>Ga0194135_10000732_pt1 | contig 19208 bp, 13 predicted proteins | sample LitLau_LLRF_2013_FD_134024 | JGI IMG/M metagenome (GOLD analysis project Ga0194135, IMG submission 134024) | Freshwater sediment microbial communities in response to fracking from North America - Little Laurel Run_MetaG_LLRF_2013 (version 2) | ecosystem: Environmental > Aquatic > Freshwater >...
CCGTAAGCCTCAGCCTCGTCCATTGCATCATTCGGAAACGGAATCGCCCGGACTGGATTTTGGCGGAGGTGCTGGTTTAGGTAGCGAGCTGGGCGATCCACGGTGGCGTCATAAGGGTAAACATAGGCTTGTCCTGCCTAGAATTAAAAAAAAATTAAACGAATCAGTTTCTGATGTGAAGGAGGACGTTTTTATTAACATAAAAACTTACGTTTGGACTTTGAGCGGCCATTGCAGCAGGAGCGTCTGCCTGCGGATTGAAAGGACACGCCCCGCCTTGCTGTTGTTCGTAGGCACTGACAAGTTGTTCCTGGATTGAGATTCGTCCTTGAGCCTCAACCTGCAACTCCTTGGTCGCTTTGTCCATCTCTCCTTGGAGTTTCGTCTTTTCCGTGTCCACATACTGGGACAAGGTGTCAATGGCTTTGGTCCGCTCCGCTGATCGCTCCTTGAGTGCAGCGATCTTGGCTTCAATGTTGGCCTTGGTTCCTTTGAGATAGTCGATCTTGTTATTGACTTGTGCTAGACGAGTTTTTTCAGCCTCCAATTGAGTCTCGACGGGGTCAGCCTGGCAGGACTCTCCGTGCAATTTGATATCCAGCTCCTCCTTCTCCTGACGAAGTTGGGTTAACTTCTTGTGGAGTTCCTCCTGCTTAGGGGTCCGGGGAGCACATGAGCCGGACTCAGAACATGAACCACCTGGAAATAATCCAACCAAAATTCTGCTAGTTCTATTTCATCCTCATTTAATTCAGATTTCAAATTGTAAAACGGAGGTCAACTTACCAGGTTGTGACATTTTGAGAGAATCCGGACGTGGAATTTTACTTACTAGAAATTTGAATGGGCCGACAGCGATCTAATTTGAGAGTAAAAGTTTTCCTCCGCTCGATTAGGAAATCGAATATGAGATCTAAAAATCCAAGTGAAGTGTTTCTAGTCTGAAAGATCTAAAAAAAGGAACCCTTGCACTTTCATGACCAACATAACCATTCAACAAAACAATGCCAAATCCGTCACCTCAGTAACCATCTCAACAGTGGGTCATCTCATGACATTTTATTCATAAGTTAAAAGTTGCATAAGGAGTTGTGTCGTGGAATACAGTTTTGTACACCCCGAGCGATAAAGAGGATTCCGTTATCACTCTCCCAGTTTTCAGTAGACCCATGTCACCGGAACCCACTGATGATCAGTGCTGAGAGAATCAAGGGCTTGTGAAACCCGTCGGAACGTGGAATCAAAATCTTCGTTGATGACAACGAGATCAAAGTAAGGTCCATACAGCCGTTGAAGCCTCTGACTCTCCTCCACAGTCAATCTCGAGTCCTCCTCTTCATAGAGTGACGCCACGGACTCCAGCGTCCTTGCTCGTCGAGAACTGTAACGAATGGAGCTCATGCGGTCGAATGCGAGACTCCGGGAGGAATAGCCATGTCTCCGAGCAAACTCATCTTCATCCTGGATACGCTCCGCTCCGGGAGCTGCCAGGAATACGACATAAGGCATGTACTCGGGGGAGCTGTGCAGGATCTTCAGAACGGTGGGGTTACAGTCAATGATGACCATTTTCCCTTGACGAATCACTGCGTTCACTGAGGCATAGGAGGTTCCGTAGTAGTTTTCCTCCTTTTCACCAAATTCCAGAAACTCGTTCTTCCGAATCCCTTCCTCAAACTCTTCCTTTGTCATGAAAGTGTACGTGTTCGTTTGCTCCTCTCCTTCCAGTGGGGGTCTGGAAGTGACTGGACAAAGAAAGAGATTTTATGCATACTCATTTCAAGCAAATGCAGAAAGTGATCGATTCATTCCTGCTAAGGTGACATACTGGGACGGACGATTCCAAATTTATTGGGATCCGAATTAAGGAGTCTGTTCTTTAGCGTCCTTCTCCCAACCCCGGTTGCCCCAACTAGAACTAATGTCTTTCTCCGGAACGGTGGCATCCTCGTCACTTCTTCGTAGAGAGATAACTCCGCCTTGTCATAGTCTGAATTTTGTTTGGTCATGTAGCCGTTACGCTTCTTCTTTCGTGAGATCCGAGTTCCACAAATGCCTACAACAAAAGTAACGTCATAAAAATCTTCATAGTGGGAAAGGAAAGTCCAGGTCAAATTACCAATGAAATGCGCAAAGTCAGCATGAGGACGGACAAACGCGGCACGGCGCTCTTCCAATTCACGGGATGGAATCAATCCAACAACATTCTCGCCAATCTGTGAATTAACAACATTAAAGTTGACATTTTGTGTTTTAAATTAGGCTTGTTCTGTTTTTTTTTTTAATCAAACCTTCTTGGCTTGCCACCAATTGGGGTCGGATTGATCTACAATTTGTAGAATTTCACCAGTGACAAACCCAAGCCCAATTTCTTTACAGGGGAGGAGCGTGTCCAGTGATGGGTCGTAACTGAACAAAGCCCTCATGAAACACTATAGAAATCCAACCCAAACTAAATTAGTTACGATTTAGAATAATCTCAAAGTTTCTTGCAATGATTCGTTTTAGGCAAAGGACGAGTTAAGCAAGACCAGATACCGTGCGTGGTTAGACTAATTTCCCAGAAAAGAGCCCCAGAAACGTGAGTGACAGAAAGTTAAAGATTATATTTTAAGGAAGCATGGGTTGTGTCTTGCCTTATCAATTCCATAAACTTACAAGCGTTTTCTGGGCTTCATGCGAACCCGAACTTGACCCAGGGTCTGTGCTCGTGACCCCTCTTCCTACCTGTCCAGAAATCAGGGGAGCCTTCTCCTCGGCCGGAGTCCCGACTTTCAGTTGGAGCTTGTCACGGGCCTTTGCCACTTCCGTTTGGAGCTGTTGCGGAGTTTTCACTGGGACGGAATTTACCTCTAGGATCACATCTCCGAACTTCATCAGCCGCTAAAAATTCGGAAAAAAGTTAAAAAAAAGTTTTATGAAGAAAATGGAAGTTAAATTTAAAAAAAAAAAAATGAGTTTGCCTGCCATACACATCGATCGATTAATCCCCCACTTAGAATGCGGGCCACAACGAGATTGGAATTATTTTCCTCCACAGTCACACCCTGCATGGTGGGAAGGGATGAAGAATTTAAAACTCAGCTCACAGGCAATAAGTTGAAAGGTCAAGCATAATTTTCGTAGTCATTCCTAACCAATGGCTGACCAGCGGATTTTCGGAGGCTGAGTATCCGAATCGGTTGGGCGTAAACAACGGAATCGGGCTCTTCATGAACTTCTGTTCTGTAGGATGGCATTTTGTCCGGGCCTTTACTTGTCCCAATTGGCGTAGGAATCCTACCGAATTCTTCCCAGGGAGAGACGAGCTCGGCGTCTTTCACTCCTGTTGAAAGCTCTTTGGCAATCCTGTCGTGAGCGTCTAGCAGGGCCTGAAAAGAGCCACAATATTTCATCCCACGGCGTGATTACATTTTTCTTTTTAGAATTGGCTTGTTTTCTTGACATTTAATTTGTTTCGACCTTAAAATTATGTGTTCTGAGAATAGAATTGAGTTCCTTTGCTTCCCTCCTGTAGGAGCGATCAAACCGTTGACAAATGTCGGCAGTCAGTTCCAAATTCTCTACACTAACAGGAATTAGCCCTTGGAGTTTGTCTTCCTCAAGTTTGTCCTGCACCTGCGGAAATTAAAAAGAAATGATAAAAGAAATAAGTCTACTTCAGCCAGCATATTCCCTTACAAGTTACAAGTATATGCAACTTTGGCCTAAATGTCAAATGCAATGGCAAGAAGCCAATACGGGAATAACGGAATGAGGAGGTGATGATGAGTTCAAGCACACGACTTTCAAGTGACAAGACTCCCATCCATTTCCTTCGGTCTGTCTTATTATAAACTAATTTTTTTGATCTCACGGAGCCTGCCACGGTCTTTGCGAATCTGAATAAATCTAGCAAATTAATAATTTTACCTTTCTTTCAAGAACCTTGCCCAAGCCCCGTGTGTGAAATTCTACTTCGGTTCGGTCGGAAATGTATTTTTTGACCACACCTGCTGATGTTTTCTTTTCTCTTCCTATTCCCTATCCATCCGTGTGCCTTCATCGACGCTTGACGCGTTCGCTATAAGTCTACGCACCTGAGAAGATATACCTGTTGCGCAAACAACCCCTTTCATTCCATTGTTACGCAAGTATTGGGGATGATGAGCCCAAGCTAGCCCTTCCTACAAGCTGATTTCCCTGTGGTTTAAAATGCAACACAAAAGTAACCGGAGGGGCTGTGAGTCACATTAAAATTCCGATCCATTGTCTCCAAGAAAGGAAACGCGTCTCTCCTCCGCCTCGTATGTACAATTCCATTGTTGTTGTTTTTTTTTATCCCTTCTCGGCCTCCCTCCTCACGCGCATTCTGCATACCGCTTCACATTCGTAGAAGAAGCCTTTTATTACCCTCACTGACTACTCTATAAAAGTTTGTTTTGAATGAATGTGGTGTTAAAGAATTTATACTGGATTGATTTTTTGGACTGGAGCCATTTCCCATTCTCATGGAGGTGTAGGAAGTAGGAAGCTTACTTTGACGAGATGCGTGAGAATAGGGGAATCCATGAGGGTTTTCAGGAAAATTGTCTCCGTGCTTCCATCGAGAGAGGCAAAATGATTCCGAACAGTCTGGAACGCAACTGAAATTAGACAAAAAGGACCACACCTTTTAATAATAGCCCGGAAATGTCAAGCCGTACTGTTAAGTTAAATGCGAATGACTTCCGCCCGAGGGGAGCATCCATCAGTAACTTTCTACCAATCAGGGAAATTGACAACTAAAGGGGAATTTGGAATTCGGATCCGAAGGCGACGCTCTTTTGGACTCACCATTGTCAATTGCGTAGAGATCGGAAGGACTCTCCTGCTCCGCTCGATGGAGGGGTGAGAGGTCAAGGAGCGAGCGAGCGAGCTTGGAACTATTAATGAACATCATCCTGTTCCCAGTGACTTGGACTACTCTTCAGGATCTCTGTGGATTCTAACCATCTCCAGGATTAATTTCCATTGCCGTGTAGTGGGTGCTTGGTAAAAACGAAGGATAATCAATAAGTTCAGCTGATCCCGACAAAGAAGATCTACTTCAGTACAACCTAAGCGAATTTCGGGTTCTTTTGTGCGTCTTTTTCGGAAAATAGAGAAGCTTTCGCTTTCACTCTCAGCCGCACGCGACCAGGCAGGCGTGTTATTTTTACAACAACTCAGGGAGCATGGAAGAACGGAAGGAAATTATTATTGGAAAACCACCAAACCATGAGCCCAAGCCAATAAATGTAAAAATCATGCGCTTTGCTTTAAATAACTTTGGAACGGAACGTTAGTGCAAATGTTTAAGTAAATAAAATAATCTGTGAACTCCGCTAGCACTACCGTGCGGAGTTCGTTTTTAAATTTTAGGAAAGAAATGCGAACGAATTGGTTAGTTTTGGCTAGGCCGGGGGCCTAGGTTTTGGAGAGAGCATTCAGAATGTCTATTGTTCCACGCCATGAATCCAAACTCCAAATTATAAACCCATTCTAAATTCATAGAGATTTCGAAGAAAGTGAAACAATTACCTGAGCCACTGATGAGTTCGGGGTGCATGATGCTGCAAAACACGCATAGCTCACTGAAAAAGTTTAAAAGCACATGGGTTGAGTTGAGACTAATTCCTTTACAATGAATGACAGACAGCAGGTTGTAAACAGGGACGACGCACACAGTTTAACTAAAACTGAAGGCAGACTGATTTAATTCCCATTCATCTGAGAGACTCCACGCCATATGCGAATCCGATGTCCACAATTCATATTATTTTTGGTTCATGGTTGTCTAGCAACAGGACGCAACTCTCTAACGTGTAGAAGGGTTGAAGCATGAAGAGGGTGGGTGTCCTTGGGGAGATGTGGTTCCGCTTGTGCCTGGCAGCACAAAAGGTGAGAAATAAAACAGGGCAGGACGCAATATAACAATGGAGCAAAAGATGAGATCTGCTAAACTTATACTTTTCGAGACAGACGACATGCAACAATAATCTGTTCTTCTGTGAGATGAGGAGACAATTCTGAGGGCATTGGGCGTTTTCATAAAATGAAATGAAAGCTCTATTGAAAAAAGTAGCCTTTTGATTTTGAAATTTGACTCAATTTTAATAATGATGGATCTCCCCCATCAAAAGTTTTTTCACTGTTGATATGCAAAATTATAAAGGTTTAATTCAAAATGTCAACTTGTAACGTTACGCTTAAAATATTCTACTGATGCATCCTGGAAGAGTCTCCAATCCAAGAAATATGGAACGAGGGATAAGCATATTACGTGCTTAAGCTGAGAGTCAAAGAAACTTGGGTTGATTCTGCAATACGGAATCCAAGACTCGATTCGAAGGGCGGCCGTTTGTCGTTGGCTGTTGTAACTGATGGGAACGCTCACCGTGGACGAGACCGTGACGCTCCAAATAGTCTCGTGTGGCAAATGACAAGTTGGCTGTTGACATGCCATAGATTGTGGTGTCCGTAGCTGTGAGAATGAATGGAAAAGACAGCAATTAAACAATTAACGTTCGGGGCTCGGGAAAGTTCACCTCGATTAAGTTTAAGCTTACGATTACTGCCACTGCTGCTGTTCCACTGTGACTGTGGTCTTTTATCATCTGGTGGCAAATAGCTTCGTTGCGGAAGTTCAGTTGCATTCTGATTGCCATTTCCACCGTGGCAATTCCCGTTTGGGTTTGGAATAAAAATGGAGTTGTAGACATTCCTAGAAAAAGAATAAGAGAGTCAGTCAATTTTATGAAGCACTTTGAATGAATAAAGTAACAATTTATCTCACTGTTGAATCATTAAGTTGTTATTTGGACGATTGATGGCGTCTTGTGAAGCTCCGTGCGTAGTATTTCCAGTCCGAGGTTTTGGAACTCGTGGCGGGGTTTGATTTTCCAAAAGTCGGTTAACATTCCCCAGTACATTGCGATAGTAGGTGACCGTGGGCTGAATCTCCGCCTCTTCATCTGATGACCCATACTCGCTTACACTCGGTCCAATTCCTGGGCTGTTTTCCACCTCACTTCAGTAAAGTCAATAAAATCAATTGAATTCATAACAACTAAGCTGCAGTGTGCAGTCGCAGTCTCAGTTGAGGGAAACCTTACCCATTATCGTAATTTCCATTGTTGTACTCTGTAAACTCCGGGAGATCCACATGAGGAGAGGAATTATGAACTGAATAAATGCTCTGCTCCGTACTGATCGGGAGCTGAAGTTCTTTAAGGATTTTGGATAAGTCCTCAGTCTGATTCGGACTAATATCTTTTTCCATGCCATGCCTCTTTGGGATTTCATGGGATGTCGTCAGTCCCTTCAAACTCGACTTCTTCTCATCTTGCTGCTGAGTGATCAAAATTTCATCTGTTTGGACTCCAATCTCCGAATGAACTTTCGCAGGTTGAGATTTGACCAAAATTTGAAGTTGGTTTTCAATCCTTTCAATTTTCACGCTCTGATGTTTTACCAGATTGATCAATTCCAGGAGTAAGCCGTCAGATTCATACTCTCGGGAGCGAAGTTGTAAATTAGAGGCTCCTTTCTGGGGCGGTGTTGGTGTTGGTGTTGGCGTTCGTAGTGGTAGTGGCTGCATTTGGTTGATGACAGGACTGGATCGTCCAGTAGCCACTGTAGCGTTAGTCTTATCAAAATATGGAGTAAGTATTAGGGAAACGTCAGGGACGCAAGTAAGGACCTTTTCCTGAAATTTCATTAAAAAATGTATCAAGCCGTCATGCTCAACACAACAACAACGGTGTTGTTGAGGTTCAATCAATGTTACCTCTGGGGGCGGGGGAGGAGGAAGGCGCAAGTAAGAAGGAAGAGGCCGCGGTCCACTGTCATCCAGAAAGACACTGCTCGGAGCGGAGCGGTGCATTGTAATCTCGTCACAAATCTGTCTGTCAGTATGGCTAATGAATGACCACTGCTACTGCTATGGTCTCGCCCCTGCTATTACTAACTGAAATGACCTACCACCTAATAAGGAAACAGCAAAATGGTAGCGGAGGAAATTAAATTAACTGAATCAAAAAGTTTTGCAATAATTTAATTTAAACAAATGAAATAATTTTGAGCTACAGTAATTCCCGCTACGCCTCCCGCCCCTTCTTTCGAATCAAAGTACCCCACACAGACCATTTTTTGTCTATGCGCATCAGCCACAAAACTGTACAGTTGGAAGTACTCATGAAGAAAGAAAGAAAAAGTGATGAATTTTATTGCTATTATGACTTTTCATTTAGGTAAATGTATTGGTTGAATTTAAGGTAACTTTATGATAACGTGTTGTACAAGGTGTTTGAAAGGTAACTTGCGTATTGTATTTTGGTAAAGGGAAGGAGATTCTCCGTGCTTATTTCACGTTCAGGGCTCTTTGGCTTTCTTCATCCCAATCCCCAAGGGGGCAAAAGAGGACTTGGTTGGAGGTGGATTGGTTTTGGAAGCAATGTAAATGAACGGAGCCACCAAAGTCCTCCTATCACTCAACGAGACTTCAAAGTGGCGAAACTTTTCACGACTTGCCCATCCGATAGCCGATGAAGGATCAACTTGTCTCGCTTCATTATTCCTCCCACAATAGCCAATCGCCACAATTAGGATCTAAGGGAATATGAAAATTGATATCTTTAAAGCTAATTCAGTCATAGCCTTTAAATTAAATGCATCTCCTAAATCAAGTAATTACCTCGCGTTTCTCTCGGTTTTTTTCTATGTCCTTCCTGACAACTTCGATTACATCGAAGGATGCTCGATTGTCTATTCTGTACATAAGGACAAAGGCATCAGCGATGGGATAATATGGCTTGAGCATGGGAATCTCTCCGGTGGTTCCCATCTGTAGTCCTTCCGTGTCGTAGAGTCGTAGCACCTCCTTTGTTCCACGGTCAGTGTCAACGGAGGCGACATAAATATCCTCCACAGTTGGAAATAGATCCTGCGGCATAAAAATTATTAGGACTAAGTTATGATTCTCTTACAATTGACATTAGCAAAGAAAAACTTGAGTAAAAAAAAGAATCAGAATCACCTGATTTGCATGTGATCCGTAAATAAGTTGTTCTAATAGCGTTGTTTTTCCAATACCTTTTAACCCACATATTGTAACTTTGGTGGCCTTTACCATGATAGCTCAATTTAATCACTCCTCAATTTAATTCGGTACGGTAAGAAGTTCCACTTGAGAGATTTTTAATTTTTGCAAATAAATAAAATAAAGTTTTCGCCGCCCAAAATATTCAAACCACTCAGGTTGCTCTGTACGAAAATTTTAAGTTTTTCCCTGTCAATTGGTTCGGCAGTTTTGTGAATCAATCATATTAAGATTCAAGAAGTTACCGGTGCTCAAGTGTTAAGGGTCATCTAACCAAAAGTTATTAAATCTCACTCACTTCCTGTCGTCAAACCTAGGATCTCGAAATGCTGTTACCAGCTGCCACTGCTATATTTAGGAATTCCGTAAGTTATGCATGCATGGATTTGTTTCAAATGCTCCATGTTTCTTAAATCAACCAGGGATTGATTCGCCGTAGTGTAATATAATATGTAACAACCCCTGATCTAACGAAGACCATCATTCATCAACATTACATAATAACCTTTTTGTTTGCAGGCTACACTTTTGAAAAATGGAAACCATCTTCAGTACATGGAGAATTTTGGACGTAATTTCTCGCTGGGTAAGTCATTCATTCAGTAAATATCTACAATTTTTTTTTGTGTTTTACGAAAGGTGTGAATAATTATTGACGTTCTTATTTGATGGGTTTTTATAGCGTCTCGCTGCCTGGCTGCACGAGTCCAGCATCCAGCTCCTGACTTTAGAGGGACAGCAGTTTCTGATCTCCAGTTTAAGGAAATCCAACTCTCCGACTTCAAGGGGAAATATCTCGTTCTGTTTTTCTATCCATTGGATTTGTAAAATTTAATATAGATCTTATTGTTTCATTACATTACATTACACATTACAAATTCTTTAATTAATTTGAGCTCTTTCTTGCAGTACCTTCGTCTGTCCAACGGAAATAATTTCATTCAGTGATAAAATGCAAGAGTTCAAGGATCTGAACACCGCAGTTGTTGGATGCTCAACTGATTCACAGTTCTCGCATCTTGCATGGATGAATTTGGAGAGAAAGGTAAAAAAAAAAATGATTAGCCCACTTTTCTTCTAATAATTAGGAGATCATTTTACGTTTTTTAAATCCTGAAAACTGGTTTCTAGTGCGGTGGAATTGGTCCACTCGCATTTCCTCTCCTTTCAGACTACAATAAAACGATCGCACGGGATTACGGCGTTCTTGTGGAAAATGCTGGTCTAGCTCTCCGCGGCCTTTTCATCATTGATCCCACGGGAATTGTTCGTCAAATTACAATTAATGATCTCCCAGTTGGACGTTCGGTGGATGAAACTCTGAGACTCGTCAAGGCTTTTCAATTTGTGGACAAGCATGGTGAAGGTAATAAAAAATTAACCAGTAACATCCACCCAATTTTCTCCTGATACCAATGGATTCTGGATTCTCATTATTTTTGTTATTCGTAGTTTGCCCAGCTAATTGGACTCCAGAGAAGCCAACCATCAAACCAGATCCAGTGAACAGTAAACAGTATTTTGAGCAAGTCAACTGCTAAACCTTTCCGGTAATCCATCTCAAATGTTAGACTCTTTATTCAGAATAAACTCGAAACAAGCAAATAATTGAATCAATTACCAAATACTTCCTCAATAGTGTAAACCAGCACTGATGAGTTACATAAACTAATGAATTACACCAACAAATTACAAGCGCCACCACACAACGTAATTTAACACCTAAATGAAGTACCCTTGAGCCTGCAGAGGGTATTCCTAACATTCATTTTTAAATTCAACTCCGACACAACAATAATCTCGTTCCCTTCCCTAAATAAATTTGCCACGTTGGGGAGGGCAATACGTTGGGCCTGTGATTGATTAAAATTTAGAATACTTTAGTCAGGAAATACTGGAAAGGAAAACATACGGCTACTGACTGGCGGAGGAGAACTCATAATGACATTTCAGGGATACACACAATAATGATAACGCCTGTGCGTGTCAATGTGCCAATGTGCGAGCAATGCCTCTCTTGCCCCTGTTTGTCAGGATTAATCCATAAATGTTGCCAGGAGATGGTCGTCCTTTGGTCGTCTCCGTGGCTGAGGTGACAAGTTGAATCGGGCACTCAGCGCCTCCACTGCCGACTCCATGAAGCGACCGTGCTTAGCCCCGCCGTGCAAGTGCGAGTCCGAGTATTGTCCTGGACTAGAGGAGGGGTGGAGCTTCACTTTATCCGATTGAGAGTGTGAGTGTGAGTGCCCATTAGTCGGGAGCTGGAGATCACGGGATGGTGGGAACTGGAACATGGAATCCCCGTGCCCAGTACTACCCTGCATCAAATGGATAAAAGATGGCTCCGAATTTCGACTTCGTGTCCACATGACGGGCGGTGGGCTTCGGACGAGGCGGGCATGAACTTCCGAAAGCGTCGGTGCATTCCGACTCACGTTTTCCTAAAAAAAGAAACACCAGTTTCAAGATCCCAACTCACATTTGTGAATTTAGCATTTTTGTTTATAAATTGTACCTTGGACATGAGTTGTTTTTCTTCATAGAGTGAGTCACTGCTTTCGTAGAGACTTTCTCGGCTTTCCAACACCTTGAATATTAGGAATGACAAGTTTAGTGAAGGTATTGATTAGAAATTGCCAATTTAAGTTACAACTTACTTCCAACTCGAGCAAGAATGGATTGTCTTGCCGTGAGAGTCGGAGATTTTCCATGTCCTCATGAATCGTCCTTGCATGGTAAGGAGAATGGAGTGCTTCCATTGGTTCCGGAATATGAAGCAAATCCCCATCCGAATCCTCTTCATCCCCACCGTCATGACTCAGCCAGCCCCCTGTTTCACGGCTCCCCTGCTCTCGTCCCGGATCCTCTCGCCGTGACTTCCTTCCAAAGAATCCGGTGAGCAGTTGGAGGGGTTTCCTTCTGCTCTCACCTGAACAGACACTGCTCGACCCTTCCATTAGCCACAATCGCATCGGCAATCCTACAAGAACGAATCCGATGGTGGAGGACTGACTATGCTAACTGCTTTGGAACGTGGATCCAACGAACGAACGGAGCGAAGAGACAATGGCAGACTGACTGTTTTTGATAATTTAATGTTAGATGACGCAAGGAAAGGGTAGGTTTGTTCACCTTTCTATTCTACCTGGCTCAGATAAAAAATTAAATGGACTAAAATGGGGATAATGGGATTCAGAGGGGCTAGAAACAAGGCCCAGGCTCCTCTGATGCTGCTGCCTCTTGCTAGCTGCGGGGCTCCATTGACTTTCTCCAGACGAAAGAATAAAGGAGTGATGGGGGGGGATCATTGAGCAACGACCAACTTTCTCTCCTCTGCACATACTCCCTCGCGTCTTTCCCTTTGGTGAAAGGACGCGATTCCATCCAAGAATCATATATTTTTCATTTTCTTAATCCCCGCACATTTCCTCACCCCAATTCCAAATCGGTGTTGTTCGGCCCCTATTTTCTCATTTCCAGACTTTCCAGGTCAGGTGAAAGTTGGCGTTGTCGCTGGCTTGGTTACATAAACCTTTCAACCCAATTCCATTTCCTTATTCCGTGTGTCCTATTTCTGTAGATTTGAAAGGAAGAAAGAATTTAAATATAAACAACTTTGTCAATCTTTATTATGCGAGCAGGTCATAACGTTTTACCTTATTTGTTGCACTAATTGGAAAAGGCACCATAATTAAATCGACATTAGGAAGTACAATAAAAATGAATAAAGCGATCAGTTGTCGAATATGGAGAAAACGATGAGCGAGATTGCGACAAATTTACCAAAAATTAATAACAATCAAAGCTTAACAAATTAATTATGAACTTTTTTTTTCATGCGAGAATTTAACCTGGACACCACCACCACCGCCTCCAGCACCGCGAATCAACGATTGAGCTAATTACTTTTTGTAATCAAAAATATATAGGAAATGTTAGCCAGCATCCTTAACTAAAACCTGCAACTGATGAAAGGAAAACTTAAGCTAGTCATCCTCATCATCACAGGATTTAATGGAAGACAGGCTGCTACCTTTCCCAGAATGATCAAAAGAGTCACTCTCTGGCGGAGTGAGGAGAGAGAAAGTCAAAGTCTGAAATTGATTCACGAGCTCTGCATTCTCTTTTAAAATGGTCCATACTTCTTCCTGCACATTCGTAAGCTCATTGAGGCCACGGTTAAATGTACGGACATACTCCTTTCGGCTCAGAAATTTCGCACTGTTACCACTCCCATTCCTAACTTCATTTCCCCTCTTCTCCTCTCGACTGGTTTCCGGCTGAAATCCCGTGTCTAAGCTGGTCTGATTGGATCCTACACGCATGTCTGAGCGCCTTGTCCCACCATTGCCACCGTCCAAACCTGATGAAAAAGTATGTTGGAACTGTTTGAGGCCGATATTGATTCCTTCCAGATCCGTTTGATAGTTTTCAACCGTTTCGGTTAATTGAGCAAGGAAGAGGTGGAGATTCTCTTCGAATTGGGCCATGTCCTTTACAAGGATTTCCGTTTGGATAAAAGCTGCCTTGGCCCTTTTGTACCAATCCGAAAGGACCTCTGTCATACGGACAATTGCCAATTGACATTCTTCGTTGAGGAGGAGCGTGAGTCCCTTAGCCTTCTCCTGCATCTTGATTCTTTCCAAAATGTGAAACTGCTCGTCGTTGTATGTCAAGCTCCTTGTGGCACGGTTATGGAGGAGACGCTGCCAGGACTCTCGGAGTTTCGTGACATGAGTCCCCGCCCGGATTGAGCTTCTCGAAATGTCCATGATATCCTAAACAAAATAAAATATACGGACATTAGAACTGGACTGATCAAGACAAAACCTAGAGTTCAAATTGAATTATGAATGAATCAAAAATCTCACTTGAGTGGCACTTTCCCATTCATTCAACAAATCTCCGTTCTCCACGAGTTGGTTGAAGAGCTTTTTGATTGGCTGTTCCAACGTAAATAAGTGAGCAGTGATAGTCCGGAATTCATCCTGGAGTGATTCCACACTTTGACCCATTCCATTCACCTTCCCTTGGTGCGTCAACAATTTCTCATTATTTTCTGGATATTGAGCAGAGTTGTGCTGTGAAGCCATGACGGAAGACACAAAGGAGAGGAATGCGGCCGAGGAACGCTGGAACTGCGTCATCATGCCTAACTGCTGGCTGAGAGACGAAATGACACTTTGTACTTGGGCACTGTCCTTGGAGACAAGGGTGAGGTCATTCGCCACGGCTTGCACGATCGTCGTGACGGCTTGTCCAATGAGGCTCACGCTCCTGCAAATCTTTTCTATCCGCCTCCTATGGGCATGCCCAACGGCGCAATTCTGTTTCCCCAGGGTGGCATCGTTCTCCACGTTGACGAGGTTCGGGAATGCTGGGAATTTAGCTAAATCCTTTGTACTCCAATCCATGGAAACACTATTGATCTCTCGATGACAGAGAATGAGGGGTTGCCCGTCAGAAGTACTTGGAATCTCACTCGAAAGTTTTTCTCCATCCCCGGCGAGGCTACAGATTGAACTTCCTTTGAAGAGGATAATTTGGTGCTCGGGAGAAATATCCGTCTGCTCCATGAGGAGACACTGGAAATTCGCGACCGTCTTGTGCTCTGCTTCGTCAAGGTACACCCGGAGAGACTCCACCTTGTTCACGTAAAAGACATGGACGCGTCTCCTGGAGAGTAGGGCCGTAACAGAGTTAAAAAATGTCTCAAATGACCATCTCTTCCGAGGATCAACTTCCATGAGCCCAGCTAAAATCGGGGTCAGTTGGAGCTTGAGCCCAGCACTCAGCTGGGTTGAGCTCGGAAGGTCCCGTTTCCACTCAATATCTCCATTCTCTATCAGTTGACTTCCAGAAATGACTCCTGATTCCTTCTTGGTGACAATGTAGTACATCATCTCCTTATTCTTCCGACCTCCGTAGGGTCGGAAAGGGAGCGTTCCAGTGGCAACGTGGAACAGTGTGACCCCGATACTCCAGAGGTCAACAAAGGCGCTATATGTCTTTCCTCCTGACTTTCGAAGGACTGCCCTTTCATACATGTCCGGATGGAGATACTCTTCTGTCCCATAAAGACTCATAAATTCTCCGTCCTCTTCTAATTCTCTCGCGGCTCCAAAATCAGTTAATTTGTAAATTGTCCTACCGTCTTCGGCTATAAACTTCATGATGTTCCCTGGCTTTAAATCCCGGTGTACTAGGTTCTTGTCTCGCAAGTGCTTAATCCCTGCTGCCAAGTGTTCGAGCACAAGTAGGAATTCATCCTCGGGCAACCCATACGTATTTTCCGGATCATCCAAAATGTTGAAAAGACTTCCACCAGTACACAGTTCCATGACGATCACTTTCCCTCTCCCATCTTGTTCCTCCTCAATTGCCAAGAGCTTTACAATATTCTCGTGCTTAACTTTTTTCAGAACGTCGAACTCACGGATCTGAACTTCTTGTGGACGCATGTGACTCAGTTGGTTGAAGGTCTTTACAGCTACGGGTTCCCCATCATGTTTACTGACACCACGGAAAACTGCACCGGTGGCTCCCTTGCCCAAAACGTCCGTCGTACACCAAACATAGTTTGAGGATCCTCTCAAGTAAGACATGGCTTTCCTGATTCAATTAACAAAAATGAAATAATGATATTAGTTACTGTCGTTTGTGATTCAATTCAATTGTTTCAATGCAAAATTCAAGGCTAAATAAATTGCAAGCGAAATGCTCACCCGCACAAGGACTGTTCATAAGAAATACTTGGAATGTTAATTTGTTTAAAAAGTGTAGGAAGTAAGAATTGACAACAAACCACACGTTGGTTAAAAAAAAATTGTAGCCAACAATGGGGAAAATGCTACTGAGGGTGAGAATGTGACTCTGATGTCTACAAATAGAAAATGGTTTTGCTTTAGTAAACAGTAATAATAAAAGCAAAAGAGAAAAACTTCTCGGCTAGGATACGCTTAGATGAAGATGACGAGCTGAGAAAAAAATTATAGCAACACATATCCTTTGTTGGGAATGACTCCAACATTTCATGCTTGCATTTTCTATCGGCTTCAAGTAAAAGTAAGGAGAGAGAGAGAGAGAGAGGAGTAAGAACGAAAAGTACCTTAAAGAGAGTGTTGATTACAGTCATGTGATTATGCAAAATTGAGTTGTGTTGGGTTCGACTTCGATGATCTTCTCGTTCTTGGGGGGTTTTTAGGTTTGGATGAGGATGATGTTTCCCAATGCTGTTGGAGGGATGGAAGGGTATTGGTCACGCAAGAGACTGAGTGGGGTCATCGGTCATAGGAGACTGGGCAGTAATTGAAAATGACGTCGAAGGTTAATCCCATGCTGATTAAGATCTGCGTTGCTGGTCAAGTACGGCACCAAGAACCCTGTGCTCATTTGGAATTATTGACAAGAAAGAAACTAGAATTAATACAACATGAATTACTAATTAGTACCGTAATCACAATTAATTAACAATTAACTAATTAATGCAAAATATAATTATCAACGAATAGGATAACTGATAAAATTAATCCCGTCTATCAATTTCCATCCAACTTCCAATTTTCTATTGGTTTGAAATGTTGACTTACCCAAACCCAACTCAATGACACACGTCACACGCTCGGAGGTCCGTAGCAGAATCTGTCGTATTGTAAGCACGTTGCTGATGTCACCGGCCAATCACTAATTAATGTAAGAATTTAATACACTACTTAATCAAGATCAAATGAACATTGTTAAATGAGTGAGTCACCCACACTTCTGCTTCCTTTCTCCTTACCTTCTGTCTTTGTTTTGTTTTGCTGATGAATCCAACTAGCGGCTTCGCTCCACTCCCTCAAACGTCCGACTCGAAATGCACCACTTAAAATTAATTAGCTATGGGCTTCCTCAGTTGTTTCTGCGCAAACTCATCGTCAACTCAACATCTCAACATCAACTCAGACATCAACCTAATCTCATTGCTATGTCCTAATTTTCTATTCACTTGATTCGATTCTGAAATCCGCCGTCCACAAAATCTAGCTTTGCCTCAAAAAGGTAAAGGTGAAAGTCATCTTTGAAAGAAAACTTTTTTTATTCGTTGATTTTGACATTTCACTGGTTTATGCAGCCCTACGAGCAGTTAATTTGCCCTGCGGGTGGAGCTTATTAAGAAAAAAACCCATGAGGCCGTTTTACTTTGGCGCGAAGGCCTCGTGGGTTTTTTCTTAATAAGCTCCACCTGCAGGGGAAATTAGATAAGCGGTTCTACTATAAGTTAGTTATTATTGGTTGGTTGGTTGTGTGTCTGTGCTTCATTCGTACAGGCAAGCTTTCTTGTAACCATCCGGCAAAAGAAGGAGTTTTAGTCTTGACTCATCAAATGTACAATCGTCAGAAGTGTCTTGAGAACGCGTCCAGGAATCCACTAAATCCATCGGGATAAAAATGTTCCCGATTTTCGGCGAGAACCAGAGAGTTGAGTTTGTAAAATTGAAATTTTGAACAATGAACGATTGAAAGAGTTCCTAACAGTATTTGTTTTCAAGTAACCTTGGCCGGTTCTGCCTAAAAAGGAAAAAAAAAGCAAAAAAGGTATTCCTTTACGTTCCCCATATGCTCTGGGTTAATTAATTAACCTTGGGTAATAAAACGAGTTACATAACGTCCTTCTCTAAACTGGGATATACTCCTTATTGGAATTTGTTTATTTTCCACAACGCACTTAAAAATCAGAACAAGTTCAATGAATTTTTGTTGAAAATAAAAACGAAGAAAAAATTTCATTCGTTTTTTATTCAAAATTTGAAATGTTTTATCTTAAAATGAGGATTGTGAAATTACGAAATTATTGCGATGGGATGCAAAACAAATGTTTTTTAATCGGATAGTATTCCAGCAGGTTTTAGGTTTCTTTCCATTTTCGGATCAGAATGTGCAACTTATTTCTAAATTGAGTTGAAAGACTAAAAATACACATTTTGCTTTAAAGAACCAGGTTTACGTCAAGCTGATGTTGAAAATGTTATACACAATAATAACTATTCGAGTAGATAAAAACTTTGTGTTTTTGTTTTTAATTTGATTGGATTAACTTATGAGAAATTAATTAACAGTTGTGAACTTAAAATACTAACTAATTTCCTGTTTTAAGGACTTGCTTCCGATTCTTGATACCAGCTTCCAATTGTCCTCGAAATGAAATCCAGGTGTGCTGTGAGTCTAGTGAATGCAAAGCCTTGGTTGCAATTCCCAAATGACATGACCCCGAGGAGGACATTTGGACTTGGGCCGTTGGTGTATGCGAAAGCTTTCTTCTTCACATCTTCTGTACTCTACAGTCAATTAAAATGTTTTCATATATTTAATTGCCATTCGATAAGCACGCCAAGTTTAGAACTCTTAGTTGACGGACAAACTTTGGTTGTGTCGTTGAATACAAACACTTTAAAAGATTTGATTTTGATTCATTCTCAGATTCCGGAGATCGCATCGATTCAGGGTAACCAAAACATTATAGACTTTTACATTTACGGTCCCAGTTTAGATAGATTAGGTAGCTCACTACTACTGTTAACTACAATCATTATAAACTGATTTGACCTCTACGACCTTCGAGTTCATTAATATAATCGGTAGCATTACCTCTTCTTCCTCTTCTTCTCCTTCTTCCTCTTCTTCTTCGCTTCCTTCTTCCTATAGAGAAACTTTGCATTGAATTCCACATTCCATTCATAGATCATTTTCAAAATATGATGCCAGTGCATACCTCTGCCTGTTACGGTAAAAAAAAGTTGAATTCATTTTTCCAAAACGACATTTCCCTCCTTCTGGAACCAAAAATATCAGTATTTATATTAACATAACTGCATTAAGAATGAGTTAACCCAGTGTTACTGTAGCCCTCGCGGGGGAGAGGAGAACTGCAATCTCCTATCTGTTAACCCAGCTCGCCGAGCGGCATCCGACCATTTTCTGAGGGAGATGAGATGTTGAATATAAATACTTTGAGATTGATCAGTGCTGTCGGCACTTTCAAAATCACGGTTAGAGTACTTGCCAGAAACGACATTTGCTATTTGGGATTCTGTTTTCCCAGAATTAACAAAAAACATACTGGACGTCA
>Ga0194135_10000733_pt1 | contig 19168 bp, 13 predicted proteins | sample LitLau_LLRF_2013_FD_134024 | JGI IMG/M metagenome (GOLD analysis project Ga0194135, IMG submission 134024) | Freshwater sediment microbial communities in response to fracking from North America - Little Laurel Run_MetaG_LLRF_2013 (version 2) | ecosystem: Environmental > Aquatic > Freshwater >...
ATCCAGATTCTAGATCCTTCAAATCTAAATGCTAGTACTATATGCAATACCCATCGGCGTCTTTCAAACAAGAGAGGAGTCAAGCAAATATTGTCACAGTTCGGCTAAATCCCAAATTTGACAGAACTAGTGTGGAGTGTAGGTGGCTTGTATTGGTATGATGCTCTAAATGCGTTTAAACTCCTATCCAAACTCACACTAAGACTACTAACAACGACAAGAACGCTCATATTTGACGTTTGTAAGCAGTAAGCATATATTATAAACTAACAGACTAAACTCCCATCTTTCACTAATAGAAAATTAAAGGGAGATTAGTAGTGCCAAGTGCAGTGCATGACTTCGCCAACTTGTCTCTTTCTCCTTGGATAAGCATCCGATGAAAGCCACGCTTCAGAACTGTTTCCCATTCACTCTGTCACATTCCGAAGAATTTGCTTAGATTTGTGTTGATTAGATGATGTTCACAATGAAAATCCTCCTGTAGTCCTGTAGAATATTTTGCATTAAAAATCTATTCAAAAGGCTTCTTTATGTAGAGTCTCTACTTAAATAAGTTTATGAGGTTATTTACTGCCATACCTGCAACTCAATTGGAATCTTAAAAGATGAAAACGATATTAATAAATTGTGCGACAACAGCGATAGATATCAACGTAGGTTCTGGTTCTAGTGGGATTAGAAAAAGAAAGCATATACAGTAGAACCTGCTGACTCCCCACAACAGAACTTATGAACATGTGTTGTCCATGAATCTTTTAGTTGGCCTGTTGTCATAATTTTTAGCTCGTGTTTCTTGGCAGTTTCAATTTTGCAGTTTCAGTCGTGCTCCTGTAAAAGACTAGCGAGCAATAGCAATGTGCAGCAATTCGTGTTTTTCTGCATGCACCTACTGACACTTAAAAATACGGGTGTGTGTGCTAAAAACTAAGGCAAATATTTGTCAACTTCATGAACTGCTTTTGATGCCTTACTTATATCGTACTTGTACAGCTTTGTAGAGATAATTTGTCGTGGAGAATATTGAAGTCAAGAGGTCACTTGGCTGCTCTTGTGACAACCTACTGACGTCATTGCCTTAGAAAAATTATAGTATTGAAATGGAAGGATTATTCGGACCTATATAATATATCTAGATCCGATCCGATGTGACACACGAGTAAGTTGCATCATTATATTTATTGCACGTGTACACAAAACTAATTACTTCGAGCAAAGGCTTTATTAGTTTACAAATTTCTGGAAGTTGTAATATAAGGTATGAACATCATATTATTATATAGTTATAAAATAAGGTGTGATAAAAAGTTACCGAGCTTTTTTGGTGAAACACAATCTACAATTTGCAATGACAGATACCCAAAAGAGACAGCGATCGTTGCTCGCAACTAATTTCAAAGTTCAAAGAGGCATGAAATTTTAGGAAAGTTGTGTAGTTGTGTGTGCATGTTAGGATTAGGCAAGTAGATCTCACTCTTTGATCGAGCTCCTTTTGAAGGAAATAAGTAAATGTCGTGAAGTCTTGGTGGAGAATGGTAGGGATCCCGTCTTTCCTCATCTAAGGCTGATGGATCAAATAAATAACCTGCAAAACCACATGGTGTTATTATCGTTAAGCAAGGAACATGATGGCTCTAGTAAATTGAGCCAAGAAATGAAGATGATCGTGTGGTATATACACGTACATTTGTGTATCGACATATAGCTTGGCAGCAGAAGAAAACAAGGACAGGTTAAGAAGAAGTAGCTTTCATATGTAATATATATATATATATATGTATATATTTATATTCAGCAAAGGATGAAGTAAAACTCATGGGAATTTTATGATCGTGTTCGTGTAATGAATCCCCTAAAATCCAGATATATGAACCATTTTGCAACATTTTTATTTGAAAATTCTTCCCTACTTCAAAGTAATCGGTGGAGAGTCGCTTTCATGTTTCATTTCTCTTTCAACTTTATACAAGATGATATTTCTTGATAGAACTTTGAAACATACTAAACACACACACACACACACACACGTTTGACTTTCTCAGCATAATTATCAGAAGGTACTAGGAGAAAATCATTTTTTCATATCAGTTTTGCTGGGACGACCAGTAGGTGAAATACTTTTCTCCCAGGATATCTCATTGAGTAGAAAAATATGCTGATATATACTTCATTTGCTTTTGATATCTGAAAGAAGAATTTTACTCTGTTAATTTTTGTTTGAATTGAAATCATATCGATATTGCGTTATTATGTATTTCTCCTATTCAAATCATATAGTAGACATGATTTCTTATTTGCAAAGCTTTAAAGCTTGTATAAATGAGTATAAAGCAGCGTTTATAAAGTTGATGGAACAGTGATGTAAATTTTATACGATGTGTTTGGTGGGATAGCAGGATTTGTTTGGGGAAAGCAGAAGATAAAAGAGAACGCCCGAAGGATCTGTTGTTGTGAAACGGCTTGGACTATAAATGGATGGGTTAAGATTCTCAAAATGCAGTGAAAGTAGCATAATATAAAATTGCCTGTGGCTCTGTGGTCTGTGTCTGTGTCTCTTTGACACACCACGTCGAGTGAAGGGCATTTCATTTGCTTTTATTTCTTTCCGCCGCAGTCTACGCGTATATATACATTCAGATGGGTTTAGAAGGTGTATTATGTACGAATTGCCAAAATATCCTTTAAACAAACGACAGAAGTTTTGGTTTTTGTCGCAGTGTTTACTTAATCTGGTTGAGATTAATTGAGGTGTTGAAAGATGCCAAATGCGACATGAGAATTTAAGCGAAGAAGTAAATAATATGATAATCTTGCCGTATTTAAACTCTTGTCAATAGCTTGTCAGTTTTTTATAGATAGCCTTAAAGTATTTGCACAAGGGTCCGATAATGGTTCTAAATATTTTTTGTGCTTCTATTACAGGAGGTTCGTGAACTTCTTGGAGAATGGGACGTGCAAACTGTCACAATACAATCTGGATCCGCTCGAGTTTCATTATGTGCCCCTGAGGTAAGTCATTCAGATTTTTGAGCTCTTCTTCTGAGCATGGGTTTGTATGTTGGAGTGGAAAATGAGTGATGAAGGATTTTGTGTAATATAATGTAATTTTTGGGTGTGTAGGTGTTGGAAGACTGGGATCGCAATGCTGCGTTTACAGTACGAGGTCAGAGGGTCACAATTGTTCCTTCTCCTACGGAAATGCTGTTATGCGTAGGACGGCTTCCGATTTCTTACAACGAGTCTCAGTTTACAACACTGGTATCTGCGTACGGAGAAGTCAGACGATCATTCCTAATGATTAGTGAACGAACTGGTACGATGCTTTTCTTACAATAAGCTTCTTCCATCTTGCTATCTGATGCTGCTAGGGTATAAAATATTAACAGCTCAATTCCAAGACCTTCTCTCTATTAGAACACTTGATTGAGTTGTGACAGACTCGCATCCTCTCACAAGCTTCATTCTTCTCGAGTTTTTATGAAGTCTCTGTAGTATTCTTTATTTTGCTTGTCAGTCCATAATGTAGTGTTTTGACAAGCAGCCTCCGAGGTCATGATGTACAAAACCTATTTTTCAAAATGTCACGAGGAAAAGAATGCATAAAATTCGGGGAAATGATTATATAACGATGCATTAAAGCTTGTTTTGATGGACTGGATAGCTTTAGGACAGAATTTGAGATATCCATTAGAATGATGATAATGAGAGTATGACTGTAGGGCTATGGTTTGTTTGCACTTCATACGCTTAATAACATTATATATGTGTATGTGCAATACTATGAGATGATGAGATACAAGTTTTCGTAGAGAAATGTCCGTGAAAAAAGGGAAGAGCGGAAAGAGGAAGGAAAGAGGCTACACGAGTCATTGTTCACTAAAAGTTTCAAGTTGCTTTTGGTAATGAAGATTAATGAGGCTTGAACAAAGGGTGTCAGCGTCATGTTTCATTTTCATATGCCATCTCGCACAACATACACTTACGTTAGTGCGGATATCAATCTTAGACCTCTTTAATGTAATTTTCACAGTAGATTTTATTAAACGAAATAACACATGGAACACGACAAATATGTATATATGCACATGCATGTTTGGCCCCTGTAAATTATATACCTCTGGGAAATGGTCAAAAAGTAAATCTTTTATCCATGCAGCAGCCTATCAAATTCATGTATATCTTTATACATACGTGTGTAGTGTACGGAAGTTCGCAAGAACGCTTTCCCCGGAAGTAGTTTTCTCTTTTATGAATGTTGTTATTTCTCTTTGCAGGTGACAGCAAAGGTTATGGATTCGTGGAGTATGTGACAAAAGAAGCTGCTCTTCAGGCAAAGAATGCTTTGGATGGGAAGCGAATTTTGGATTTCACTGCTGTGTGTGATTGGCTGGACTCTAGTCATGTCACCATTCGTTCCTTACATTCCAAGTGCCTCTATGTTGATCAACTTCCACCCAATTACCGTGACATGGGTGAATTCCGTCGAGTATTCAGCACAATCGTCAATCCACCGTACTGTCAGGTAACTGCGTGAACAGCTCTTGATGTTAAAGTAATATCATGCAGCGGATGAATTGAGGATTTCATTTTGAGTTCTTATTTATATTGTAATGTCAAATGTTCGAAAGGGTTTGACAGGTTACGACTACTGATTCAGTACTGATATCGATATAAAAGAAATCTAAATAGAGTTGAATAAGATAATGTCACAATAATGGTTCTTTTATTGTTGACGCTGATCTCGGAAGGTCATCAGGAGAGTGTTATTGATGATGGTTAAATAATAGGTTGATTGAAATAGCAAAAAATTGTGTGCAGTCCTATAATCAAGAAGACAGAATGTGGGTGTATTGGAGAAAACCCATGTGTACTTTGTGAGAGAAAAGCTTAACTTGACTGAGATTGATTGCTCTCTGGAAAGTAGAATTGAGGAATGAGAAACGTACACTCACATAATACATGGAGGACGATTAGTTGGTGAAACAATCTTGCTTGACACCACATAAGACGACATTTGTTCGGGTATTTTACGAATCGAACGCTTCAATAGTCATTCATTAAAGAACAAGGCAGCAGTATGCCTGTGGTTAATTTCTTATCGAATCATGCCAGGCTAATTTTTCCACGAATGGTTGACTTGTCACTTATGTCATTGTCGCCTCTCGCTTTCTTTCTCCATTGTCTGTGTATCAAGTGAATCTGCTGATGCAGAGTAAGTATCAAGATTATCAAGAATTTAATGGAATGAGATACCTCGAATCTTGACATTCCTTCTGATGGGCTGGATTTTTCATATTAAAGAGAGCGAGTCAACGAGTGCCAGAATGTCTATCTATGTACGTTAACGTGCCTTGAACATAATTGACGACGGTGTGTTGAGTAATAATGAGTAACTGACAGGAAATATGTTAGTCTTTTGTTATTTCGAGGATGTGTGTGAGGAAGATTTACTTTTTGTACGATACACGTAAGAAGAAGATTGCCAAGGAATAACAATTCTTTCCGTCATGTATTGACGAAGTTGGAAGTATGCATTGAAACTGAATATGTAACCTATCGTCTGCCAGTATTAGTGAAAGAACAGCTTAGGTATATTGAAATCCCGAGAATGTATTAAGCATGCTGTGCGTTAAGAATCGTGTTTTAATAAGCTGAAGTTCTCTTTGTTTAGCATGCAAGTTTTTCAGTATCAGAGAATAAAAAAGAACTCTTCTATTTTTAAACACTGGCCATAAGGAAGGAGAAGAGATCGAGAAATAGGAATCTCGAGCTAAGAGCTTTTTGCTTTATTAAGCCTGACGGATTTTTTGAACTCACGAGGCACTTTGACTGAACATTTCATGTCATGTTTCTCATACCTTAATCTACTATTGTAGCAAAAGAAGCTATACAGCTTATTAGCAAGTCCAGGAGATTGTTCTTAAGAACATATGCAGTGTGACTTTCTCTAGGGATTAGCAACCGTACAACAATGAGGAGGTGGCTTTGTGTGGCAAGTATATAGGAATTAATATAATGAGAAAAGTAAGAAAGAAATAAGATATTGAAGTGTTGGATAATGTGACAGAGAAGAGGGACCCTATAATAATAGCAATAATTATCGGGGGGATGTTGAGTGTAGAGATAGAATTTCTGGGCAGATGATCATCATCACGAGGCTATTGGCATATTATTATATACACGGGGAAAACATGTTTGGGGAATAATTGGTGACATGTTGCTGAGCAACTTTTCATTAGACAGGGAATTCTGGAGGAAGGAAGAAGAGTGAAAGGTGATCTGTGGAAAAAGTTGGGGATAAAAATGGGGAGATTGGAAATGTTGTTGAGTTGACGGATGTGTGTGTGTTTGTGTTTGCAGATTGCTCTGAGAAACGGTTGTCCTCAGGATTGGGGATTGGTAGAGTTCACAAACGAGGACGATGCAGAGAGGACTCAGCAGACTTTGGATGGACATGTTCTTCACGGTCACAGAATTCGAGTGGCTTACTACATCCCTGGTGTCCGAGCTATAAATCTTTACCTAAAGTTACTGAATGATGGGGTGAGTTTATTTGATTATCTCTTGGTTTGTACACTAAACTGATGTCTTGTTGATGATGAAAAACTAATCTTACGGAGTTACCTACATGGAACGCGTGTACACGGATTTAATTGCACACACAGACACACATACGGTGTATTGAAGTGTATCACTTTCTCTGCCGACCATTAAATTGATGCTGGCCATTTTATAAGGGATAGAGTACAAAAAGCAATCGAGTATTTGAAGTGGCCATTTGAGGTTGAAGATTGAGAGAGAACTTTTCAATTTCAGGGAACGAACAAAGGGAAAAGTGCTTTGCTGCCAGATCCTCCAGCTCCTGCTGTTTTTCAACAGCTTCAAAGCTTGGCAAAACAAAATCCAGTTTGTAAGTAATCCCAAATTGTTTTAATTTACATTATGAAATTACATTGTTCATGAATGAATGGATGACACGACACCGGCATCGTGTCCATGCAACTATAGGTTGCTGCTGTGATTGCTGTGTATGCGGAGATGTTATTATTGATACTTGATACTTGTGATAGCAATAGGTGAAAGTTTTCACTGTACTCACTAAAGGTGTTCTTATTATTCGAGAGAGAGTTCCTGTCATCGCATCATCATAACTGAAAGGCAAAGAGAAAGAGTTTTTGGAACCATAATAATTTGTAATTGATCCAACCCAGCCACGAAATATCACGTAGACTAAAAGCTCTTTTCTCCCTCTTAGAAGTCTCGTCTATTGTTTTTGCACTTATTCTGCTTCAACTTTGGACTTTTCCTTTATACAAAACCAGAAATCCTTTTCTTTGGTACACATCAATAACAACTATGATTTACTTTCAAGCACATAGTTGCATTCCGAAATTCTATTCTCCGAAATATAATAATATGTTCTCCGTCGTTTTATAATATTCACCTGCATTCATAAAACAGTTCTTCACGATTTTCATATGTCATTTGTCACATCTGATTAGCTAGAAGGTTTGTTTGACAATAAGGTCTATTTAATGCATGCAGAATTGCCTATTTGGCTCATTTTGATTTTTGTCACTTTCGAGTAACATAAGTTTATGTGGATTGCAGTTGCTCAAAATCTGCAGACGATCATAATGCAGCAGATTCAAGATCTCCAGAAAGGAAAAGGAGGAAATGGAGTTGGAGACCAGAATAAACGACCCCCCGGTGGGTTTCAAAAGGGCCCCATGCAACATTCCCCATATGGACCCCCACAAGGTGGTGGAGGAAACCCGAATTTAGTAAAGAATGCTCAGCAAACAGCGCTGACATTGTTACTGGCTTCTCAAATGCAGCAGCAATCAGGAGGAGGAGGAATGGGAAATAACGGAGGGGGAAGCGGTCAGATTTCTCCAAACAGTCCAAATAACGGTATGAACGCTGCAACAAACCTTCAAAACCAACAATTGCTAGCTGCACTTCAAGCTATGAGCAAAGGGGCCAATGGAAGTTGCAATAACGATCAGTATCTAAGTGGAATGTTGAATTCCGGAGGATCAAACGTGTCCAATCTGCTTGGTCTTGGGTCTCCGGTGCAACAGCAGCTGGATCAGTCAGCTAATGGCATTCCACAAGGGTTTTTCTCTTCACATGGCGATGGAATGCTTTCTCCCGGAAGCGTTGGCAGCAATGGAACCAATAACAGTGGCTCAGCAAAAGACGATCATCACTGGGCTGCATTCAAGTCTGGAAACAGAAGTAGTTCATCTTCCTACGGAACAAATGGAATGCATAAAGTAAGTGAAAATAACCCATGCACAACCATCATCATCACACAGATGTTACTTTAACTTTATTATCCCGTGAACTGCTTATTAGTTTTATTGAGTAGGACTCGAAGTATTTTTTTATCATCTTAATTACACTATTAATGTCAATTTACAATGAATGGTCTCAATCTTGGCACAGTGCTCTAACTGTAAACCGAGGCAATCGAAGAGAGTAACAAGGCTGAAAGAATGCGTTTCTCTAACTCAAAGAGACATATCGTTGAATTAATTCCAACTTCCAACAGTGAATTGAGATTTAGTTGTAAATGATCTCATTTGTCTAACCGATCCACCTACTGAATAGTTTTTTAAAGCTTAGGTATTTAAGCAGCCGGAACAAAAGGCGTTTTAATAGCAATCAATATATGATTAACAAAACAATCTTAAGACAGGAAGAAAAACTCTCTTCCAATATTTCTTTTTGCTGAGGGAAAAGCATCGCTTGTATGCATAAGAATTACTAGATGTTTTCATTCTTGTATAGTAGATAGCCAGTTATCGTGTGTCTGTCAGTCATGAGGGTGTTTTGAGAGTGACTAACTCCAGGACGCTATTGAAAAGTAAATGTCTCACGAGACCTCAGAGCAGTTTGTCTTTTAGGTGTAGCAAAGTCTGATGTTTATTGGGTGCGAATTAGAAGAATGTTCTGAGCTCTCGTTTTTCTAGACTTCATTTATTTTTTGTTGTTGTACTATAAGTTTATATGAAGATGAAGAAGTCGTACGAGAGTTAGATTCCAAATTAACAAGGTAATATGTACTAGTAATTGACAGATAAATTTCTGTGAGCATATTGTGACAAACTATCCAAGATATCAGTTTCTAGGTTCAAGTGTAGAGAGAAGTAATAATCTTTCCCGAGATTACTTGAGACAAAGCCCATGTGAAAAGTAGTAGTGGGCAGTTGTGCAAATGCTCGCCTGGAGTTGAGGCTAAAAGAGAAAGTCGAGAGTACCCCAAAAATCAACTGAGTTTCTCACAAGAAATAGTTTGAGGTATTTGGGGTTTATATGCTCAGATTGATTGTAACCAGATGGATAAATTGAAAAATGCTGAAGAAAAAAGAGGAGGAGCTTTGGAAAAGCATGTCAGTATTTATAGAATTTTTCGAAAGAAGGTGTGGAAGGATAGCGTTGTGTTTTGTGTGTGGAGGAAGCGTAGTAAAAAAAGATTTATGGGAGGTGAACGGTCTAATATCATATATATGCGAATGTTCACCATAATATCAATGTTAAACTGTGCAGAAATGTATATTTGGATTTTGTTTTTGCAGAGCCCACTATTGCCCTCACCGTCAGGGTTGAGCTCGCCATCCTTAGACGTGCCGATGGATACAGGAATGACAACGCCAAAAACACCCCCAGGAGACCCATTGCAAGCTGTTTGGTACTCTCTGTTTGGACAGTCGTCTTCTTCGGACTCTGGAACTAACTCTCCAGGCAACACGAGTCCACTATTCATGAAAACTCCGATGTCCAGCTCATCTACAGGGTCACCTTTAGGACGCTCTGCTGATGCGCTTTTTGGAGTAAATCCATTTCAACACCATCACCAGCAACAGCAACACCAACAACATCAACATCATCACCAACAAATGAATAACAAGTCGTCACCACCTGGATTCTGCAGTCCTAATGGACTTGGTGGCGGTGGTTCCCTTTCTCACAGAAATGCTGCAGGAGGGATGAATGGAGACTTGCAAGAAGCCTTGAATTCGCTTCTGAGTAATCCTCAAAGCCTCAGTCACATCTTTGGGAACAATAATCTCGGGTGCATGGGAAATGATGGAATGCCTCCTTCATTTGGAAATCATCTTCAACAGCAGCAACAACAACACCAGCAGCAGCAACAGCATCTTCACAATGGATTGCTCCAGCAGCAACAACATCATCATAATATGCAGCAGCAGCAGCATCATCATCATCATCATCAGCTACAACGGCAGAATTCATTTTCTGAACAACAAGGAGGAGTTCCAAACGCATTGCTAGACTTGTTAATGCAGTCGATGAAAGAAGGGGCTGAAGGATACGGGAAAGGTGGTGGATGGGGCTCAGGAGGAATGAGTAGCAATCCTCCATCCCCAATAGGAAACAACCGACCGTTTAACAACGGTCTCCATCATGGAGCAGGAATGGGTCAGCAGCCTCAACGAAGCGGCTCAAACGGCTCGAGTGAGATGAGCAGCTCGAGTCCAAGGTCTCCAACTTACTCTCCATTTTCACGAAACTCCAGCAAAGGTTTACTGGAGTCGGGAAACGGGAGTGCCTCCCCAACGCCGACGTGGAGCAACAACACGGTGTTGGGGAGTCCCCCACATTCGGGGGGATACCTTGGAGCTCCACAACAACATCCACCACCTCAAATTCATACGAACAGTTTCACTTCTCCGAGTCGGAACATTTGGGCAGCCCCTTCAGTCAGCCCTGGAGTCACCTCTCTGAGTAGTAGCTCCTCTGCTGGTGCTGCGTCTGCTGGAGGCAATCTAATGAATCCCTTGGGGAATAAGAGGAAGGTGGCTCATGAAAGTGGAGGAGGGGCTGAAGTAGATGGATTCATTCCAGGGGCTCCTTCATCATCATCGTCATCATCACAAGGCAACTCCAGTCACCATAATAGCCCTGGAGGGGGACTTGGAGGAAGTGGAATTGCTTCTTCTCTTCATTGTGGTCCCCATAATGGAGGAGGGATGGGTAGTAACATTCATCACTCAGGTCATGGAGGACACGATCCTCTTTCAGGACATTATGCTGACTCGTATTTCAAGAAGAAGAAGAAAAATTAGGTTCATTATTAAGAAAGTAAATCGAAAGGTTATGTTATATCATCATCACACGGAGATACTTTACTATATGGTGATTATTGCTATATCCTGGTAGATCACCATTCATCAAGAATGGAACCATATCCGTATCAATAACAGGAGATTATAACTCCAAATATTATTAATTAAGTGAACTTTTTGTAGTGATTATATGCCACGAATGCCACGATCGTTGGCTTATTGAGTTTCCATCTTAAGAATTACCTTTTTGACACTTGAGACTGTATGATATATTTTCATTTCAAATGGAATCCCCTTCATCATAATCTTATTGACGACTTCTCTTTATTACACACGGACATTCATATTCTGTTGATTTCTTCAGGTTTTTTTATACTAGAAAGAATATAATATGACAGCTTCTGACGAATTGACATTTATATATTTATTATAGACAGGGCAGTGAATTTTATTTTCTCAAGTCTTACAATATTTAATATGTCTTGTAAATTGTTAATATTTATTGTTTCTTTATAACTCTTATTGAACTGTAGTGACTAAAATAGGATGAAAACTTGGCTACTTTTATTTCCTGTGTTATACTGATATTTTATACGAGCCTATGTCATCACCTGGTATAGTATTTCGAATTGTACATTATACATATAAAGATTTCAACTATAGTGTGTATTTCAAAAGACGGAAATTTTACAAACTGCACAATAATTTGAGTTGTACCTTAATTAAATATTTATCTCCATGAAAAGCTTATTATTATTAATACTATTGAAGAGGAAACTAAACTTTGTAACTGAAAGGACCAATATTTGATTCTGACGTATAGAAATACAAACTGGTAGATGGAATGTAGAGATGAAATTATGAAGAAATGAAAGTGCAGAGATGAATAAGTTTTGTGTTAAGACTTGTACTACTTGTTGCTTGCACAAAGGAAGAGATGTGGTGGTGTATGCCTGCGTTGAGCCATCAATTCATAGTAGCCCACAATGTATTTGTATATTATATAAGCTATTGTCACAAATCTAATCGAGAAATTGGTGCATATATAGAACTAAGAAATGTTCACTTGTAGATATACTTTTTAGTAGAATGTGATGTCGTATTTATTGTAAAAGTGTAAAATTGAGAGTTGAAATTCTATGAATTTGTGAAATTATGTGTCACATTGGAATATCTCCAGTTTTTCACGAGAATTCTAATGTGTATCCGAGTTTATTCGAGTCATTCGTATTGTACTTTGTTCTGGAACAAATCGTCAAAAGATCATCTTTTGATGCATAAACAAAAAATAATAATCCATTGATGATAACAATTATTATTCATAATATACGACAGTGCTGTAGTTGTATAGTGTGTAGTCGTGCGTGGCAATATAATTTTAATAACGTCTACATCTGAGGAATGTGAATATACATCATATTTGCTGTGAATTCTTGAGTCATTCTTCGTCGTCAATCCTCTTTGCTTCAGATTTCTGTTGTTCTTTCTTCTTTTTGTTGACTTTATGATCAAAACAGTTTAACACGAGGCTCAAGCTTTTAATTAATCATTTTAAGCGTACACCTTCTGCTGATGAGCCCAATAGAGACTTGTTAAAACTAATGAGGAATTGATGAATTCGAATTCTACATAAATATTCCCTAAAATGACTAATAATAATAACGACCATGGTGACTTTCGCGCAGTAGAGTGTTAAATGAATTGCGAGTATTGTTAATAATTAATATGTATAAAGTGTTCTGCCGTACTATTTTATTTGTCTTTGCCCGGAGGTAGCAGGGAATGTGGTAATATCATGTGAAAGTATTCATCATAATACATTACACACTATTTATTTTACACGCACGCGTTTATGGGATTATTGTCTCATTGTCTATCTGTGTACATGATAAATATTATTTATTTATTTAAGTATAGCTTTTATCAAAGCGGTGATTGTCGTAACTTATTGTACGTAAGTGGTTTATACGTAAAATTTATCTAGTGATGTAGACACACTTAAATATGTATAGGATGAGTTTTAAACATTTAGAAGTTTTCTTATTCAATGTGCACTCTGGGTACAGCATATCTGTTTAATACTTCCGTAATACATGAAAAAAACCAAGGGCTATTAGAAAATTTTCACTTCAATTTCAATAAGAATATTGTCAATGATAGCTATGCGCACCCTCTGAGGCTAAACAAAGATCTAATTGGGCAACATGCTTCACATATATGTAAGTTTGACATTCAATGCGCCTATATCCGTTATAGCTAGACCACTTACTGAATAGGAACTGAAGGGTTTTAAAATTTTGAAGCAAATTTAATCATTCTGCGAAAGAAAGTTAAGTTATACGTCCATCACCCTAAAAAATTCCTTGAAATATCAGAGTATGAGAACTTTTTCTCTCATTAGCACAATTCTAGTGTGTAATTGATTTCTAAACCATATAACGTGAGTAAATTATTGAACTTTACTATATTTATGTAGATACTTGTACATGCATCGAGTGATGGTGTTGGGTTAAGTGATAAGTAATTAGTACATTTATTTAACTAGTATGTAGACACAGCAGGAAGTAAGTTCTCTGAACTTTCCTCATGATATTTGGTGCTCGTTGCTTTAAAACCGCTGCGTATGGACTTTTTAGTTTCTCCACGCAAGAGGCAGGTTATATAATTTAGTTAGACATAAAGTTCTGGGTTGATGGTAGTTCATTAGTTTTATGAGGACAATAATAATATTTCAGCGTTAGTGTGTCAAAATGGTGATTTGCTATATTATTTTCAATACAGAGGTGAAATTTGAGTGATAATAAGCTTTTTTAATATTCCAAACGTTACAGAAAATTTAACTTATTTCGTATTTGAAATCATTACCAATTAATTGTTAACTTGAAAGAGGTTCCGATGACCATCAAGTTGTTATACTTTGTTAACATTTTATTGAGGAACTTTTTATCTATTTATTATTACACTTTTGTTGATTTTTGTTATTACATTTTTATGATTTATGTTTTATTTATTTTTATTTATTTGGTAGATTAGCAAAACATATGCGTGCGTTGAGTCATTAGTACCTAAACGAAGTTTAGCTTCCACACGGTTTTTTCATCTCAAGTTACTCATTTGTGGCTGATGGATGATCAAAACACCGATGATGTAGCTTTCTTTCTCCAACAATCCTTTTTGTGTGACAACTGACACAATTACTTAATTTATTTTCAATTTAGCTTGGTTATATATAGTGAGCATAATATTTTATTTTCCTTTTATGCGACACACATTCAACATCCAGGCTATATTTATTTACTTTGGTCCCAGGCAATATTTTGTATATCATACCACAAAAGAAATGTGATTATTTGATTGAAGTCAAAGTAACGCGAACCAAAAAAATTAAATGTGCAATATTTCCTGAACAGACTTTTCGAAACAACTTGGAACTAAAATGTTAGTATTAAATGCGACTTGAGCTTTAAATTCCTTGGAACACATTTGCCTCTCATATCTTCAAGTTTATAAGAGACTCTTAAGTTATCCTGAGACCTTATATAGGGAATCATGTTTCGTTTCATGCAGAAGTGAATTAGCTAAAAGTCTCAAGTTATTCTCCAATGTTGGTCTTTTTACTGAAAATGTCGGTCGTCGTTGATTTACTCACTCAGATTTCAATCGAATCTCAAATATTGCTAATTATTATTTAAATACGTATTGAAAGAGGTGATTACCGTCAGCAACAGAAACATTCCTTACATACTTAATCATATATTACATATTAAATGGTAAATATTTTGATAATCAATTGAAAGTGACCATAATATAAATCTATATAATGTTACTACAAAGCGGACAAACATTATATAAAATGTCGTTTAACTGGTTGTTGTTTCTAGCAGCGTTTGGTCAAACTGTTATAAAATTGCTCTATTTAAGACAGATTACTGAAACTAATACTTAATATTGTACATCATACTCCACAGATTTATCTGACAGCTACTTTAGAGACTTCCATAATTACGACTTCACGAGCCACTTAAATCGCACGCAAGAGTATTCTTTTAACCTCTACAATATATTGTAAGACCTTAAAATTAAATATCTTTTGGAGAATATCTTGTTCATTATCTTATTGACCTCCACATTGGAAAAACTAAAACTTACCTCTTACCTCAATCTTTCCAATCTTTGTAATATCGGATCGGATCTACATATGATATTGAAACTTAAAACCTTCCCTGTATACAATTTCCCCTATAAATATTATAGTACTACGTCTGCTCAGCTATTTAAAAATCGAAACGAGCAATCTCTTACTATCCGTGTACACAACTGTCTTATTCTATTGTCACTCTTCAATCCCTGACCTCATCGTATGTGAGCCTTAAATCCTTAATAATGCGCAGATAGGTTTCATTTTCTTAACATTTGAATTCATATGTGAATCTCTCCTTCTTTTTTGATATGTATTAATATGTGGTTTTAATCTGTAAGTGGTAAGAAACCATATACCTATATATCTGTAGCTCAAAAGTTTAGATACTCGTCAGTCGCAAATATCGCAACGAATCTTGATGATCACGTCATTATTATTTATATTTCTTGAGTTTGACGTTTAGTATCAGTGTCCAGATACAGACATTTCTTCAGGTGAAATCTAAAAATCTCCCTCGTCTTGGTTGTTAAATTCAGAGCAATCATAATATAAAATATCATTTATGACGGTCAATTGTGTTATTAGTACGTATAAACACTGTTTGGTATTAATTATCAGTGCTTAAGTTGTATGAAAAATATTTATTCTAACTTCACACAAAACAGCACACGTAATAATACTACATGACATTTTATCTTGAAGTCTATTGATTATTTTACAGACGAAGAGGTTGATATGGACTTTGATCGAAAATTAACTATCCATGTCTGTCAATTGTCTTATCTCTTGTTATCACGTACGTTAATATTAAGGCAAATAATATTGGTTAAAATTAATATGTAAACAATAAATCGTACTGAAAAACTTAATAACTTATTGTGTCACGGTTTTATTTCTTAAAATCATCCTATTATTCATATTATCATGAGATAACATCAAATATTTCTTAGTTTTGTGATAAACCTAATAAAATACTGAAAATTTGTATGTCACAAATCATAATGCAACAGTCACCATTAATCGTTTTTAGATTGCTTTCATAATCATAATTTCATTTTATCGACGTATATTCAATTTGTTCGTGTTTGGACTCTTTGAGAACAATCACAGCGTAAATATTTAACTACGGAATGCTAAAACTGCACCAAACGAAGTATACATATAAATTACTAACAGCTAACATAAATACACATGAAAAGTAATTATTTACTACAGTTTCTAAAAGAAACAATTCCCAAACTCTACTCAACTTACGAAAATATATCACAGCATGATGCATGTTAAACTTTAAGATGGCGAAAGAATTAAACTTACAAATAATCAACACATTTACAGGAATATTAGGTAACACAAACATAACTAACATAGTTTTCAAAGTTGGTTTTAAAATTCGTTCTTTGTCTTCTTTGTTTACATTTAAATGTGCCTTTTTAAATTCGTAATCTTAACAATGAATATTGACTTCAGTAACAAATACCTACTACCTATAGTATGATTGATTTCCGCTGTTCTCTTAATAAGCTACAAAACTGATGAATCTGAAGGTACCGGGTTTTATAGTACTGACAGCTGAACTGAAGGCGGAACCCAATTTGTCTACCTAACTTATCAATTTTATCACCGACATTAGAGATCACGGAGTAGGCTTGATTTTGGGTGCTTTTAACTAGTTCAGAAAACTCGGTACTTCCAGACTCACGTTACGAAACCCACGGAAAACCTTATAGATTTAGGATAAAAATGACTAAGGCTTGGTAGTTATTTGCGTAGTTGATTCCAATATTCTAGTGACTTATATTATTGCAATATAACTTTAAGGATTGATACAACGTGGGTGTTAAGCTGCATATGACCATTTGTTGCGTAAGTACTGACTTTTGATAATATGCGGACTTCAGTAACATTAAATACAGGCTGTACTTCAGAATCGTCATTAACTAAAAACGGATGGAGCAGTTTTTCAATTGAATTTAGAGCTAAACATCCTCAACATCCGAGTCCAGTAACTTCTCCCTTCCTTCCTTATCGCTATGATGGCTATAAATAAATAAAGTGAATGCAGTTAACAGTTTCATTTTAGTATTAACAAAGCAGGAACTTACGTTGGAAGAACCGTTCGTTTTTTGTTGAATTCGGCCTCCATTTCCATCTGTTGTACTTTAGTATAAGCTGCACTTCCCAAAAGTACAATCCAGTTAGACGCCCACCACGTCCACGATTTGATTTCTTCGTATACTCTAACAGCAATAACTGTTTGAACGCAAGCTTTCGCAGTTCCCGAGATATTGTGAGTTAGAGGTGATGTAGCCTGAAAAAAATTTAACATAGTGAAAATGCCTATGTATATAAAATCCAGAGATTGAATGAATGTTAGGTAAATGTGCCAAATAACGTTTAGTAATGAATTAATTCTTACTTTGATTTGCATTCCCGTTACAAATCCAATCAAAACCCCCATTACTCCACCAAGACACATAAGAAGCCAAAACATGGGCTCAGTCATTTGCGTTACGAATACAGTCTGAGGCAACTCTCCAAATATGAACATCAAAGGCAGGAAAAGTAACGAGGCATTGAGGTTATTGTAGTAATTAAGTGTCCACACAGAATCATCAACTGCAGGAAGAACTTTTTTCGTAAAGATGGAATTCAAAGATACACAACAGGATGACAAAATCCCGAAAAGAACTCCTCTCATGGTTATTCCACCTTAAGAACAAAAAATTCATCTTCTGTTCAATTTACCACCCGAAATCAATATTCAAGTATAAACACACAAATACTCACGTGAAACACCTTCCTGATCTATACCTACGAAGTATCCTAACGTGATGATCACGCAACACATTATTGCTTTATTTGAAACAGGTTTCCCTGAAAAGAAAAGCACCAGTTAGTAGTTTCAATCATACGCTTCTTTACAGGCTTTACACACTGCAATAATGTAACTTCAAACTTACTCAAAATCATAAAAGTGAAGAAAACATTTGTAACAGTCGTGAGCGACCGAACCAAATAGTAGAACGCCACACTAACATATTTCAAGCATAAGTTATTGAATGTAACCATTCCCACAAAGATTATAGACAACGGCAGCGTCTACAAATAAAACAAAATCATACAAGTCAGTTAGTACCACTCCAGCCAAAACATACAGCAATTGATCATGAAATATTAACATTAATTTATCTCTTACTCTTTTCATGGTCACATAACTAAACTGGATATCAGGAAACCACGGGAAGATCCTCCTAGACCTTCCAAGTAAAATACAAACCGCATAAGTGAAAACACACTGGAACCAAGTGACGAACATAGGCGCATCGAAATCCTGTTGTGCACTTAGCAGTGACTTATTCACAAACACGATTGCAATCGAGATGACCCTATATCACAACATTAGATGAATTCAATTAAAACAATCAATCCATAATCAATCCATATTATAATGAAATCATTAAAATCACCCAATAAAACACCCTTTTTCATGACTTACCAATACGACGCCACTACAAAAGCTATGTAGGCATATTGCGAACACAACGTGTCCGATTTATCCGACTTACTAGCCATTATTATTATTACTATTGTTTCTTTATTATTAGGTTTACTACTCTCTTCCAATCTTCCCTTTTTTACAATGAATTAATGAAAAACAATTTAGTCCCAGCCACGCATATAACCCAATACAACAACAGGATTATTATTACGTGTTTTAAAAAACACATAAAAACTACTTCTTCTGTTGAATCAGGTGTGATGATGTGATGAAGAGAGAAACCACACTCGACTTGTCTGCTGTCACTGTCACTGACAGAACAAACAAATATAACTCGGTGCTGGTGAGGCGAATGAAGCTGATCTTCTTCTGCTCTGAGGCTCTGACTGTGTTCCGTGTTGGTCGTCCATCTAGAGGCTCCCGGGTCCAATC
>Ga0194135_10000734_pt1 | contig 19145 bp, 12 predicted proteins | sample LitLau_LLRF_2013_FD_134024 | JGI IMG/M metagenome (GOLD analysis project Ga0194135, IMG submission 134024) | Freshwater sediment microbial communities in response to fracking from North America - Little Laurel Run_MetaG_LLRF_2013 (version 2) | ecosystem: Environmental > Aquatic > Freshwater >...
GGCATTCAATCTCTTTCTGGGATCTATTCAAAATGAAGGTGTCGTTATTACTATCATCCTCTCACATGAATTCCTCGTCTCTCTATTGTCAAGGAATGGAGTAGAGCGAGGAATTCTTTTTGTATTTGTGTGTACATATCTTTATACATTTGTGGGGACTTTGAGAGGACATGCGAGTTAGTAATAAATATATATACATATAAATATAGAACACATTCATATATAGAGTTCAGAGAGAGAGAGAGAGGCTTCATCTGGTTGGATGGAACTCTCGGCATTCTCCCAATTCCAGCAGGAACTCCCAGAGAAGAAGTTGTTCCATTATTCTGCAGCAGTAGAAAGGACGAGAGATGAACCACGTATAAAAAATACACACGCTATATCTATTCCGGACTGATCCAACCGAAGAAGAGATGGGGATGAAACAACATTATTATTATTACAAAGTGGTGGTATTAGACTAAGGACAGGAATGACGTCATACTTGGCCTATCATTGACGTCATGGGTCGATGTTGGTGATGCATACGAAGTCTTCTATATCAGCCAACAAAAAGGATCCAAGTGAACACACCGAAAGAGAGTCGAGAATACCAGGCAAATATTATTGAGGACAGCCATGCGCCCAGAGAGAATGGAAAGAAGTTGAGATGAGAAGTAAAAAAATACTCTGAAAATTCATTATTTCTTCCTTTCGCCTTTCCTATACACGATGAAAGTTTGTGCTGCTACGGCAAACGGCCAAACCCTTTGCGAATTCTTCGACTAGCCAACCATAAAAAACCCGAATTGTCCTAAAAATGGTCATTCTATTCAAGAACACAAGTTTATGGGTCCAAATGAACCTTATCGACTGGGAGCTATCTCTCTTTAATGTCCCATCCACATTGTATACAGATATGTAGTCACGGACTTCGTCCTACGTACGTCGTACGGCAATTGACATTGCTTATGCATGAGCCTATTTCTAGCGTTCTTCTTCAACCAACTCTCTCCAAGTCTTGTGAGTACGAGTGTGTGTGTGTGTGTAGCCTTCATAAGCAGAAGACTATACGAGCTACCTCATATGCACAGTCATACAGTATGGTTGGTAGCCTTGGTCGTGGTTTCTCATAGCGAAATGACATGGGAAATCCCTAAAATGCCGGTTTGGTCTTCCTGCATGTCCTCCTCTCTCTGTATTTACAAGGAAGGAAGTCACACTCGCGTCTCTCCCTTTCTCTCGAACTTTCTCGAGCTTTCATTTCACGTACATGCTTCACCACTTTCTCTCTATGAGATTAATCTTATTCAAATGCCCGACTAATATTTATGTACACACACCCAAATTAAACACCTCTCAATCCTACATAACTCTCGTCCGATATGTTTGCACTGACCATTGAGATGATACATGATGATATGTATGGACAAGTAAGAGTATTACTTAAAAGTTTATTCACTGGACGACAGAATTACAAAGCTTCCTTTTCCATTCCATTTTGCTTTCTCTAAAGCCTTCAGCTTTCCGTTTATTGATGACTGACACAATTCTCACACACTTCAGACATTTTCGGTAGGTGATAAGCTTCTTCAAGCTCTACTTAAACAAGTTAAACTACATATACTTCTTTATTACAGAGCTGTTAGCAAATCTTCTAACTTTCTATTACAAGTAAAGTTGCTCTATATAGATATATACATGTACATATTCGCTAGCTGCTGCTACTAATGTTACACAGGATGTGTCACTTGTCAGCCTGTCTATCAGGTTGACACGTTTCTGGAGAGAAAAGGAAAAAGTCTCCCTTCCTTTTGGAACCCCCGACTACTACTATTCCAAGTACAAAATGTTCCAAGACTCCATACAAGACAACTTGAGGAACATTCATACTTGCAATCTACTGGAAGGAATCTCTTTCCAGCATCCAAAATGTCCATATGGTTCCATAAGAGGAAGTTGAGAAAAAACGAATTGTGAGGTTTGGCAATCAGCAGTCATATCATAACAATATTTCAAACACTCCAAGTCAGCGAGTGAGATAAGCCCGTCTATATAATATAAGTACCCTGCGTAGACTTTGCGTCCTATCTCACTATTACACGAATATAATTTATATGGAGCTCACAATAAATGTCTCTTCCTTCCCATACTTATCGTTATCTTAAATGGTAATCGCTGCGAAAGTTAAAACTAGCTGTTAATCCTGCCTAAGTATGCATTAAAACGGAAAGATGAGATCTTAGCGTGGAGACTAAGGTGGATAATATTAATTCCTTACTACATCTCTCTCTCTCTCTCTCTCTTTCTGAGCATCTGCTAATAAAGAGTCTCGTGAATCATGTGAGCCCAACTTCTTTCTTGTGTGTGTGTGTGGACATGCAATACTAGAGTTTACAAGTTGGATATTCTTAAATAAATTAATGTTCGGATTAAGTACAACATACAAGTGGATAGAAAGAGAGGTGGTCTGATAGAAATCACAGACACACATTAAAAGTGTATGAGTGTGTGTGTGTGGAAGTTCAAACTCATCTCTTTAGACTTCACAGACTTTTTAAGCGAGCGCACACATATAATATTATATAAGATCCCAAGAATACAAACTCTTCTGCAAAACTTTGAATAGTTTGTTGATGGAGACTGTTCGTATGTTTTCGATTAGCAAAACTTAAGCCCTTTATTAATTTTATGGCACGAAACGCTGTCTCTCCTCTATAACTTCATAGAGAATGTTTTTTGTGTAAATGTCCCAGAGCGTCCTTGGTCTATTCTAATACATGAAAATCAAATCAACTAACTATAGGACGAGAGTATTCCTGTGTTTTTGTAACATCCTTAGGGCAACTTTGGAACTTGTGCAGACTCACTCCATATGCATCGCGTTCTTACCATCGGACCGGTACGAAGAAGAAGAAGAAGAAGTGCTAATGCATAACTGACGAAAAAGGACTGAACAAGCAACCAGCTATGTATGGAAGATTGAGCTACACAAAATTGACTCCAACGAAGATTCCAGATGACAGAGATACACGCTCCAACTCTTTTCGCCATATTAAGTATACCTGTACACACTTGTATACTGAAGGGATACACGTAGATATATATACATAATATATATATATAGTATATATAATATATACATATATAGGGATTCACTAAACAGATTTCGCTCTGCAAAAAACAAAACGCCAAGTATGTTCTGGAGATTATAAAATACAAACGCAAACTGTCTATTCAACGATACTCCTCCATCTGTTTCAATTTAAATCTGTTTCTGTATAAATTAGTAGAAAGACTTGGTGTGCTTTTAAATGTATCAGGCAAGTTTCAATTCCATCGAGCAGATTTATTTCATGCAAGTGTCGATATTCAATTTTAATTAGTTAAAGCAAAACCACCATGGTCTAGCTACTTGTATATATAATATACATTATGGTTCCCAAATCTGTTTTTGGTTATACACACACAAACAATAATTATTATCCATCGAAGTATATTTGCGTTCTGATTTAAACTTTAATCTCATCTTTGAGGGTTCTTTGCAGAAGAACAAGCAAACAGACTGAACAATAAATAAGCTCTTTGGGTTGTGTTGATGTTATCTACCTTGCAAATCTCAAAATCCAATAATATTCTCGTCGGCAATGTTCTCTCTCTCTCTCACACTCATCTCTAGTTGTTCGGTGTTAAATAAACGACCCTGGAGTAATTACTAGAGCAAAGACAGGAAAAGATCCCAACACCCTTCCTAATCTAAATTGCTATACTGTTTTCTAACCACGTTAATCACACATTCGATATAGACACGAAACACTCACTCACTACTCAGGAGAGTATCTGCAGAAGAGAGTCGGCTGAATTTTATTCTCTCTCCACCAAATGCGGATGCGAACATCCTATATATCTCGTTATCTTCTTACACGCTATTATTTCAAAACCAGTTGTAAAGTTAAGATTACTTTTACACAATTTGTTTATGATAATTACATATTTCTGTGGATGCAGCGAAAACTTATAAGGATGTTTTGTGCTATTAAATCATTGCAGAACAGGATCCGGTTGATTCCTACCCGAACTACTTCTATCTGCTTTTGCGTAATAATATGTGCATTGTGCCTGCCTGCTGTGTTCGCTTATTCAAGCTTTTAACCCTTAAAACGATTTTTGCTAATTCAGTGAAACACGAGAGATACATATAGAGCTCATGAAAGGAGAGACCTTTTACGATCAGCAATTCGGATTCCACATCATTCAAAGCCACACTCTATTATACTTTGAGGCTTGACTGTGTGTAACTGCAATGTGAGGATTTATAATTAAAATATCATTCTGCTTCAACGATCGAATGGGCCCACATGAAATTAAAGTTTATATAGAGTTTCGTCAGCAGCATAATAAAACGGATATTCAATTTATTTAACGTAGTTTAGGTATTTTAAAAGCTATGAAATCTGACTACCTAAATGTACACGATAATAATAATAATGACGACGAATTCCAGCGAGATAAAATCCCTTCAACATCTTTTGAAGATGTTCCGCAGTTGCACTCAACTAAATCAAAAGAGAAGAGTCTTGGATAGAATTGCTTTGGGTAATAATTAGCCTAGTAACGTCCCTCTCTCAGAGGATTACTCGTGGTTGATTTACAAATTAATGTCATGGATGGAATCACAATGTTTGCCATGATAATGAGATAATCCTGTTGCATAAAACATCCACTCTTCCACTTCATCTCACTGCCGACTATATACAGCTTATGCTTTTCCTTTCATATATATGATCAGCCTCGTAATGTATGTCCTACCAGATAATATTGACATCACTTCGTTTGCAAAGACTGTGCGGATCTCTGTGAATCTCCAGAGGTCACAATTCTAACCTTGTGAAATATCCAGCCAATACTTTGTCTACTGGAAGTTTTTTCTTAAGTTTATTTTGCACACTCTGTCTCTGACATTTTTTTAGACTTCTAGTCAGGTATTATATTCTACAATCTCTAATGAAATTAATGTTTCGGTGTCTTTGTGATGATGCTATTAGTTTTAGGTACAGCTCATTGAGTCCAAGACTTCATGCTAAGCTCAAAGTAGAAGTTTAATCTGCGAAACCTGATCTTGGAAATTGCCAAGAAAGTATATACACACACAGACAAACAACGGAGAATTCCTAAAAGCTCGCTTTCCTTCAACTACATTGTGCACTGCTATATAACTTGTCTTGCCTCAAGGAATAATAAATAGCCAGCTTAAAGTATTCTCTGCTCAAGTTCTCCTGAAAAGAATGGAGAAATGACAAGCATCTATATTATCACCATTAGAGTGTGAATTTCGCATCTATCACACAAAAGAAGGAAGAAGAAACAAATAATAAAAGGCCTTAGAAGAACCATTTCAAGTAGAAAATAAACTGTGTGTTATTATAAGTAAGGACTTTTAATGTGATTATACAAAGTGAGACTGGAGAGAATTTTCACCTAGAACAAATAGAATTTAGTTAAACAATTCACACACAGGCGTATGCTTACATATCTAGGAATGATGGCTTGAATGAACTAATGAACACAGACGATATATAGTTAATGTAACAAATAGGACATTTTCCATCTGGTATTCAAGAGAAGCCTCTAGAATCTAGATAAAAGTTCCAGTGGCAGATTTCCACTAACTTTAAGCCTTTGTGAACTTAGGTAATTGCCTCCGGAGAGAGAGAGATGAATTTAAGGACATCCTTGTACATACTCTATTTCCACACCTTAAATGAGGTTACCACACAGCAGCTGTTATATACATTTGTATGAACTCTCCTACTACTACCGTTAGTCTTGGTTCATGGATACCAATGACGTAATTTCGGTCTAAATTGAAACTTCCAAATGCCTGACAACTTTCTCGAGTGCGAAGATATTCCTTTTTGCTCATCCTTCCGTGTAATATTAAGTCAAGAAACCGCACATGGAATTGCGAAGATGTTTAAAAGATAACGCTTCAGATTCCGCTCTTGATGGTGAATCGATCTTATAATAAAATAATATGATATGTATTAATTTAAACGCATTAAATGGCTGACTCTTGAAGAATCTTTTGTGAACATTGTACAATAGAGTGTGTGTGCATGTGCTGGGCATAAGTCGAAGGCAAAAAAGACTTTGAAATGCTTGTCCATACGTGAACAACGGGTTGATGACATTTACCTAAGTACATAGAGTTACGTAACATACAAAGCGGAGCTGAATTTCAGAATATGCCAATCTACACGTGTGCGGTGTATACTCTCCAATAATCTGCAGCAGCCTTAAATGGGAATCGACTTAACCTCCTTTTATTCCGTATAGCAACTTACAAGAACTTATAAGTAGCGGTGGCACTCCATCCACTCTTCTCTTGCTCATTCGTATGGAAAACCTATTCATATCGACTTTCTCGTTTTGCACAGGACACTCCTTAATCATTTTCCTCAACTCTAACAAACACACGTAGTAGTAGCAATGGAGCTTAAGAAACCGTACATATATTATATACACACGAAAAGCATCAGCAAATAACTAACAACGAATAAGCTTCGTATCGAACTCTCATTTATCGAACTGTTGATACAACATCATTCATGCATGATGGTGTGTGCGTGCATGGAGATTTAGGAGGTTTACTTACGCACACATATTTCACTGTATTATTGTCAAACCAATCAATCAATATTTTACTAGCATTAAGTCTTCATGAACCATTTCAATATTCGTCTCCCTCACAGACTATATCGTCCTCACAAGTACACAAGTTTTACTTTAACTTGATAGACAGGGAATTATTATTCCGTACCTTAACAATAATATACACACACCGGAGCATCCTTATATTCCTAGCAGGCCATTAAAGTACAAGCAATACAACCACGAGTGATCCTGATATTTTCACATTATCCTTTTATTGCAATGAATTATGGACTCCTCATAAGAATTCAATACGCACACATTATAAATATGCTTTGTCAGCTAATATCACACACACACACTCACACATGCGGCTGTCTTGCTGCCAGAGAATTACCAGATATTCAATATATTCGTACAATAAATCTATCGATCTCACACACAAATAGAATTATATGATATGTAGTCAGCACAGCAGCCGTTGTAATGTCAATTTGGCTTATCCTTGAACGGAGCAAAAAATGTCTTTTCTTTATTGCAATCAAAGTTCTAGCAAGACACAAGGCACACGATGATATGAATTTGAATCCAGTGTACAAACTTCTCATTTAAATCAGCGTGTATTATTGTTTTAATATAGTATTGCTCATGCATCCATTTTTAGTTGTCTTTAAATAACTCGGGATTGATAGCTCGCACCAAATATATTCCTCTTTGCACGTTGTTGGGAAATCTAATATAAAATCTAAGTTAGTTCTCAACACTGCTAAACGGTTCTTATTTTTAAACTTACATATCTTCAGATTAATGAATATACTATTTTCATGAAAAATTCAATAGGGTTTGCAAAACTACACAACATTAGAATTTATGTATTCATTAAAGCCACTGTGTTAAGTTACACATTCATCTTTTTGAAAGCTAATTGAAAGGAGATTGACAGCTCGTCCCGTCCAGCAAGACTTACGTCACAGTGTTTAACACATGCATTCATATTCTAATCCACACGGCATATCTAATTGTCTATCTCGGTCTATATTATATATATATATATATTGCTCGACACAATTATTCTGTTAAGTATTCACTTTAAAGTTCAAGGACAATAGTTAATAACTGATAATGACCAAATGAGATTGGCAAACTAAAATCTTGGAGTAAAAATTGCTGCATTGTCTTTGATGCATACAAGTTGATTATGAAACCACTCACTTGAAAGCATTCTATTCATCCGTTCGTTAATTGATATCTGTTAAAAATAAATTTTGTAAATTGCTTTGTAGCTGTGTTAGAGCGTGCAATAATACTCCTGGAATAAATTACACAACGCTTACTAAATAAACCTAATCGTTTTCCAGAGTGGGATAGCATTGAGGACTTTCAAATCCCCGTTTGGCAATGCTATTATGATGTGTACGTTGCATAAATCTCTTTTAGGACTTTGATTAAGTCTGGGGTGAAGTCATAAATAGTGTAATAAAGTCTGATCTATTTCATAAACCTCTACACTCTCTAATACTTCATAGTCATCATACATCTTAATAACGTATTCCCTCCTTGTAGTAGAAGATCTGTCAGCCAGTTTTCTTATTCACGTGTATCGCGTCGTCGTATGGATGAGAAATTGTCAATACTTCAGGGAAAGTTGTGTGGCTTGGCAAGCTCCGAACATCAACCAAGTCAAAAAGTCTCAAGAGACGAGATTTAACGATGAATGACAAGGAAATTGACGGTATGCAAATAGGCACAAGTTCCATATGGCTACTTAAAGATGAAACTTCTCTCCTATAAAAAAGTTTGCAGATTCCTTCCTTGCATGTGCTTGAGAGAGGAAGTGTGAAAAAGGTCGCAATAATAATATCTTACCTACAAGAAATTATAAAGCTTTAATGTGATTCTTCTGTCGTCCGAAATTCCAATAAAGCAGAAACTTTTGCATTTATTTCATCGATCTGAGACTAAATTGAAGCTTTATAATACACTTACATGTTCAATGTTATTCTATTATTACAAGTTACCACAAATAATAATAATAACTAACTTTTTGTCTTTTTCCCAAAGTACCGCAGTAAAATAAATTCCCAGCAATAATACAATACACACACAAGTAAAAGTAATCAAATGAACACACGATTCATATTATACAAAGTATAGTTGGAAACTACTCTCAGAAATGCTTATATTATACTGTTACCAATCTATATTATAGCCTTGCTTGCACCACACACACACACACGTCAATCATTTAATCGATAAAACAGTCTGCTTCAAACATTCTCAAAATTATTACAATTCAGCTAACAACCAGGGCAGGGTGGCTTTAGCTGTTCGTCGGTTATTCGACGGTCTTTATTCTCATTCTTTCCTACTGATCCTCGTGAGTCTCGTGTGACCTCACAGTTTTATGCTAACGTGTATAATAAATCTTTCGCCCACCTATTCCTACTTTTTTCTCCTGCGAAACCTTCACCATTATTACTGATTACCTATAAATACTCTCCCTCTCTCGAGTCTTAGTCATTATTAGTACTTTTCGAAAAGAATTTGGGCTCAACTTTAACGACCAATTTACTCTTTCATTAATTACTTTCAAAAGCATGAGATTCCGTTTGTTATTTGAAAACTGATACTGACTGTGTGTGTGTGTGTGTGTCTTTGTGGTTTGTTTAAACTTTAAAACTGTAATGCTTCATCAATCAGTATCGATTAATCTGTTGTAAAGGATATTCTGAATTCCTATAGAATCCATAGATGTGAGTGATGTGCTTAAGAGATATATGATACTCTTCTGTATCTATATATGCGTGTAAGTACAGGAGGGTTCTGATATGGTTTTTATACTTTGTATAAAGTTAGTTGGCGTAAGTTCTGACTATGTAGCCATAAATTCATTGAAGTGGGCACTCTGCCCGGCACTTGGGTTTGCTTTCACACAGTGTTAAGGAGAAAGACACACGTCTACATTATTATTATGTAACTTATTCCCTCCGTTCTTCTCGCACTATATATGTACGAGAGCAAGCAAGTACGAATTCTAAACTCGAGTTCTAAGTCTTGTACAGTAATTATTATAATGGCTGCAGCTTTTATGCCAATATCTCGCGACTACCTACAACCTACACAACACACAAGAGATGTGTTCTTTCCTCATTTACCTCAGGAGCAGGCCAGAGTTGGAAGGAAACCACCAATAGAACAATCATTTAACACTGTGTGTATCCCATTTCCAGATTTTGTCAAGAGATTTCCTCTCCTGGTGTTGTTAACACATCGTGCTTGTTTGTTAATAGCCTCAGACAAAATTAAGTTGGGTATATTATCATTTTCATACGTTTCTTATTCGCAAAAAATCTATATAAAAATATTTATTCATGAATCTTCAATATACATTCATTCTTTTACAAGTACTTCGGAAGTACGTGCAAAGAGCTAAAAAGGCTGTTTTGCAGTAGGGATCATCAAAAGAGGTGTGTTTTTCCAGCCACAGGCCGAACTACACAGAGGGGCATGAGATCTAAATAAATTCCTTTAAGAATTTCAGTTCTAAAAGAACCTTTAGAAGAAGCAGAAGAAGACCCCTGAGCAAAAAACGATGAAAGAACAAAAAACGACAACACGGGTATTACATGCAAAACCCGGGACTCTCTCGGAACTTGTGTGTCAAGCCTCCTCCCATACTGTCATAATAGTCATTAGTCACTCAAGCAAAAACAAAGACAAAAGAATGAAACATTCCGAAATTCGCCTACTCTCTCTCTCTGTCTTTGTATCTTCGGTGGCATATGCACTCACTTCATTATACACTTTCCTTTCAACATACTATATACACGCTGGAGCTCAAATATACTTTCGCCAAGCGTGAATGGAAGTAATGAAACTGTCGAACCAATTAGGATAAAAATGTTTCACCTCCAGGGAAAAAGAACTACTCGCTATGCGCCGTATAAAACGAAGTTTAATTAGTTTATAAAACTGCACGTAGACTTTGACGATGCAAAAAGTAATAACAATAAAAATTCTACCATCTCATAGGATAGACTGCAATTAATTCAGCCATTTTACCCGTCGCCTTTCTTTCGTTTAAAGTAAGTGCAATTACTTCCTACGATATAATAGTCTGAAATAAGCTCCTAGTAGTGTGTAATTCAGTATCACACAACCACATGACCGAGCCGAAAGATGGATACACTTAAATTAACAATATCCACTTAAATACACAAATCCTTTTAAAAGTTGACTGCTTTGGACAGGCTTTCATTAAATTATTACTGAACAGCAGCAGCAGCAATGACTCTCGTCTTGACACGGCATATTCACTCTGACTCTTCTGGTGCCACTGCCGTTCTTCTTTAAATTCTGTGGTAGTCTCTCTATTAAGGACACATACTAGAATTAAACTGTAAGACTGACTCTACCCAGTCAACTCTAACTGATGATAATGGACAATTTGGTTAAACTCATGTCTATCCTTACTTTAAGTGAATTGAATTGAGTTTATATGAAGTAAACCACTTTCTCACCAACTTTAAAACTCCTCCAGAAGCTAACTTTACGATATGATCGTCGTAAGCTTATTTATACAAGTTTCGTTTTTGCATGAAGGAATCCTCCAAATTCAACTTGGCGAAATAAGATGGACTTTCAGAGTAGAGATATAAAGTAGGACAACTTCTCTATATACATGCACGCGTATAATAAGCTCCTCCATATAAATTGAAAAAGTTTCCATACTTTTAAACATCTCTCTAGCTGTCTCTCTATATACATATATATATATATATATATCGTTTCTTCCACTGCTATATATTCACATGCTGTAAGCTACGCAAAGCTACCAACAATTCTTTACGTAATCGGTTTTCTCGGTAAAGTCTTGAGGCGACTGTTTATATTGCATAGAGCTGCTGACGGAAAGTAAAACTTGTGCTAACCAAGTACTTCTTAAATACGAACGCATGTACAAGTATATATTAAAAGAATATTAGCAAGGATGTGTCTCTGTAATGCATGGCTACCTTCAATAACCACCCTTCCCCTCGCTCTCTCTCTCTCTCTCTTTAGGTATTTAGTAACCGGTGAAATAACAACTCACTTTAATTCACTATTGTTTTGTGTGTGTGTGTGTTGAATAATGAACACGTTTTAAGGAGAGGACGTGAAATTAAAACTTACTAACAACTAAAGCTGCTAGCACCAAGTACACCAACATCATTTCATTATCATATCACAACAACGCTACACACACGGAGAGACTTGCTCACCTCCAATAACAACTTAACCGACTATTGAATGCACAGACCTGCGTGTATTATTATTGCGAGAATCCCATTGTTGTAAGCTCTGCTTAACTCTCTGGCTTAATGAGGATTCCTCTCCATGAACAACTATCTCTCTCTCTCTCCATCATCATCCATACCGATTTTTTATTTCTGCAACACAGTTCATGAACCTCTAGAATCTCGCGATGAATAGCCAGGAGCACTATTGATGTAAAATAAACCTACCAACCTAACCAGTTACAAGCAGTATCATCTTTGCAATGCATGTCATGCATGTGGAGTCACTAAATACTTAAATAGTCCAACTCAACTCGCGAAGGCTAGACACACTGATTCCCCACAAGCAAAAGAACTTTGCATCCGCCAAAAAACTTCCTTTCGTTCCCTCAGGCGATCTCCTCTACTACAAACCCAAATTTCCATCTAAAGCTTTTTAATATTCGTCACTTTAAATTCTTAATTGCTTCGCGAGAGCAACCTCAGCTGCTGCTGCTGCTGCCTTACACACCCTAACCCTCTCGGAGTTAAATTTAAACTGAATGCTTATTAGTCTCTCTCAGAAGTCCAACCGCAACAACTATAATGGACCATTGACTATTCAATAGTTCTCTGAGTAATTAACTGCATGTTGTTCAAAACAATAAACAAATGCCTCAATGTAAGTTACCGACTAATTATGCCGACAGTCAGTTTAATGACGAGTGAAAGTCTCGTTGAACTTGAACTATGCTTCAGTGTAACTAAACTGTAAACTATTTCTCTGACCTTCAACTTTCGGTTTTTGCTTTATACCATCGAAATAAACTGCATTATCACAACCATCCATAGTTAAATATGAATTGATGAGTATTATGCAGTGTATTATGGGCCTATGAATCTATGTATAGTGTAAATAAGTGCCTACTTAAAAGTCAATGTTTTCTAAGATTATGCGTAAGTTAAAGTATTTTAAGAGCCGACACAGTTGTTAGTGTGAGACGACTCGGAGTGTCCAAATATAAAACACTTTTACTCATCATTTACTACATTGCACATTAGAGAAGCTTTTAATATTAGAGTGGAAAGTATAAAGTGCATTTGGTGTAAAACTATCTTCCTGTGTATATCTCGTCGTTATACCCCAATATGCTAGGACTATATAGAGTGTATGCCAAGACGGATTCTTTCACTCGCACCGTCCGGTGTGTGTGATTCTTATGTTACAGGGTTTTCTCCCAGAGGCTCAACCTGCCCCAAGTCCTAAGGGTCTTTCTCTAGGTGATCTCTGTGAGTGATGCGAAGACCTCAAGGGTCCCCTAGTCCTTTAGCCTCCTCCCAAAGAATCAAAAAAGTCTTTTTACTAACCTGGTTCTCGGTGGACGCCATTTCCGTTGCTATCCCAACTACCCGCACAAGCCCACTTTGATCCACACGTGGAAATAAGCCAGAAACAGCCCGAGAACTCGAAGACTTTAGAGTGCCAGGCCCAGTCCCTCGAAAATGCCGAGAATTTTCTCCCGTTCCCAACACGAATGCAACTTCCCCTTAACCCTACCACTACCACCGTCCTGGTTATCGTCAGAGAAGGAGGATCCTTCGTATCTTTCCAGTATGAACTGCCCCCTCCTTCGAAATGCTTTTCCCCACCGACTCACTCTCATCCCTGCAGTAGTTTTACTTTTGCAAATCTTACCAGACCAAAGCATCATTATTATATCATCCGAGGTAGTGTGTGTAATCCACACACATACAGCATCATCGCATATGCGATATAACCTACACCGTCGAATAAATGTAAAGAAGAAGCTAGAAAACTTGTCCTGCTCCTCCTGCTTCTCCTGCTTCCTTTGCTACAACACTCTCTCGTAGCTCAGTAAAAAGCAAAGGCAAAACTTATGCAGGCAGAAGCAGACGAAGAAGAAGCTTCTGCTTGTGATCTGATCCTCCTCCTCCTGCAGTTGAATTATAATGAAAATACTTGGCAAAAAAGTTGGCAAATGTTGGACCCTTTCTTTCCCATGTTCCCCTTTTCTTCATCTCTCTCTCTCTCTCTTTCGTATGAAACAGTCAAACACACACACACACACACACACACCATTACATATAGCAATACAACTACATTCATCTATCTACTTGTATTAACATCGCATCTCTGTGCATACACGCGTATTGTTCACGTCCATGAATTTCTTTCAACTCGACTCTCAAGCAGACTCTTCTTAATAAATGACAATTTTCTAAATCCAACCTAATGTTCACATTTTCTTACAAACATATTTATAACAAGACTATCCGAGTACTCGCTTTTTGATCCACTCTCGCATCTCTTGCATATCAAACTTGTATTCATATATACATAGTACAACACACTTTCGTGGTTTCATCTTGCCGGTTCCTTGCTAATCATCCATTTGTATGTATTTAAGTGCGAGTGAGAAGTTTATTTGTACCATGATTTGCATTTCAATAACTGCGAATAGGGAAAACAAATATTTCAAAACCCTCAAATGACACAGAAAAGTAAGTTGAGACGAGGATGATCTGTGTGCTTGTGTGTGTGTGTTTTGATTTAGAGTGTTCATTAATGGCTTTACTTTTCGGAAATCAAAATGAATGAACCTCTGAGTAAATCCATAAAACTTTAGCTGTAGAGTTTTAACTTGCAGTCCAATTATCTTGTCGCGTTTCTTTCGAAAGGATACAAAAGATAGTCGCTTTTGCTTCTTCCTTAAACATGACATCTATGCGCTCTCAGAGATTTACGTACAAATATATAATTTTAATGGATGGATTTTCAGAGTCCACTCTCACTCTGAGTTTTGCAAAGAGCTTCTTATACTTCTTAGACGAAAAGAGTTCACTTGAGAATCTTTATTGGCGTTAATAAATCATTACACACTGAAGCTTGGAACTTCCTTCCAGTCAGACATGCTCGTATATTTATTTCTCCCTCACTACTACAGAATGTATACATCCTTATTGCATCTTTACTTGCTCATTTACAAATACAACCTTCCTGCGATTTTTCCTACCCGATCTCTACACCAAAACTCCGGTGATATGCTACGCGAAATCTTCTGTGAGACTCTCGAACACTAGCAAAGCAAAAGTCTGCGCTTTGTTAGCCTTGTTTTTCATGCTAATGTATACTAATAAATCCGTCGGCAGTAAAATAACTTCCGAAGAAGAGCCTTTATAGAATCTTCTGCAGGATTATTATCGGAAGAAACTCCACCTGCCAATTATTATTACTTCATATCCTTATATATACTCACACTTTGAGCATTCGTGTTTCCCGTGTGTTAACAAACGTGACGAACTAAAAACTAAAAACACCCGAGAAGTATTCTGATATTTTCGTACACATATTAAAAATTAATTTACATTTTGACACATGTCATGTGCAATCTTCCTGGGGATTGCAGATATTGCGCGAGCGATCGCGATCTCTAGTGACAGTTGCGATGGTTGGTTCAGAGTCAACATGGTTAAATACCTTTTTAATGAATTGCCTTGAATAAGTCATAAAGTGAGTGCAGGTGAGTATGATTAACGACCAAGTGATTACTTTTGAATCCTCATGCAACCGGAGAGATTACACGCTCTTATGTATAGTGACCCACATTGATTAATGATACGAGGACGGAATTAGATAATAAATATTGAATGCATTTTATATGAAGGCTGCACACAAATACTGGAGTATTGAGAACTGCTTCAGATTTTAATGAACAATAAACCGTTTACTTTGATGTTTTTCGGGGAAATATTTGATAACTGTTTCAGTCACTGCGCTGCTTTCATGTCAGGTTAAATACAAAGTCAAAGTTATCTTCAAACGCCAAGGATCATCTCGTGTAGAGTTTTACATAAGTTTGCCGAAGCCTTTAATGAACCTCCTACCTGACATATAAACGAAAGTGCTTTCTCCAATTGTGTTCTCATACATAAAGAAATAACTTTCTCTTTGTCTCATCCAACCGCTTAATACAAGATGATCCTATTATGTAATCCAAGTAGATACGGATATACATAGATACATAAACTATATATATAAACTCCTTGACTCTTCTTCTATCTTGAAGCTACACTTGTTTCTCCTCTCTCTCTCTGACTATCACCTACTTCCTTTGCAGCCTCACGAGTCCCTGAAGAATCATAAGGTAAATAAGTAAAGTAATGACTCAAGTGGTTTCCCTACTCGTCTTCTTCTTCTTCTTCTTCTTCATTCGAGAGGAAACATTCACAGCCATCAAAGCAAGAGCCTCACAAACACATAAGACAGAGGAAAACGCTCGAAATACTCTCGGAAAGATTACAACCTCGTTTCTTCATACTCATGAACAAATCTTGCCCCTTCATTTCAAGATTTTATATGCTCCCTGTCCTGTGCTGTTGTTGTGTTGTCCCAACTTCCAACATTCTCTTTCACTTTCTCCCAAAGAACTCCTTTTCAACAAAGAAGTAAGTTGAAATCGTAACAAAAATATCTTGAGGCTCCGTCGTACGTACGAACACAGCAGTTGTCTTTAATCGCCAGATTTCGCAGTGATCTTCTTCTTGACGCTGTGCCTTATCTTTGGCATAGAGAGCATAATGGAAGAGATAGTGATGCATTTTACATTTTCAGGGGCACATATTGTACTTCTTCGTGTATACACTTCCTTCATAGTGTTTCCTCCGACCCAACCCGAGAGGAGACTTCTTGCTTTGCTTTCCAACTATTTCCAAGTCCCTACGAATAGCCTTATAACCTATACGATCATCTTTCTCTCTGCTGAAGAACGGATACTCTCTCTCTCTCTTTATACGTAGTCTTTCCTCTGCGTGTATAATAGCAATCGATATTTCTTTCATAAGGGGTTTCTTCCGTTTTCTCGAATACTTCCAGTGTGTGTATGTATCAGTTCCACATATACGCGCGTCCTCCGTATGCTTCCTTCCATCATATATATATATATATATATATATTATACATGCATTCTTGCGGAGAACTGGGTATATAGCCCATAGCTATACAGCTACCTATATGTATACACACGAAGAAAGTATCCAAGAATCAGATTGTAATATCTATACTGCCTGCGCGTATATCGTACTTATAACTTTACTGCTGCTAAATAAAGTGGCAGTGGCAACTGGAAATCTCCCACTAACGTTACAAACTGCTCTGGTATTCTTCAACCCAAATGGGAGAGATGCAAAGCCTGAAATCCGGCCCTGCTCCTTCACTGCTGGAAAGAACCCGAGAGTTCCGATTAAAATGTCAAGGTCGATTTTACTCATTGGCTATATAAGAAGATTCTCCTGTGTGTGTGGTGTAGATCTAGAAGGAAGTTATTTCTTGCTGGCCAAATGTATATAATACGGTAGAGCAAGGTTAATAAAAGATGATGCACACTAAACCTTTATCTCTCTCGGAGAAAGTCACGTCACTAGAGACTCACTTTGTCATGTTCCTTCCTGTCCATAACTTCGAATGGCAGTAGCTATATTATAGACTTGATAGTTCCATCCGATGTCAAATGTACAAGTGCCAATAATACAGCAGACAACACAGACACTGATTGAAAGAAATGTTAATCAAATTGCTAATATACCTTTTATATTTCATGCTCTAGTAATTTTATTATTATTTGTGGTTGCGTCTTTCTGCTTTTAGGGAATTATTAAAAGAAGTCTAGCTGCGTGACGTCTCTCTATAGGGAAGACAATTTTAAGTTATATAATATGTTGCGTTTAACACAGTCATCATCTGTAATCAAGACAGAACACGTAGCTAAAATATAAAACAACAATTTCTGTCAATCATTCCTTACTTTCTGTCGCAAGTCACTCACATGTTCGTGTGTAGTACCACTGAGTAGTCGTGAAAAGCCCAGAAAGGAAGAGAGAAAGCAAAGAAAGCCTCTTTTGATCTCCCTGTGATCCAACCTCAATGACTTATTATGTTAAACTGTGGAAAAGGGTGCGGAAATATTTATGAAACCAGACATTCACATTAAACGACTTTGTAGTTGTCTGCTGAAGAATGAGCAGATTTCCCGTCAATTCATTTTCAGTTTAATCATAAGCACACGAAGACAGCTCTATCGGTCACAGGGAATCTAGTACACAGTATGTAGTATAAAATATCTTAATTTTCGAGTCAACAGCGTCGAAGTCATCCTAATCTGTTGTCTCTTTAAAGTAAAAAGGCAGTCTTGAAGATTATTGCGAATTTATAGACTAATAGAAAAAGCAAACTCACATGAAGATTTAAATAATTCATCTGATCATAAAGGTATAAATGTTTTATAGTTTTGTGCCGATTCTTCTTCCCTTGTTCTCTTCCATGTACCTTATATCATCCCTGTTCAATCAAACATTAAATAAGCGTCTCTCACATGAATGCATTATTAATATATTATTGTGTCTCGTCCAATTTCAATTTTCCATTGTGATTACATCGAGAGAAAGACTTTTATCCTCCTCCATCATCTGATCGTGTGTCATGAGAAGCCTCATGGAATATACGTGTACATATATAGGTACGTATATATATACATGCAAGATTGAAAGATCACAAAGCAGCACACTAATGCACGGAGCTTACCATAACCAGGTAAAAAAGTGTTGTTTGTTTCTTTGAGCGTCATCAGCGGAGAAAGCTTGAGGAGAAAATGGATTTGCGACAACTTATCGTAAACAAATAATCCAAGACACGAATGTAATCTCATCTTCTACTGGGCTTATATTTTATTTAAACGAGAAAGAGGGCTCAAGGGCGAAGGGATTAACGAGAGATATGCGAGAGTGCAAGTGATGTCGAATATTATAGTACGTGTGTACAATCTATATATTATCTGATCTCAAGTCTCGCATTTCTTTCCGTGTGCGGTGCTTTCCTGGTGGCAGTGGTGGTGGTCTCACTCGGGTTTCTACTGAAAGACCAAAAAAACCTTTTATACTCTCTCTCTCCCTGTCTTGCTAGTAATAATAATACTACGGAGCTTTCATGTTCATGTACTACACTTTCTCCCAGCACAATTGAGAAACCCGGCTCTCGCCTTCATCCTAATTTCGATAAAAATGTAAATGCCCCAATGACTCTTGTCTTTTATGAGTTTATGGCAGTGTCAATATCATTTGAACAAGTGGTATAATAATAATAATTTTTTGTAAAGCCTGTCACAAGGACAGGACAAGAACCCGTGAAAAATTGAATTCTAGAATTCGCAAATCTTTTTGAAAAACTGAAGGCGTTTGCGAATTCTA
>Ga0194135_10000735_pt1 | contig 19122 bp, 14 predicted proteins | sample LitLau_LLRF_2013_FD_134024 | JGI IMG/M metagenome (GOLD analysis project Ga0194135, IMG submission 134024) | Freshwater sediment microbial communities in response to fracking from North America - Little Laurel Run_MetaG_LLRF_2013 (version 2) | ecosystem: Environmental > Aquatic > Freshwater >...
AGGAACGGGAATATATAGAATTATAAAACATTTTTGCTTCTACTGTGGAATGTATTTCTCAAGAAAGAATAAGAATACACTCGTGTATGACGACATTGAAGGAATGTAGTCAATATTCGATGACCCGGAACACACGATTGCAAAATGGAGCTGAACTGGAAAGATATCAACTTTTATAACATGGAGAAAGTTTACAAGCAGTATGATATGTATTGGCGTGAATTGTGAAGAGAGTTGTTTGTTTGTTCCATGGCTTGAACTTAAAGTCTACATAGAAAAACTCATACTCACTTAAATTATATTTTATCTTAAGCTACATCTGTTTGATGAGCCACAGAATAATTTATGCCCTGCTGGTAAAAGACCTTCGTGTTGTTTCTAAATATCAATCGAACTTTTCTTTCGTAGTGTTCCACACTTCGTTGCTTATCTTATACTTGAAGAATCAAACACTCCAGCTATATTTTTCGGTCTCAAGAGCTCGAAAGCACAAACACTAATAAACCATTTTATTGATTATTTAATATGACACTTTTATTATTGACACCATACACCATCGTACTAAGCTGAACTCATCCTAGAATTAATGCTGGTTCATTTGTATTCGCCATCGAAGGCCTATAAAATATTTCCATGCCAAGTATTTCGTGGGTTTACCATTCCTAATCAATACATCCGAACTAGTCTGACACATTTCGGAATTATATAAACGTTTATTGCATCTATATAATAAGAAAAATGAATGAATAAGTTTCCAGTTATTCTTAAGGTAAAGAAAAAGGAAGGACTGAGGTTCAATTATCGAACAGAATAAAGAGATATGTATTCTTCAGGTGAATTTTTTAAATCGATCTTCTTTATTATTCGGTGGAAGAACAAAATATCAATAGAATAGTGAGCTATTTGTCAGCTAACAAATCATTAACTATGCTATAATGGGTGTAATGAATGCAAACAAGTTGGCGATGCCTTGAAACCCGAAGAAGTTTCAATTTTGGGTGTAGAAACATATCGATGGACACATATGAGGAGATTTGAAATATGGATGACACGCCAGTCGGCGTCAGAACAACGGAAGTGGTCTCATAGATATATACATCCGTGTAGTTTTAGACATGGTTATAGCCCGAAAAAAGTGTTTGCTTATATTTGCATAATAGCAGTATCAGAAATAGGGAGTAAGTATATGCTCGGTGTTAACCCGTTTTCGTGATACATCAGAGTTAAGCGGTCTAGATAAGACGGGAACCAGCAAGCTTTCTTCTCCATTTAGAATATTGGATGAACACTTGTCCTGGTGTAAAGTTCTACTTTCACTGGCCTTGTCATTACAATTGTGGCTTTTTGGAGGTGAAAGGAGGCAACATTACCACAGACAGGGTATGCCATACCAACACACTCAGCTTTTATATGCGCCGTTTAGTTAACTTCACACTTTGGTAAGCCTTAATAAATTTTATGAGTAGTTGGGCAGAAGAGACTATCGTTGTTCCTATTTTTTTTCTTCCAAGACGTGTCATTTTTAGTTGACACTTCGAGCCCATCGGTACCTCTCACCTCTATTCTCTATAAAGGTTGATCTAATAATTTTTTTCTTTGTGCTAATCTAAAACGCTTACACTGTGAGCAAAATATATTCGAAGTAAAAAAGACGGTTCTTTCTAGAACTGCAACTTTTACGCAAACGTACTTATAGTGAAAACATGTGTGAAAAACATTAAGTGTAAATTGTGAACAATAAAGCATATACTTGCGGAATCAAAGTATTAGCAAGATGATTCCGTTCTTGTTGGCATTGGGATGTCTTACGGGCATTCAAAAGAATTGCCCCAACCCGACACCCGTCATGAATTGTAAGTGGAAATGGTTCTCATGTAATTTCCTTGTTTTGTGATTTATTTTTTTTTGTAATGCTTTTAAAATTGAGCTGCTAAAATTCACGAAGGAACAGTTGTTTCTAAACTATTCAAAGATACAATGACTCACTAACAACAAACCTTATTAGCTAATGATATTGATAGTACCTATTTTACCACGTAAAAATCTGTCTTCAATTGTCAATGTCAATATTTCAAAGATACCGTTTTACTTTTCACAGATCAACTAAAGCACATTTGGGCCCCTACAAATCCATTTCTTGCGAAGAACTACGAGAATGGTTCGTGGGTGAAATCAGACCTGGGACCGGATATGAGAAGTCTGGTTGGGAAGACGTTACGAGTGGCTCTTGTCAATGTAAGCACACAGTGTCGTCGAAGCATTTCGGAAACGCAAACTTTGATAATTGTATTTATATCAGGAAACGCCATTCGTAACGGACAGCATTAAAGGAAATAACAGTTTCAAAGGAGTAGCTCGGACTATTCTTGGGGTATTTCGAGAAGTCTTAGGTTTCGACTGGGAATTGGTATTTCCTGAAGATAATTGCGTCGGATATGTCGATGAAAATGGAGAAGCATCAGGAGTAATGAAGCTATTATTGGAAGGCGTAAGTTGATTCGCATGTATTTCTATCCACTGAACACAGATATATACATATACGCTTTTTGGATACTTCATGACGCCACACACGAGGGAGATTTATTATGTTCGCCCGTTATGTTTTTGTAATTGTTTTGATACAGAAAGCTGACGTTGCAATAACATACATGAGTGTTATCCACGGCAGAAGTGAACACGTTAACTTTTCTTTTCCATTTGGAGAGGAACAATGGCATATAATGATGAGTCGACCTCGAGAAACAACGGATGGAGATGGCTTAGTTGCACCTTTCCAGCCTGAAGTAACTACATAGCCTTACCTACTTGATTTAGCTAAATATTTATACTGAAATTTATATGCTATACTTTTATGTAGGTATGGTATTGTCTCATGATTTCTCTGCTGCTTATGGGACCAGTTTGCTGGACTCTCATAAAAGTGAGATGTTGGTTGTGCAAAGGCCATCCAACATTGGCTGCTCCGTATACCATGGGGCAATGTGTTTGGTTCGTTTATGGGGCGCTGATGAAACAAGGATCAGTCTTGAAGCCCATTGCAGGTGAGATTTCATTCTGCGACTGGATTGATGTCAGTTCTGTATCTTAAATTGATTTTCCCCTCAGATTCAACCAGGATACTGTTTGCTACATGGTGGATATTCGTGACTATATTGACAGCTTTCTACACAGCTAATCTTACTGCGTACCTTACACTATCTAAGATTCCCATACCGTACGATGACTTGACCAAGATTGGATACAGAACTTATTGGATTGCCCGGAAAGGAGATACCATTGAAGCTATCGCCAAGTCTGGATCCACTTCTTCTAATGCTAATATCTCTTATGGAAAAGTAAATCAGTCATTTTATTTAGACTACTAACTCTCAATATTTCATTGCTTTTATATTGTGTAAATAGGAGGGAGATTGGTATCCGGATTTTTACAAAGTCCGATACAAGTATGACTCGTACGGATTGTTCATGGAGGATTATCCTCAAATGATTGAGAAAGTTCGAAGGAACAGTAAGTCCTTTATGAAATTACGATGGTAATTAATTATAGGTGTATGATTTGATCGATAAATTTCCAGAGTACCTTCTTCTGGATGAAAAGAGTCGGATTGAAAGAATCATCTACAGAGATTTCCGGTATCAATCATCTAAGCATACACCTCTTCATAAACGGTGTGCTTTCATCATGTCTCGGAAACCAGTATTGCGTATACCGTATGGATTTGCATTTCCCAAAAATTCGCCTTACAAGCGAATATTCGACCCAGTGTGAGTTAATCATTATGACACATTTTCTTGGAACACTAATTTTCGAAATGTGAAACAAAACTTAATATAAGTTGTTGACTTCCTAGAATGGACAAACTAACCAAAGCAGGGTTGTTTGACTATTGGAAACGGAAAGATTTACCAACTCGTGATCCTTGCTCAGCAGACTCTGATTTCCGAGAGAGACAATTGCGTAACGGCGACTTGGAATCCACATATATCTTGTGTGGTACTGGATATACTTTGGCATTCATTTCATTCATATGCGAATGCATGCACAAGTTTATTTTCAACAGAAAAAGTAAGTTTATCTTAACGCTTTGTACACCAAATCGATCGAGATATTGTAAGCTACAATATCTATTAACTGATTTAGTGGCTGGACAACTTGTTCCTTCTGAGAAGCCAGTTGGATTTTACAAAGGCAACTTATCTGTCCCTGGCGCTCCGACATTCTTTGACACTGATAAGTTCCTCAAAAATATTAACGGTCGGGATTACATGGTAATGAAAACTCCCGATGGGCGTACGCGCCTCGTACCCAAGCAAGACGGGTTACAAGCACTTCAACCTGTCTACAATCCACCTCCCCCGATTTCTTATGGGTACATGTCATAAAGTCACCATATTTTGAGGTAAAAACAGTGCCGAGGCCCTACTTACTAAAGTGTAACCAGGCTCGTCTGTTTAACTATACTTAATATAGGGATATTATAATATTAAACTAAATAATCTTGTCGATGTTAGAAAACACATTAAATACTAATTTCACATACTGTCTGATAATTTAAATGTGATACAGTAAGGGAAATTTAGTACCTGCCTTTGCCTATATGGAGTTATTAAATATTCGAGAATGTCGGTAATCTATTTGTGATACAACATTCGAAACTGGGAAAAATTCTACAGTTGTGCATTTCTGAATATTCTGGTTCTCATGAGCTTATAATATAGTCTATTTTAGCCAATTATTCTGCGTAGATTGAAGCCTACAGTACGGTGTGTAATTTACATAGCATACATATATAAGTATCTAGCATGCGTCTCGTTATTTGTCATTACTTGTTTGCTTGTTTTTAAACGACATATGATGTCCCTTAGATTGCTAAAAAATTTCCGCGTAAGAACCTCAGCCGAGGTGAGCAAGAGTTGGTGAGAAATTATAGAGTAAATTCATTCAATTCGACAAAGCTTTCCTGCTTTTCCAATTGAATTGTGATTTGTAACAATATATATGTATGACATACATATAACCGTGTAGTATTTTAGATTAATAACAAGCTGAACAGGAAGCTGTCCGGTATTCCCTGAAGTGCTGTGATTTCATATGGACAGATGAGGATGTAATGTAATTATTACATCACGTAATCTGTCGTGTTTGAAAAATGCATGGTTGGGTAAACATGGCATAGCTTTATTGATATCATTAATATGTATCTCATTGTAAATTAATACCATGCCTGTATATTCTATAAAAGTTTAATAAATATATCTGCACCCAATATTAACTAACTGTATTGTAAGAGGAAACTTTCAATGTGTGACACGTTTTTAGTACGAGATGGCAAAACTAGAGGAACAACTGACCTTCGGGTGTCAGTTCCAGATTGCTTACTAACTCAAAAGCACTCAGACTCTATTTAACGCTACTACTTACACACGCATTATGATCAGCATGCGTATTTCTAAATCAATTTCAAGTTTTTTAATGACGCAAGGGATCTTATTTATTGTAACGAGTGCAACGTTGCCGAAGAATTACGCACCTCCAAAGATTGCACTACTTGGAGTACACAGCGGTGGAAGATATGGAATGGTTTATGGAATGGGTTTTGAACCGTACAAACTTGGCCAAGTGAATCTTACATTTTCCAATAGTACAGTTTATGTAGTGCCAGAGACTGTAAATGATATAACTTTACAATGCACCGCGTCATACCCCGTTTCTTGGAATTTGATGGAATCTAATGTGAGCAGAAGAATAATTCTAGCCCTTGTTTGATCTTTGCAGTTATGATTTTAATTAAAATAGGTGAAATCGGAGATTATAGCAAATGCGTACGTAAACACAAGAAGATTATCTGGAGATATCTTTGATACGTCGACATTTAATTACTCTGCAAACTTACTCCTCCAGACGTTCGGACATCCTGAAAAGTTGACTGGAAATTACACATGCGAAAGTAAATCCTTTCGTAGAACTCAAAGCAGCGTGTTTTTATACTGGGAAGGTTAGTTCGGCAGTTTCAGTAAAAGATTGTTTTTTAAAAACTTGTACAAGATCTAAAAAGTAAATATGCTTAAATACAGGGAAAAAAGTTTTAGTAAACAGCATGGAGACTATTACTGTTTACGCAGAAAGTAAACAGCTCATTATTTTACCATGTGGAGTCAGTTCACCGTTTCATGGAAATCCTTCATTAATACGCGAAACTCCAAATGAAAAAGTGAGTACCGATTACAGAACGTTATGCGATAATAATTTGGACAATTTTTCTTGGGTGATTAATTGCACCTTTCAATTATGATTCTCAGATCAAATCGATTCCACTGACGTTGAACGAGTCTATCTCTTACAGCAAAACCAAGGGATTCATTTTAGACAATCTTCCCAATCCAGTTGGACAATACAGGTGTGAGATATCTAAGGAAGACTACGTGACCGTGAAAGTCAAACCTACCAATGGTACTCTCGAATAATTTTAACAGTTGTTGAGCCATTGTACATTTTATATTCACACAGACAAGAAATTAAAATCTTCCAAGTCGAATGCAACATTCACCTACAACGAAGACACTAATGAGTTAAAATGTTGCTCAGGATCAAAACGAGCTCCGAATATTATTATGTTTCATTGTACCCACGCGTCCACGTGTCAGATTAGAGAGCACAGTATCCTTCCGGTACTTACATAATATTACATTAAATTAATTTCAGAGGATTCTCGACAAGAGCCAACTTTCGTTTTTTAATGTTTTAAAACATATCAGCTGCACTATTTGATTTCGAGAAACAAGAGGAATGGAAACTGTGTCACCCATAAACTACAGTTTTTGCATTCTTCTGTTGCACGTTGCATTGGAGATGGCATTGATGAGTACAAAGAATACATAGCTCCCTATAAGTCATCATTCTGGACAGGAAATAAAAAGGCTGATAGTATCAATCCATGTAAGCTCAACTTAACTTATATACTGAGATTCATTGGTGCATTGAACTGTAAGGTATAATAAATAAGCTTAAACTGTGAACAGATTTCAATTGGGAAGAAATCGATCCACAGGATATGTTTTACATTGTTGTAAACACCGATTCGCCTCCACAAGCTTATAATATCTACCAACGGCAGTTACCTGCTCATCCCGAGACTAAAAAGCTGATTTATTCCAAGCAAACTATATCAGCGACTTGTGCCACGTCTCCCTACTACTTTTCCTCGGGAGTTCAATGGGCAATCAAATGGAGAAATGGTTCCCTGACTCCTTACACAAGTAAATTATGCACTACTACACCTTAATACATCGTTAATTTAATTGTACTACCGAACAATTTTCTGCGCTTTAGACAATAATAATGGTAATAATAATAATGACATAATGCTGAACGAAAGGATGTATAACAACGACTGGCCAAGTACTATTTACAACGGGATAGTAAATTCAGAGATGGATGCGTTAGTCTGCTTTGCTCCAGTGTGGAACTCATCTCTGTGGGCGCAGAAGACGCTTTATTTGTACGTCAATGGTACGAATAATGAGATGACAACCTTGATAAATAATGCATAAAACATCCGCCACACAACGACACAAATAATTTATTATTTAGTATTTACATAGAGTATTTCACAATGAAACCTTTCAGAAACTGTTCATCCGAATATTCTCCCTTCTGATGAAACCACAACGCAGACCTGGTACTTAAATGACACTAAGCAGAGTATCCAATGTGAAGGATCTGGAGTCCCACTTCCCAAGATCGTTTGGCTCAAAGGAACTCATGTACGTAAATAACAGAATTCAAAGAAACTCTTGGTATAGTATTTATTTACAGGCTTCGTCAAATTGCAATTAGGTCTTGAGCAACAATTCACACAACTTCCATATCTATGAGACAACCACCGGTGGTGGTAACATTACAAAGGAGAATTCCACGCTTAAATCGATTTTAACCATTAACAGAGTGTCTCATTTCACTTCTGTAAGTTTCCATCTCCAGAATGCATTTGTGTGGGCTACTAACTAATGTATGTTTAACTACAATTTTGACACAGGGCGACTTCATTTGTCGGGTTACAAACTACGGTGGCTCAGTGACTAAGAAATTCACCATTGATGTTATTGGTAATTCATTTTGTGCTTGTTATAATTGTAAATGATACTTTAGTTCCTTTGTGACAGTCCTTCTGGAGTCTGTCAATTCACCTAGTCTTTTCTTCTATTTTGTTATAGAAAGGAAATACTGGGGCTCAACAATAGTGATAATCATATCAGCGTGCATTGTTTGTGGTATACTTGGAACTGCAATTTATTACGTTGTCAGAATGAAGAAACTTGCAAGCACCACCGCAACAGCTCCTTTTGCTAGTAGACCAGAACATTTGGGTGATACAGCTAGCAATAATGTGAATGCTATCGCAACAGATACAGATGTTTGTAATGCTACGTATGATAACGGAGGAATGCGCAGCCAACTAGTAGAAGTTTGAAAAACTTTATTGAATATTATATTTATTTTGAGGTGTGTGGTACCCAATCGACCATTTAGACAATTTCTTTCGAGCGTACTTTAGTCAGTATTTTGGTCAGTAGCGAACGGTAGTCAGTATTTCCTGAAAGTTTAATAATCGTACTATTATATGTTTCTAAAAATTACCGAATAGAAGATAAACGAATTGGATTATTTAACCACCTTTAAATTTTGGAGACAGATCTTTGAATCTAATTTCAAGCCCCAGAAACAAGAATGTCTAAAATTTGTCTGTATATCAATTTGTCAGCATCTTTCGCGAATAAGAAATCAATATGCGAGAATTTTGGATAATCAACTTGAATGGAACCAATGAGATTCGGGAGGTCTCCTGCTAATCTGCGAATACCCTGTGTACAGAAACAGAAAAGTTTTCAGAGCAATGGAAATCCAAGTCACATAAAGCAATCAACTATAAAAGGCTAAAAGGTACCTTAGGGTCACATAGAACATCATCATCCGCCCAAAATATAGCTACTGGGGCAGTGACTTTCTTCAAATCATATTCAGGTGGCTTCGTAGAGGAATATCTAATCATATTTCCTACGATTCCATAATCATATTGGCGGAATTTGGCTGAGCTCACAGATTGAAGGTAATGAATTCCAGCTTTTGTTGAGCACGTTTGTGGGGTATGGGCCAGAATTACAGGTAACTGAGTCTGAAGAAGTTAATGAAATTAATAATATATATGCGACTGACCAAATCTCGGGAAGAAACATTTGACACCATAAGGCATATGCTTACTTCATTCATTTGTGATGGATTAGATCCACCAACCACGTACATAATGTTTTCGCAAATGCCAGAGGAAAATGAATCTTCTTCGCAAGCTGAAGCTCCAAATTTGTGTAGGTATTTTAGAATGAATTCCGGGAGAATTTCTCCGTTTCCAATTATGTCATATATGAACTGAAATTTTGAATAAGAGAGAGCTCACTTTACGACAATTCTCTCTAGGTCATATTTTTGAAATACAATTCTTTACATTAAATAATATTTCTTACCTTTTCGACAGTACTGAACGGTGCCAGGTATCGCAGTGGGCTTTTCATGTCTTCCATATAAACAGCTGGGCCTAAAGCCACCATCTTCTTAATTTTTGCATTATACTCAGGACGAAGGGACATGGCGACAAAAAACGATGTTGTCCCCATGGAATGACCGATGTAATCCAACTTTTCCTCTCCAGTTAGTGTTAGTATATAGTCTATCATGGCTGGTATATCATACTTTCCAATTTCATGCCAACTAAAATTCCTTACTGTAAGTTTAAAGTTGACAAGCAATATATCAGTTTATGCATTCTCCTTTCATATACCTGTAGTCCCAATATCTTGAACGTTTCTTTGTCATACTGAGGTGTCTGTTAGAATATCTGTTACCCCGTGAATTCCCTAAAATTCATATAATCGTTAATCATGACGCAATTAAAATGATTGAAATCAGCTGAAACTTATAACTTACCGAGCCACACATCATAACCAGCTAAATCAGCTAACATATAAGCTGTACCAGAGCCACGGAAAATCGTTAATTTTGTACTGAACTTTGCATATTCTATGTATTAAATATTGTACTAGTTATAATTTACGTAAAGCTTTGTCAGGAGTATGCATTATCCAGTCTACTGATGAACTGCATAATCCATGCTGAATTAATACTATTGGCTTCTTCTGTCCTGCAGGAAGAGACTCATTGTAAGTTGAGTTTTTGTGTCGCCCATAAGGTATACGATGCAATGTTAACACATAATCATCGTCTGTAAAGACGTTGTGTGACTCTACAGGGTATCCGTATTTTTCTATAAGTTCTGTCTGAAAACGCAATCAGCGAGTCAATACTAAACTTATATTCACTTTTAACGAGACTTTAAAATACTTTAAATGCTTTTTTAAACTTTTACTTACTACTGATAATTTTATATCAGGATTTTCAGCTTTCTTTTGAAAATCTATACCGACTTCAGTGTAATATGACATGTCTCCAACCGGGAATCGAAACTTCATAGATCCAACGTAATCTATTCCTCCTGCAGATTCTTCAGAGTAAATTCCATTCCCCGTATATTCTTCTTCTTCAGTTTGAGAATCTCCAGTTACAAAATTGACCTTTAGGAGGCCAATTATAAGTAAAATTGCAATTGCGAAACCACCTTGGCCGGAACTCATCATAAAATAATGTGATGATACTCAACCTAGGACGAATTAGGAAATACCGTCCACCGTCAGCGGCTGGAAGATTTTGCTAATAGCGAGGCTTTATTTGATGACTCACTCTTTATTCGTTCTTTCTCATGAGTATCAAGATAAGATGATTCACGTTATAGTAGATATTGGAGAGAATCTGTCACAGCTAGGTTATCTCATGTAACCTTATGACGGTTCAGCTCTAAGCAAAATGAAGCTTTTTCGCCCGGTGTAAAGACTGAGTAGACTCATTGCATGATCAATATAATTTGGCCTGGAAGGAATAATGAAAGTATGTGTTTATCGTGGACTGCCAATGTGTGCAAAATTGCAATGTTCAACGAACAAAAAAATCATCAAGGTTTTTGCGATACGATTGCTTTAACTTGCAGTGTGAATTTTAGATTTTGAGTTATAGTTTTCATTGTAGGACGACAATCCCAGCGGAAATCCCTTTGATACGCTTCATCTCAACATCAATGTTGTAATGCAACAAAAAATTGTTTCTTTCATCATAAAGTCACCTCTACTTGTTTTAGAAACACCGGAGAGAGAAGCTGCATCGTTGGAGCACAATTTTGCTCAGGTTTCATGTGAACGATTCATGGATAGCTTAATGTGGTGCGTTTAGTCGTCAATTTAGTTTTTATAACAAGTTTGTGAGAAAATAAGATGATTATCTTCAAATTAGTCGTGTGAAATGTTCGCATTAGCAGTCAGCTGCATGAATGTTGAGAAGTGTGTGTCTGATACCTGCATTAAAAATGATGAAGTTGACAAACATGCGCATGGTTTGATGATTATGAATGGGTGATAATCTACTCCATGAATTCAGAAATCGTTGTACATCTTACACTGCAACTTCGTCAAACATGCAATCTACTCCATGAATTCAAAAATCGTTGTGCATCTTACACTGCAACTTCATCACTGAAGGCATGCGGTCAATATCATGCTCGCTGCTGCCAAGATCGTTGAAAATTCAGCTGCTTTCCCCACAAATAAAGAAATCAAATCGACTTGACGACTGTAAGATGTACCTGGAGTGTTTTAAGACATGCGGTACGTGCAAATAGTAGTATATTATGCAGGTATGTTATCTTTAAGGAGTCATTCTAATGTGTCAATGAAAGAGTCATGTGTAACTCCACACGGATCATATAAATGAGTTCCAGTGCGAGTTTTCCACCAGTGCAAACTGACACCAGACAAGAAAGGGCATTTTTGTGCTTCCGTCTAATTTCTAGTTTTTCAAACTTTGCCATCAGAGAACTTTCTCAGAATGAGAGAACAGGTAAAAGTTAATGAAAAATAAATCTTTTTCTTATACGACGTCCCCTTATATCGCGCCCCTCACTACTTTCTTTTCATACTTTGTCCGTAAGTATGGACAACTTAGATAAGACCAATCAAATCCCGAAGAAATCTTTGAAAAGAAGAAGAACAAGAAGTAGAAGTACTCCTACAGTAAAAAGACTCCCGAAAAAGAAACATTCCCGAAAAGAAAAAGTTTTTGATTAAAAAAATTATTCAAGTTTTTCCAATCGAGACACTAATGCCAGAAGAACCCAAATGAAAGCAAAAGTTTCCCCCTGGGAGTTCAATCCATACCGATGTAGAAGAGTTACTTAAGAACAGACGTAACTAAGACTTAGAACTCACGAAACCATGGTCTTAACAAGACTTAATTCTGTTAAAGTAATTTCTGTAAAGTCGTGTTACTTTCCGATGAAAAAGGGAGTCACGAACAGCCCTTTCGATGCAGATGAGGCCAGAACTCTTCGCGACTTGCATTCAACTGTTCAGCCTGCACATTCATCACATTTTAAGTGTTGCTGCACCGAGCGTTTTAATTCACTAGGCGCATGCTGCCCCCTAACAAAGGTAACTCAAAGACACCCAATAAGGTGTTAATGCTTCAGAGGTAAAAGCCTACTAGTAATTTGAACGCTGTAGTATATTTCTAAGAATAAATCCCGAACTTTGTGAACAACCGTTTAAATTCTCATGCTCTCTTACAGGTGAAAGATTTAGAAATACAGCTCTAGGACGGAATACAGAGCGATTAAATCAGAGTAAAGAATGCAAAGAAAGATTATACACAACATAAACACGAAAGAAAAGAAAGTGTCCATGCGAAAGAAGAGTTAATAGAGAGATTATCGTTGACGACTTGACAGGGCGGACAAAAGGAAGGCGACAGACAATCGGAAATAGTAAATCGAGATGTCCATTCACTCCTGGGAGTCGAATGGATGGAAATGTGATGAGGAAGGAGCAAAGTCGAGAAAGAACACAATTTTTCCTCTTTTAGGGAAAAAAGGGATTTGGTAAAGTGGAGATGGAAAGCCCAATAAAAGTTTTATCTTGTAGGTATATTTTGTTTGAAACTCATTGGCAGGGCCCCAGGGGTATCAACTCAAAGAATAACTTCTACAGAGTAATTGGTTGGTTTGTTCAAAGTAGAAAGTAACTTTCTCCGTTGACCATAAGTTCATCAAGTCTTTTCCACCCTTGGTACTTAACCTCAGTCGAGTGACAAAGGATCCTCCGGACGCCTAACCCACATCAACTGAACACGCTTTGGCTTATCGGATTCTCTAAATACATCAAATGACACAGTATTACATTTCAACCCTCCTACACATATCTACAAAGTGGAAACTCATTCCCCATAAAAAGATTAGTACTTTCTTAAGTTCTTTCAATTTTCTGTTCACATTTCTAGATTTCGGCGTGTACACACACACACACACACTTGTACGTAGTGACTATAATAATAAGCACGTCTCAGGTTACATCAAAAACTTTCTCTCGTGCACTTAGCTAACTCCCTAGCTTTCCTGTTCATTTGGGCTCTCCTGAGAGAACTTCTTCTACTCTCTCCCCTTCTATCAAACAAACTTACCTATTATGAAAGTTTCTCGAAATTAAACCAACTTTCCACTGAGTGTTGTGGCAAATTAGGTGCAAGTTTACAATATGAACTGAAAGCGTACTATCGCGCTTGAATAAAACAGTCTACCTCTACACAAACCACCATGTCATCTCATCATATAAACTCCACTGGCTACAATAACTTTATGAAAAGGAACACGATGAATGAAGTAGACAAGATGTAGTAAATAGTTTTCTGCTTCGTTGGATTGTCAAGGAGGAATAAGCATCCTCAGGGCAGAGTTCCCTCAAACTTTACTATCGATGGAACTGTTTGAGCTTCAAACTCTTCAGGCCACATGAAAGCTGTTTAGATATACAGCACGCCTTTTTCAACTTTACACACGAAACCGTTTGACTTTATCTTTCAATTTGTGTTACACCGAGTGACTCACATTTTTCTCGCGAATTAATTACAGGAGCAAATAAATGGCAGGAAAAACAAAATTGGGAATTAAAATTGAGCTTGTATATGAGCTTGTGTAGCGTGGGTCTCTATGTATGTATTTAGTATTTGCGTTGAAAGAACTTATTCCTGGTAACTTTATCAGAAGAAGTAGATTATAGTGTAATGGTTCTCCAAACAAACTTAGTTCTCAAACAAGTCCTAATTAGTCTAGAAATTCATCTGGAGCCTTCAGATTTTATTCTTAACTTTTTCCCTACCGCAAAAATAATCATTAAGTAGAAACTTATATCGCAGTAACTTTTGTGAAATATTAGTGTAATTACAGATAGTGTAGAAAAAGAGAGGATCAAAGTTATAATGTGAATTCGTAATTTATGCAAAGACAGAATAGAAAACGACCAGAGGAGCTAGAGGTAGAAAATTAAGATGTATTTTTGGAGAAATATAATTCAGTAAAGTTTTGGAAAAAGTTGCAATTGGATAACTCATCATATTAAACGAGCAGCATGGTGAAAAAGGTATGTAACAATAATCCGGAAGTAAAAGGTTGAGTTGTGTTGAAGGAAAACTTGTGTACGTATACATATTGGTTGAGTTCACAAATTCATTTCCTTCCAATTAAGGTTAGCAATAAAACCATTTGAAGTGACATAAAGAAATCCACTTACACTTTTCTTGAAGAGACTCAGTGAGGTCTGAAAAAGGTAAGCAATATAATACACCAACAACAAGTAGCAAAACTTAATAGGAAATGGGGATGTAGTGATCATACTTTGCCCTTATAATTTAAAGGAAATGGTTCATGAGTAGTGCACGTCCGATTACTTGATTCCTTAACCCGCAAAGGAGGACTCCCAGCTATACATGTATACCTTTTTAGTTCTATATGTACTATTATGTACCACATAGATATTATGTCTTTCTCTCGCCTCTGGTGAGAAAAGATGTTAAGTTGTATTCAAATAATATTACTAGAAGAGTTAGTTAGGAAAGTATTTTGACAAAGGAGTTACAAGCAAAGAGCATTTAAATGAATGTACAAAAGTTAGTTAGAAACTCAATAATAAAGTGAGGAAAAGTTTCACAATATTTCCATCTTCTCCGTTTTTCTTCTTGTTGATACTTTTATTTTTCCTTTTCTTTCGCTGGTGGTTATTTGCGCTTAGGAGAAAGTTGTTCTTTCTTTGTATATATATATATATATATGGGTGTATAACTTTAAGTGTGGAGGCGATTCAAAGTGTGTATAATAATATATATAGATTATATCTATGACTATGTATATTATGTAGTAGTGTATACGTATACCGGTGTGTGCATGCATGAAGAAAGAAAGCCTTTTTACCACCACACCACCACCACCAATGGTACTTACAGAGAGCCGACCATGTCCTCATTTTTATTTCATGTATTGTATTTTACTTGAGCTGTACTTTTACTTTATTGCCGCCTCGCAAACTTTCCTCAATAATAAATAAACGAGGATAAAGCAACTTTCTCGATGTGTGTGTATCTTTTCCCCTTGTTTCTTTTCCACCGAGCTGCTGCATGTATCATCATCATCATCATCATCATCAACATAAGCACAGAAACTTTTCCACTGCTTCTTTTTGTGTTTTCACTCCAATTTCTCACCATGAACTCACCCTCTTCTTCTCTTTCCATACAGAACGAGAATAAACTTGTTAAGACTTTGTTATTATTGTGTCTTTTCTTATTCCGGCATCCTCTTGAGCTAACTAGCAGTAATGGTGTGATATACACAAAGTTGGTGTTAATAACTGTAGTAGTACATCATTCTTTCATTAGAGCAACCTTTCATGTACTTCTCGATTAAAAGTCTTTCTTCAAGCCCGATTGCACTCTCTCCTCGCCTAGATTATAATATAACATTAGGCTGATATGGTCCTTCCTTGTAGGTGTTTGCATCATGAGGATGCTCTTCACGTCTGCTAATAAGCTTCAAATCTAATTGAACCGCATCTAATGCTGATGAGCTTTGATACATTACCGGCGGATGTTTCAGTCAGTTACATTCCAATTTTCAAACTATAGAAATTCGGGGAACTCGTTGCTCGTGCTGCAAATGTATCGTATAAAAAGTGAGAAAAGTTGTGGAAATTCTAGAGTATCATCTGGTGTAGTCGTAGTAAGAACAAAGCATTATAATTATGATTCGGTCGTGCAAGATGTTTTCCGGTTGATTAGAACTCCTTGTGGAAAAGAGAAGATAAATAAGCAAATAATTAGACTGGTTGAGATTAAGCACATTAGAGAGGAAGTGAAGGAAAGGTAAATGTAAATTAGATTAATTAGTAATGAAGAGATGTGAACTAAAGTCAATTATCATTACTTAAGTTAGAGGAAAGTTTCGGAGTAAACCTCAATTTAACCTCAACAACAAGAACTTGTTCATCATCCAAGTATATTTATCCATATTGTCTGTGGAAGAAAGTTTATGTCTGCTCTGTGGAGGGAGAGAGTACAACATTGTGAGGAAGTATAAGTTTGTTCGCACTGTTGAAACTTCTCCTGCTGCTCCTCTCCTGGTTGGGTGGCTACGAAGACAGATTGATAATTGATTAGGACAGAATTAAAATTAAAAGAGAGACAGAGCGAAAGTAGAGAAGGGCCATTTTAAAAGACCATTGCTCGTCTAATTCAAAAAGTTTCCCATTTCAATCGCCAAAGTTTCACACATTTTCAACTTAAAGGGAAAGCTCTTTTCTTACTAAAAGAGTTTTCCCTGCTCTCTTGTTAGTTAAACTTTACCAGTTTTACTTATTAGTTTACTTTGTTGTATGGACAAAATCGGATATTAGGGGAGGAGAGAGGGAGAGTGAACCCAAATTTCTGGGCGACGAAGCAACATCATCCATATAAATATACCACCTTTAACATTAGTTCGTAGCAAAAGAACGAGTGATGCATTAGGGATGAAGGGAGATTAGTCTTTTACGGAATGCTCTTCATGATAGTTACTTTTTTCATAGCAATGCTCATAACTAACTAAGTTCCGAACATTTATGTGAACAGAATGAGTCTCTGTTGCTCGTGAAGAACTTATATATGGCTCGATAGATGCGGCGCTGTTTTCCAAGTGGAAGACGAAGCACAAGTAAAAGTTGACTAGAAAGTGTATATAAACTAATACTAAACTAAACTCCATGAGGTGAAACTCCATTGAGTGAGGAACTTTCAATGAAACGTAAAATAAACTTTTCCCTCAAACTTTTACACAAACTAATCTTGACTTCACTTTTCCCTTAGTTGAGTACAGATCAACTTTGGGTTTACAAGGAAAGACAAAAAATTCCTCCTTCCTTCGTTTATAAAGGCTTCCTTTACAATGTTATTCTTTAGTCACATATTTACATTCCAATTAGCAGCCACTCGTTTGTTAATCATTCCAACCGACTATAAGTAGCAAGTTCATTTTCCGATCCATAGAACCCACACCAACTTAATATCCATCTCATTTGCCCCGATGAACCTAATCTGTCTAACTTAATTACACCTTCTCTCTTGCTAATCGCTTCGATGTTCCCGACAGCCCTACATTCTCTCTAGCTCTTGAATAATTATTTCATCGGACAGCCGCTTGATGACAATACTAACATAAGTCTGCGATCATAAGCCTGCTGAGATACATGGAAGAAAAACAGTCGCTCCTATGCTCCTACTTATACAAGCAATCGTATTATGATTTTTGCTCAGCAATAAAAGTAAATTCCAACGTGAAGACTATATAGTCTCATCTTCATTTATTGTGATAGTGTGCACAGAATGAAACTAATTCCTCCAGTGCTCCGGGAAACACATCTTTGGCGTGATCTAATCAGATAATGTCTTAGTTATTGAGAAAGTTGCAAAGCTGTTTTGCTAATGTTCCTGTTAGAGTTTAAAAGTGTAGAGGACAGAGGAAAACGACAAGAGGAGGCAATTTCCATTAAGGGTTCATTGTTCAAGAGAGGAAATCAAGGGAAGTGGGGAAAGTATTTGGATTTAAACAATAATGTGGGAGAGTGACAATAGGTTTTTTACAGTGGGGACTCTGTGTGTGGGGAGTGACTCCACACACTTCTAAATGTGCCAACTTTGACTAAATAGTAAAACTAACTCATTCGAAATTCATCCTGCCGTCTCTCTCACTTCTCTATTCAAGACTTTCAAGATGTAAGCACGACTCGGAACATTTACATTTAGAACTCCAATTTGAAAATTTTTGCAGTTGGCAAACTGCACAATCGGTGCCATGGGGATTTTCTATAAGTAATATTTCGGAGCGTGAAAGCGTATCCCTTCAAACAAACTTTTAGACTGTACAACCGACAGCGGGGAAAGTTACTTTTTTCTTCTACGGTTAGCATACAACTAAACAGGGAATAATTTGAGGACGCAAAGAAAACTTTTTGTTTTAATGTTCAACAAACTTAAGTTCTTGGGTGCCCACTCCAGTCTACAAAAATTTCTCTCGTACTTTTAAGTACTTTTGACTACTGTTTTGTAACTTTCTTCACTTTCCCTTATACCTACTTAATTCATACCCGCAACTTCGAGGCCTGTCTGCTTATGCTCCCTCCTACCCACACGATGAAGCGATAAGCCTATGCCAAATGAACCATTTACGAAGCATCACATTTCTCTCAATAATACTCTCCACGTTCTTTACATAATACAGACTCTTCTGGTAATCGATCTGGTTCAAAGTTCATACACACAAATTGATAGAAAGTATTGAACTGAAATTGCATGGTATGTGTGTCTCGTCGTCTTTATGATTCAAACAACACTTACTACAAAGCATGGGCACTACTAAAAGCTGCAAACCTGGGCAAAATAATATTTGGAAAATAAAGTTAAAATATCAAAATAAAAATATTTTAGTTTGTAACTTTATTTTGGTCATTTTTTAAAGAGTTATTTTATTTCGATAATTATAATAATAAATTTTATTTTTGTTTTTTCATCTTGTTTTGCTCCGCTTCGTATTTGTTCATCAGATCTACTAGATGTTTTTCGCTGGTAAATGGTCCGAATTTTTTCATCTGGAACTTCGGTTTCCCAGCATCCAC
>Ga0194135_10000736_pt1 | contig 19069 bp, 22 predicted proteins | sample LitLau_LLRF_2013_FD_134024 | JGI IMG/M metagenome (GOLD analysis project Ga0194135, IMG submission 134024) | Freshwater sediment microbial communities in response to fracking from North America - Little Laurel Run_MetaG_LLRF_2013 (version 2) | ecosystem: Environmental > Aquatic > Freshwater >...
ATAGTAAGTAGTGTGGTGTTGATGTGTTTTTGCCAGTGAAGGCCATCTTCATCGGCCTCTCTGCCTCTTCTGCCTTATTATTCATCTAATCTCTCACATTTAACTCCAAAAGAGGCAAAAGGTAGGCAAACGTGATTGCAAGTGCATGCAAATTCGTCGTCATAAATATTTTCCTGAAGGATGTAGTGAAGGAGAGTTTTACAATTATTTTTATTTCTGATGGGAACAAAAGGTTACGACGAGCCATCAAAGTGACATGCATTTTAGAGGGGGAAATTACCCAAGTGCCATTATCTTCCTCTTGGTTTGGATTCAAGGGTCCATTCCGTCACCAGTTAGCGGTTTGGACACTCTGCCGGAGAGGCGTAAGCCGAAGAAAAAAGTTTAATTGCAAAAGCATTTGCATTTTAATGATTTTTAAAAGGAATACTTATAATAGGAAAAAACTGTCCTTTTGTTGGTTAGCTACGCCAGAAAATGGGTCCATGCTTGATCTCACATCGGTTCCAAATTATTTCCTCCGAATGGAGCTGACCCATCCCTTGGGAGCAAGTTCTGACCTTAGTTTCAAGGTCAAGGGACCAGTGGACACTGGGATTCTAGTTGTGATTCATAGCTTGAGCTTGAGGAAAGGCGTTCCTTTAATTGGACCAACAGAGTGCTACGAGTACATTAAGGTAGGGCGTCCTCATGGCGTAATCAGGAATTCATAAACTAATCATTTGAAACGCCTAATGAACTGGGGCTAATTAGTGCAACCTTTGTTTCCCTTCCAGTTTCACAATACTGACAGTAGGAGAGGGCTGAACCACTCCTCATTTGCTTGTGGCTCAATTACGGATGAACTGAACGAATTAGTTGGGAAAAGGAGCTTTATCACAGGGATCAATGAAGCTCTCAGTATTGACGTCCATTTTACTAATCAGGATTTTGAGGGGACTGCAAGTGAACAGCGTACATTGGGCTCAAATTCCACTTTCGTCTTAGATATTACGGCTTACTCAGGTGAATTCCAACGCGTTCCGTTTAAATTCAATAAGGATGGAATTAAAACTAATGTTTGATTTATTGCAGATTGTTCGAAAACATCAGAGCAGTTTCCCTTATTTGAATGCAGCTCTAGCATCTGCATCCCTTCGGCACTACAGTGTGACACTAATCTCAACTGTGAATTTGGAAATGCATTGATTAATCCTGACACTTCAAGGGATGAGCTCAACTGTCAAACCCGGAAACGGGAGTCGAATAGCAACGAGACTCCAGAGGTGATAACGCCGTCACCGACTTCAGGAAAGCCATTATTCCCCGTCGACATTAGTTCGTCCCATTGGGCATGGAATTGGAACCAGAACCGCCAGAAGCCGGAAACGACTACGACCGCTCAGCCAACGCTGGTCATTTATTATGATCACGGTTATGGCCCCGGCGGATCAGGGCATGCTGACCAGGACGTTGCTGGTTGGGCACAACAAGTCCCACTAATTGCCGTCCTCATCATTTTTCTGGGTGTTAGTCTCTTCGTCTTTGGGATGTGTTCCTGTCTCGCCAGGTTGAATACTCGGAGACATTCAGCTGCCATTGCCAGATGTGCTCGGCGACAAGATTTGGGGTAAAACCGGATTTTCAATTTTTGAGTGCATCTTCTACCAGTTTACGTATGATGACATAAATTATTTTCAACATTTCCAGAATACCAAATCTGTATAGCATTCCAGCTCCAGAGGGGAGGGTTTACTTTTATCCAGACTGTGAAAATAGAGCTTATACGCACACCCCACCACCACCAGCCTATCACGACTCTGGAGTTCCAGAAGCTCCTCCGTCCTACCATGCCTTGTTTCAAAAGAATGCTTCTCCGGCGTCACCACACAATTTGGTAGCAGCAGTCCCTCCGCATACAATCTCAGTCTCGACATTTGATCCTTCACCGTTACATGTGTATGATAACTCAAACAGAACGTAGGTTAGCTTTAAGTCAAAACTTATAGTAATTTCCTATTACTCAATAGACGTAAATATTAAACTTGGTTGTACTGTTAGGATTAGGATTTCAAGTGACTTGAATTTGTAACCTGTTTGCATAACTGGCCGACTTTGGATTGAATGTACAAATACAACAACTGGATTTTGATGTTGCTGGAAATTATGGGTTTTGTGGTGCTTGGAAAAAGCGAACCGTTAAAAACATTATCGCTTTTCTTTCCGCTTCAGTTTTTTGAACTTTGACTTTGATTTTCCCTTTCTGGTAGAAAGCTGTCATGCAGGATAGACGATCAGCGATCGCTGCGCGTGTGCAAAATGAAATGAGAATTTAGAATTGGGGTTCTCGTAACGTGAAACCATTTATTAGTGATGATTTTCCATTTGAAGATGAAAATGAAAGAAAATGGGGAAAACGGGTTGAAGGATATTCCCGGAATCCAAGTTCTGGATATACCAGTGCTCAGGGAAATGTAACTGGAACCACAAAAAAAAGTCGACAATCAATTCACATTGGGAATTGGGATATATTGGAATCCCGGTAGTGGTCTGGATGGAACTACTCAAAACGATAAACTTACAACAATAACAGTCGGAAAATATATCATCAGTGGCTTTGAAAAATAACAAAAAGTTTTCGGATTAAAATCAGACTTAAAAATTATAATTGAGGACAGAAGCGCTCCTGTCGCATAATGAAATTCAATATTTGCATCCCTGCGTGCGGAGTGGATGTCGAAAGGCCATGCAGTAATCAAATTTAAGCTTCAGATGGTCGATAAACAGAAAAGGTACAGAGGAGACTGTTGAACCTCAAACTGAATAATTGTAAATCAAGTTATGTAGACAATAAGCAATAAATTGTGAAACTTTAATTCGTGGAAGCATGTATGCGGATAACTCAAAGAAAAAGCAGCTTATTGGCTTCGAATACAACTTTGAATTTGTTTTTACTCAACAGGTATAAATATTCCCTCGTACTTTTAGAAGAAGGAGTTCAAGTAATCTATGAAACTCTTACATTTTTGCACAACGCGTTGACTTAGATAGAAAGTACAAACGAAGGTAACATGGAGTTCATCCTACTAGAAAACGTGGCTGGAGTTTCCAGATGCAACGACTAAATGACGTAACCAAGTTCCCAAGTAGTTTCATTCATCCTCATCTGAATTTGAACCGGAAGTGTCTTCTTCCGAAGAACTTGAGAATGAATCCTCCAAGTTCTCCTTTGTCTCCTTCTTTTCTCCTGAGATTGAAGATGAGTTTTGGTTTTGGTTGGGTGTAACTTTGGCTGTTTTAGGAGAAGGTGGTGGAGGGGATGCATTTTGTTGAGATGTTGAAGCTGATGTGGTTTCTGATTCGGTTGAAGAAGCTTCATTGTCAACGGCTGCAGCAACTTTGGAAATGAATTGGCATATTGCAAGACTGACAACGATGAGGATGATAATGAAGGAGATGAGATAAATCCGATGAGTTCCGTAGACGACGACGACGATGCCCATAAAGTAACACAGGTAACGCTGCATACCCCACATGGTTCTGGAAATTACAAGGAATACATTCCACGCTCAGTTTAAGGTAGCTGTGAGTGTGAAAGGAAAAAAGGCAAAGGCAAATTGAAAAGGATGGAAAACTTACTCATTGAAATTCGGAGTGAATCCTTGCCACAAGACAGCGATACTAGGAGTCAGCATGAGGCAGATGTAAAGCGACAAATCCCAATTAGGTATCTCCCCAAAACTAATTAAAAAAAAATCTTCCTTATTGTTTATCGTCTTTGTTTTCCAAGAATAAAAAAAAACTAATCCTCAACTTACCGAAAGCTGTTGACCCAGTAAATTAAACTGGGGATATTGATAGCAGTCACGACCAACCATAGGAGAGCACAATGCGTGTGGAAATTGATTGGAGACAAGCCTTCCCACAAATTCTGAATCCGTCCACGAATCAAATCCTCCAAAATTTCTTCATAACCTTTGAAAATCTGAAAAGTTAAATCAGCCCAATATAATCCTTGAAAATCAATGACGCTCGACGCAATTAATAAATTAAACATGTGGGATCCCATCGGTATATTCGCAATACCTTCAGAATGTACAAGGCGAGTCCAATTGCAAGTCCAAGGGCACCGGAAGTACTCATTGCAATTGCTATCACAAATAGTGCTAACGTAACTGGGAATTTGTCCATAGTCAGTGTCAAGGCGAGATCAGCCACTTTATCCGGAACACTCCCAAGCTTCTTCCCTATAAATCTACAGACACAAATGTCCACGGATTTAGAAAAAGGTGAGAAGAATAGGCGGAACCCAATCAAAACTTACTTGGTAGCAATTGTATGGAGTCCATTCCCAAATGTCAATGTCAACACCCAAAACCCCAACGAGACAACAAGAACCAAAGCGTAGGCGATGAAATAGCAAATCATGGGAAGTATAGCTGCACATTTAACAAAATGAAAAAAATTTTTTAGTACGTTCATAAATCATAACCAGTTTTGATATTTAGTAAAAAATTTAAATTACCTGAATACTCGGCTTCGGTCAACATATACCGATAGTCATTCCTAAAAAAATACAAAAACGAAAAAAAAAATCATTTGGATTACGATTGTCAACTGAAAGTAGAGGATTAAGTCTCGATTCTTACGGAAGAAAGATAATGCAGATGGCAACAATGAACCCAGGAAGAATAGCAAGGTGATATGCATTCCCAAGGAGAATCCGATGAAAGTTTATCCAATCTTTGGATTTTTGGAAAAATAGGCTCATGATAATAATGCTCGCAAAATAGGACGGGAGGAGTTTGACACACAACCGAAAGAACTGTCCAGCCGTTCCCACGAAGTCTAGCTTGACGCTAAACCAAATAAGTTTTTAAAGTCAAACGCGGCGGTGTAAAATGGTAAAGAAGATTTAACAAGTATACAAGTTTTACCGTATGGAATATCTGCATCCTTTGTTCAAGTAAAGTAGAACATGCCCGGATCGAACTGATGTATCGGCAAAGCGAACCCGCAAAGATTCATTTCTACACAGCTTAATTTTATAAGCATGACTTTGGAAAACGCGTTATAAGGACATAAAGAAACATACTTGAAGAAATTGTGAGTTTGGAAATCTCCATGTTTGAAAAGTCCAACCGAGTTATGATGTCCAGGACATTTGATTTGTTTCCCACTTTCATCCTTGTTTGCTACTTCTTGAACATGAACATTCCAAGCAAATAGTTTGGATTGGTTGATAGTGATTGGGTAAGTAAAGTTGTAGAAAATTGCATTCCCCGAATCCTTTATCAATTCCCCCAAGTAATTGCTCCGTTCACTCAATTTGTAAACATCAACGTCGAGGCAAGTCTAGCAAGTTAATAATACAATTAGGATCCATTTGCATGTGCTGTGCATGATCCCTTCTCAGACAGTATCATAAAAACTTTGTACCTTGAAAGTCACGGCACTCATTTTGACCACCAAATGAGAAAACTTAGTGATGAGATCAGGGTTGAGGTGAATTATTTTTCGATTCCGATGAAACGAAGGCAGGAGAACAGTTTGGTTTGATAAGTTTTCCAGCGAAGTGCTATAGAACATGGTTTAAAGTTTTTAGATTTTATCCACGAACGTATTTTGTTAGAAATATTTATACCAGTATTTGATATTTAGTTCAATTCCCAGGTTCTTGCAACCAAAAATCCAGTTTTTGGAATGAGAATTGGTGGTGGAGACGACAATTTGATAATCATCCAAAAATCCAGGCATCTTCTCTTTGAATGTCACTCGCGGGATCATGATGTAGGTCGAAGCGTTAAACGAAGACTGGCATAAACTATGGGGTAAAATTTCCGTCCAGTTTCCTCTTGGTGGCTTTTCTCCTTTGACCTCTCGGGGATGAGCATGGTGAAATGACTTTCCGGAAGTTCGCTGAGTAAAATAGAAAGCAAAAAGTTAATTGATTATTACTTGCTGATTCTCCACACCCTTTTCCCTTCCCAGTGGGAAGTTCCCACTTCCTTCCTACACCTTACCTTTGTAAAGTGATAGTCCAAAACCGTGTTCCTGACAGTCGCGTTTTCAGTGATTCCGTAATACTTGATTTTATCCTTGTATTCAACTAGATCAAATAGAGATCGCACAACGACCATTACCAGCTGCTTACACCAGACAATACACAAGTGATCTGTAGAGGCCCAAACGGTTGGAATTCCTGGTGCCTATTTTTTAACACACCCATATTAAATCACAATAGAAAGTTAAACATTTTATGTTTCTTGATAGTATCTTTCGAGCTAAAAAAAAACAAAAACTTACAGAAGTGTGGATAGTATTGTACTTCCAATTGGTCAATCTTGAAGAAACTAGGAAGTCTCTCTCACCGCCTGCAACACTCACGAGAGTAACCGGATTAGAATCTTCCTGCTTCGAAACCTGAGTCCAATTCCGTGTGACATAGAAGTAGAACAACTCCTGCTCAGGATCAGTTATGAGTGGTGGATGGAGGTGGGGTGTGGCCATGGTATAGATCAACTGGACAATCGAACTCTCTTCATTCACAGACTTGGCAATAACTCCTCCCTAATTTCAAAGAAGAGTTGGTTAACCAAACACAGTAAAGATGTAAAGAAGTTTAAAAAGATGATTGTGTATAAGTACCATTGAGTGGCCAATGATGACAATGTGATGATATTCTTCATAAAGGCTTGTAATTTTCTCAATCACACGCTTTACATATTGACCCTGCCTCTCCAAGACGTATCCATACATCCCAGACATCTCTTCATTGAAATCCACAGAGAAGAAATCAAAATGGAAAGGAGTTCGATTGTCCAACCATTTCCGGAGGGCAACGGAAGCAAAAGATCGAACTTGTTTGTAAGATCCAGCATTTCCAGGCAAATATAGGACGGGGATGCCAGTAAATTTGAAATTCCGAACGGGTTCAATATGTTTCCCTTCCGCATATGCATACAACCCATACATAGGAAACTTGTGAGAAAAGGCAGGATCCAGTGGGACTTTCTAGAAAATGAAAATAAAAGTTACCGGTATACCCTCATTGGATGACCTATTTCATTAAATGCCTTTTACTTCCTTAGACTTACAACATATTGTGGATACTCCCACATGTATGTCATTTGACACTTGTTCTCTTCGATGTTATGGAAAAAATCGTAACTCCCAAGAAGAAAAATGAAAAGGCAGAGCGGAGCAAATAAGAAAACCATGAAATTAAGAATTTTCTTCTTGACGGTAGACCGCCATTCCTCGGAAGCATTGATCCGTGCATCCCTCAATTCGTTAATCATTTTCCTGGCCTTGAAGTCATCTAGAGGGAAAGTAAAAGATATTTTCAACTCAACCTATTGACATTCCCGTCTCAGCAGACACACACACACAAAATATTTGTGACCAGGATAGCGGATATCCGAATAGTTACTTTAACTAGTCCATTCCACAAGCTGAAAAAAAAATTGAACTTACCGTCATTGACATCATCGGCAGGGATGTTCTCCCCCATTTTAAGGTTTGAGTTTATCAAATCTTTTAACTAATTCAATTGAAAATTGTTTCCCGAATCCGAAAAACTAAATTGACATTTTGCTTTTGCATGGTCCCTGACCGACTGACTGAGACTGACTTAAAAAAGTGATATTGAATTGAATTCTTCGGTCCGTATTTGATTCCAGTATTTTCCCGCTTCTTTCTAATGGAGTTGGATGCAGTTTGCGACGAATTCCTCTGTTGTTGTTGACAAAACGAAGAGGAAAGGAACTGACTTCAAAATTAAGAAATGTCACTCACGCAAAGAAGGATTCGACAACGCGCAGGATTAATTGGGATTATTAAAAGCTAAAGTTGTCAAATATAGAAAAGGAATTAAATTGGATTGAAGGAATAATGGAAAGAATGGAAGGCAAATTAACAAATAATTATTGGGAAGCTGTTCATTGTAAAAGTTTCCATTGAATTTGACCCTTGAGCCTTATAAAGGCAGAATGAATTGCTTCATAATTCCACTCCCAATTTCCAATATCTAACGAGTAACAATGAATTATCTCTTCCCAATCTGCCAGGTTACGTGGAATCCAATGACCAGAGGCACACTAGGTACTAGGTATTTAATTAAACTCAATTTAATTTCTATGCGAAAATAAATTAACTCGTAATGTAATTTAGGTAAGAATGAGAGGAAGAATTTCCCCGAGTCTTGCTTTTATCTTTAGACTTGTCAAATGATCTCCCCTGGTATCGCCTAAAGTCAGAATCGCTATTGGAAGGTTCATTTCCTTGGCATGGAGGACAAATCTTAGAGACGAGAAGACTTGGAGTGAGGAACCAAGCACCAGCACAGAGTCACATTCCGCCAATTTAGCTATGAAAACATTCCAAACCAGTCAGATTCATATTTTTATGCTAACTTTTTTTTTATATAACTAATTGTTCATGGAACATCTACATGACTGTCAACTAATGCTATCATTACCATAAATTCTGTCCACTTTTTTCTTCTTGACGTTTGCACCAAAGAAGACAATGTCAGGTTGAAGAATGCCATCATCACTGCAATACCCACAGGAGGGCAGGACAAAGTTTTCCAACTCCCTCTGCAGATGATAAGAAACAAAGAATTTAAACAAGAGATTTACAATACTAGTTACTTGAGGAATCGAGTAGTCAAGAATAATGGGATGCCCAATGACCTCTTCCAGGTGGATGTCCCCGTCAGGCCGAAGTTGTGATAGTCTATTTTGGGGAGTAAAATAGGGATTCGCCATTGCAAGGATTCCTTGAAACTCCTCCCTCTCCATTTCGTGTTGGCATTGGAGACAGAGGACTTTGTGAGCAGTGCCATGTAATTCAATAGTATCTCCAGTTCCTGCTTTCTGGTGGAGTCCATCCACGTTCTGTGTGACCAAGGCCCTTACTTTCCCGTTCTTTCTCCATTCCTCTATGGAAAAATGAGCTGCATTGGGATTTCTTTGAGAGAAGGTTGGCCAACCAATAAAATTCCGAGCCCAATATCGTTTCCGCGCATGCGGCGAAGAAAGGAACTCCTGAATTTTCACTGGACGATGGTTGGTACGAGCATAGAGGCCCACTCCTTCGGACCGGTAGTCGGGGATCCCACTCTCAGTTGAGATACCAGCACCTGATAATTCGAAATAAGAAAACAATTCCAAATAAATTATAAAGTAATGTCATTAGAATCTTGTCGATTTTAAATTTCATATAATTCTTCTTACCCGTGATAACGAAGAGTTTTGATGAAGCGTCTATAAACTGTTGGAGTAAGTTGACATCGTGAGATCGGAGGGTTCCATGATGAGGGACAAAGTCCAGCGGAACTCTGCTTGACTTCCAAGAATAGAAAGTGTTCCAGCCAATCCTCATTAAAAATTATCACAAATCTAAAGTCCTTAACTTCTTTCTCTTCTAATTTTTCCATTTATTTTATAAGAATTCACATCAGCTGATTTGCTGCCTGTGTGAATTTAGCGCTTTCACTAGAGAAATGTGTCTCAATGTATCCAACATAAGCCATCGAAACTGGGCAATACTTCAAGGATTAATTGGCAAAGGTAAGGAAAGGACTTATTAAAAAAATGAAAAGTGATTACTTAATTAGTCGAACCATTCTTTAACATTTCATTACAGAATTAAAGGCTATGACCGAAACCAAATTGTTCACGACCGTGACCATGAACTCGAGCTTCATAGTAAAGCTATGAAAAAGAAGCGACTAGAAAAATTAATGTCATGTGCATAGTAATTTCTCATTTATATGTAAACTGGGTCAAAATCATAAGATTTAACTGTAACAGGAAGAATAATCTAATTTAACATTCCCGGTTGAAACAAAGGGTTTGAGGTTGGGAGCAACAAGGATTTTGAGTGGAGGAACAGGGATTTAATGAACATAGGCAGAGGGAAGCAAAAGTTACCCATTTCCTGTTAGACTCCCAGAGATATAAATCGTGTCAAGTGTTTTTTTAATTCAACAATGGAATTAAATTATGGTGGGCACCACATGGGGCTCGTCTGCTGACACTGACACCACCACCATGCTCATCCTTTTAATAGAAACATGAAAATTCGGACACGTCTATATGACCCTTATTTCCTAATTCAAAATTTGTTCCAATTCAAATTTTGAAAAAGTGTGTAGCTGGATTCCTCCATTTTCCGCTTTCCGCCTTGAGTGTGTCCTTCACCTTCTGTTAGCCCTCGGGAAATGGGAACCCTTGGTAGGCATACCTCACCTGCATTTTCATTTCACCGGTTCTAGGGGACTTAAGGACTCGGGTCCTTAGAACTCAACCAAAGGAATAATCCCTCGGATCTTACTCATACGAACTCTGAAGGTTCAAGTTTCTCTCTGAAGCCCTCAACCAGAACTTTACCACCACCCGTACGATTTTAAAGAAGAAGAGCGTCGTCAGAAAACGTAGAAAAAGAACAGAAGACGTGCAGTGCAACGCATAGGGAAGGATAGAAGAAGAAAGGAAAAACTTTCTAACTTGGTAAGTTGTGTGTTATACTTGAAGCATCGAGACTTTGAGAAGCACCGTAACCGTAAGCCGAAGGAGAATTCAGTCGTTGTCATTTATTACTCGGGACACTAACTGACGAGGACAATTGGTAAATCCAGAGCAACCTTCACTCCTACCTCTACTTTCATTAATATTCAATTACTTCTCCCAAATGGACTTTATTTAAAATCCACTAATCAAGTTTGTGGATGCAGTTGAATTCTCCATTCAATCAAAGTGTGTGATATCCAGGACGGACATTTTTCGAATTCAAAATGAGACTGAAAATAACAGGATTCCCAAGGACAGAGTGGACCGTGGTACTTTCCTTTGTGCTAAGTTTTTACCATTTCCACACTGCCCATGGAGCTTTCAAAGATGAGCGTAAGTCGAGCACAACCTTTACAAAATTTTGAAATGAATACGTTTCGCAGGTAGTAACGCAGTTCTCATTTTTACAAATTTACGCACTTGATGAATCATGCTCACGGTTCACGGAAGGAAGCACCAATTAACAAAAGCAAGCTTAATTTAATATGGCACTTACGCTTTAAATTGTTTTGGGTTTTTTTTGGAAATCCGCATTGGAATTGGAAAATGAGGACAAGTTTAACTTTCTCACTTCTTTCTCTTTGGTCTTTAGGAAGAGATGCGAAGGCATAAGAATAATTTTCTGATGCGTCAACAGCAACAAAATACAAATTACTGAACACTTTCTTCAATGCATTATTAGCGCAAATAAAGAGAAGAGCGTCCTCTTCACGGATCGCGTAGTCTCTAGGTCATTACCAAAGGTTGCAAAACCATAGGATAATTTAGGACAGCATCTGCCTACCCTTTTCCGTGTACTTGCTCAACTTGCTCAATACTTGTAATATTATTAAATGAATAGTCATCTTGAAAAATTCCCTATCTCAAGTTCCTTGCTTGAATTTACGGGAATCATTTTAAAATAGTGCAAGTAATTATTACCTTTGCTTTCTTAATTCTACACACTTACACACTCGAGATTCCATGACATTTACCTTAATACATTTTTAATGAGGGCCGGAAGGGGATCCTTAGGGGGGGGGGGTAATGAAAAGACGCACGGCAAAGACAAATGGCTTTCGGGGTCAACGTCAAGAATAAAGAAAGGATCCATTTTATATTTATTTCTCTGGGTTAAAGTTTATGGGGTATATGGGCAATGCCTGCGTGTAGGGAATATTGGGAAGGTAGGATTTTACAACGAAAACAAGAAGGTAACGGGACTTTTTCTTTTGTTATTCAACTTTGTATGCACTCAACCCAACAATTTCTACCTCTACCTCTACCTCGCCTCAACAGTGCTGGTATACAACAATAGTAATGAGAATGACAAGTTCATTGGCTGAACTTAACGAATTCATTTTGGAAATCTACTAATGTTTTCTCCAGCGTTGTGTGTGTTGAAAATTGTGTAGATGTTTCATTGAATTCCTAAATTACCAGGAAACGTCACAAAGGTTAAACAGAAATGAAAAATCATTTCCGGTTTTCATTTCCGTCCCAAAAATAAATGGATCTTGGTTTACATAAAATTATCAAAAGTTAGTGTAAATGTTTTTTGAAGTCGGGAAGCCGTTTTGGCAGAGTCTCATTTTTAGAGTTCAAAATCTTTTGAAGGACGAATTATGTGAGTCACGTTCAGAGTCATGGGGGAAATGAATAATAACTTTAGCAACCCCATTCTTAAACTCATCTGATTTCCCTTTTTAACGACGAATTTTTATTGGTTTCCAATTGGCAGAGAAGTAGGTTCTTTATTGCTTCGTAATTACGACACAATCAAAAGTTGAATTTCACTTTTCACTGAGGACGACGTGGCGACGTCACTAATTTTGAAATTTGGTATTGGTGGTTCTTATTGGGCGACAAAGGAAAGGGAATGCTACCATTGTTCTTTAGAAGAGGAAATTATACTTTGGCGGCGACTAATCTAATGAAAAGAATGACAGCACTTAACGATTTGAGAACCAGAGGTTTTATAGTTTTGTTTTTACTTTTTCTCTCTCCGCAACTCCAAACTGTACTGGAATGGAACATTTGGAGTGACCCCGTTGACCTTAGCATAAACTTGAATTCTAAATTATAGTTTTACATGCAAATCTGATACACATTAAAGAGGGTCCAGCACTGTTTTTATTTGAAAAAAAAAGTTATTCGTTCCAAAATTTTGTGCACTGGTTTGAATTTCTATAGGTAGAGAGATTTTTCGGCTTTTAGATTTTTTCTTAAATGAGAAATCAACTAAACGAAAGTTCTAAATTGTTTCCCCTTCATAAAGTTAGAATTCAGAAGCAGATGCTTATTCATGCCTCAACTGACGACCCCACTATCCTTAAAAGTATGTTGGGTAAAAAAGTAAGAGTGGAATATTTATGCGAAGAATTTTTACTCGCACACTTGTCGGTTTGAAACGTCTCTGGGACTCACAGTTCCCCAAACTCCAAACTCTTTCAAATTAAATTTTCGGAAACATTTTTAAATAACTGTGGAAAAGTAGTGTTTGTTTCATTTCGAATCAGGAAGACTTTTTGGCTTAAGAGTGAGTTGCTTTAGCACTTGAGGAGTTTCTTTACCGACGGAATTGGGGAAGGAAGCTTCCGTTTTTTCTGCAAGATATGACTTTATACCTGGAGCGCAGCGTGATGAATGTTGCCCATAAAATGTTAACATTCCCGTTTCCATTGTGTCATGTAAAATCCTTTGGTATAAATATGCGGAATCACGGAATTCAGTTCTAATTTGTCGCCTTTTCCGCATGTACTAACTACTCCGATTGACTTCCGGCTGTGCACTTCTAATTGTAAGCCGTGCCGAGTGAGGATGGGCTTGAAAATGAGGCTCAACTGTTTGTGTCGTCAACTTCATTCCCGTTGTTTAAAAAAATAAAATAAACTTTTGAGCAATCATTTATCCTCTGTCTATTTTTTACACGTGGGAAAAAAACTACTGTTAACTTATGTTTTTCGAAGAAAAGACACATGGCTCCCAGTTCTGCTGTCACGTTTAAAATTTTGCCATTGAATGAATGATCTCAGGAAATTTGCCTATGAGTCATGACTCCCTTAAAACTGAAATGCTGCTCTCCCCCGTATTCCTGCAAAATTGGGATCTCGGAATCATAAATTTCCAGAAGATGAAGGGCGAAGGGCGTTGTTACTGTTTGACCTATTTTTGACCTTCTGTACCTCTTGTTTCAGAATATTTGGACTCTATAGCCTGTTCCTCCCGACACAAGATCCCACTCTTATCCAATAAAACGTTGGTAATCAAATTGAGTCGATGGGCGGACTATCATCGGGAACTCTCCTTTCTCAACTTCCAGTGCAAATTCCAGGTCATTGCCCCCAAAGGGTACGGAATCATGGTAAGATAATTTTCTTGAAATCCTTTTTCTTTTTTAAGAAAATGAATGGAAAAACGGTTTGGGCCGAATGATACTCTGGTTCTTCTCTTTACTTTCTAACCAATTTTCGGATCTGAACGAAACAAAATAATTATTTCAGGCCATTGTCCAACTCCTCCATCTCAGGACCAAATCCTCCGGGTGTAGAGATTCCATCAAAGTGAGTTTTACAAAAAAAATGAACACATTCAATTCAGAATTTGTAATTTCCCACAAAAATAAATCAATTTACATTATTCCTTAATTTCTGCAGCTGGAAAACAGTGATGGATTAGAAACAGGACCAATTTGTGGTGAAATTCCAGATGGAGATCGAAGTGAGAAGCCAAGGGCATTGGTAGGGAAACGTGCCTTTTATGACCCCAAAGGTATCCTGGACGTCGCCTTCAAATTTGATGATTCGCAACTTGACGGTAATTTTAATTATTGTCTCTGAAACAAAAATGAACATTTAGAGGATGCTGCTAACCTACTACAGCATTAAGATCCCTCCATTTCCTTTGTTTAAACAGATTCTTTTCTTTTCTTTTCTATTCTTCTTAAGATGTCCAGAAACCGTTCAAACTGGAACTTTCATTCACGGCGTACACAGGTGAGTCCAAAGTTACAACTACATCTCCTCCTCCAGATGTTTATAAATTCTGTGCCAAACTTTCCTCTTTCATTTACACATTAACTCATATTTAATTTTTTGTTCTTAGAATGTACGAGCACTTCACTCCTGACACGTCAAGTCCGACAGTGTTCAAGTATTCGGCCTTACAGTTGTATTGCGCAGAATCTTTTTTGTGATGGCGTCATCAACTGTGGACATCCTGGGGACTTTGGACTGGATGAAACTCATTGTTCTCCACCTAATAAAAATGACAATGTGGGCATCCACAGCAACCCCCAACCCCCATTGAACCATGAGGGACCAATTCATCGGATTGATTTGGCACGTACGAACAAGGCAATTTCATCATCACCCAAATCCAAGGCAGTACTCAATGACGATGAGGATGATGATGATGACCGATGGGGTGGGATCCATCTCGGAGTTCCTGTTCAAATTTTTGCCCTTGTCTCCGCCATTTCCGGAGCTCTCGTCGTTCTCCTCGTTTTCTTTGTTTGCTGCTGCATTGTGCGGAATTTGAGTAAACGGAATTTGATGCAGCGTCAATCACCGTCTCAACGAACCATTGAGATCAATTTGAGCCATCCAAGGTATACCTTATCCACACGTTTTTAAAGAAAAATGAAATTTCCTGGGCGTGCGTAACTGGAGCTATTTTTTCCGATTGCAGCAACGTTCCAATGAGTCACGTGAGATCCGAAATTCCGATGCATGGAATCAGTAGGAAATCCAATGAAGACTTGCCACCATCCTATGAAGCCATTTTCCCCGAACCGGTTCCACAGAAACGCTAATCCGAAGAGCGGTAATTTATGAACCCTGGGCACCCAAACGTTGAACACTTTTTCCACCCGTCGAATTTGAACTACGAATTTTTCCCAATGGAGGAGAGCATTTTCTAGGAATTGCTTTGCTCCCATTGTTTGAAATTAAATAATTTAAATTCAACGGGCTGGAAAGCCGTAGAAGGTTTGGGAGTCCTGGTAGATTTAGCATAAAACTCTAAGAAAGCACCAATCAACCCGTCTTCCATTAAATTATACACTCCTGAAACTCTAATTGGAACGATTTAGGAAAACAAATTATGAGTGGTATTTTGTAAATTGAGGGTTGTGTGTCTTCTGACCAATTAAATTAATTGACATGAATGTGGAGATTTCCTCGGAACGTGTTTAATTATGCGCCGTTTTTAATGACTCATTTATACTCGACATGAAGAGAATCACGCATGTGCCTCGATGCATTATTTCCAACAATCAATCTACTAACCAACAATCAATCTACAAACAAACCGAGAGCGTGTGTAACTTAGCATCTAATGTTAACGTGTACAATGAGAATTTACAAGGTGTCAAGAACACAATCGATAATTTGTAGGTTTTTTGAGTGGATTGGGTTACAGGATTAGTTGTAATAGGGGTTTAACTTATTGATAAGACAAGAGTGTTATCATTGTTATCATTTAATTGGTGGGCTAGGCTAAGAGTAACGTTAGCTAATACTTATTATTGGAGGCAGCTGCCTAGCATTGCTCTTCTTCTTGACATTGTTGTTGACATTTGATTCGCAGTAGTAGTATGCATACTGATACAGGCCTTTGGATGATGAACAAGGGTAATTTGGTATTGGTATTCTTGGTGTTGTTGGTGGTGTAGTATTATTGCTGGAGGTCTTTAGTAACACTTGCCACATTTTCGATCGTTGGAGCGTCCACTCCAGACTCCAGACTTGTACTTGTCGGCTCGTCGCTGAGCTTGTTTCTTGCAATTGTTCTTGACTTTGTTTCCCGATGGCTCGGCTTTGATCCCGTTGAGGATCAAATTTTGATTATTGATGGCGCCTGGGAGAACTCGGGGCTTGAGTTGTCCAGGTCGTCCAGTTGGATTTTGTACTTCAATTCGTTGCTCCTCTCCTGCTGGAGGTGCTGCAACTACTTGGGCCTCCTCGACTTGATCGACCTTCAAGATTTCTTCAGACGGTGGTTGATTTATTGCTTCGGCTTGACTTGGCTGTGGCGGCTCGTGATTGAGCTCTTCCTGGTCGGTGACGGATAATTCATCCTTTTCCAAAATTCTGTGAAACCAACAAAATGCCAAAAACAAATTACTTAATTAGGGCAATAGCAGCAAGCAACAAACATGAAATGAAGATGACTCAACAACTGCACATAATTTAATTTATGTACACACATTCCCCGCACCAATGTGCGAATGGGGGGAGGAAGTTAATTATTGACAAACGAGCAATTGAGTTCGTTGACCCAAATAAGATTAAGGATTCCCTCACCCTCGCTCCCCCTCCCCACTCCCATTTGACAGTTGACTCTACTTCACTTGTCATCTCATAATATGAAAATGAGGTACACGTCATCACAACACTCAAAACTCCTCTTTCCCTGTGACCTCATTTTTTCAACAACAAAAAAGTGACGTTAAGGGTACCGTTTACAAACGTACGGCCTTAACGGCTTCCTTGAGTTCAATTAAGTCCCGTCCATGAAAGATGAATGAATTAATGAAATATTAAAATTGTGGCTGCTTTACCCATATTCGTCGAGTGAAGTTGCTAGGGCGGGTCCACCATTATTGTCCACTAGAACCCATTCCTCCTCTGGTTTTCCTTGTTCACAGGGCTGCGTCTTGGTTCCATAAAAGTAGTTCAATAGGAACATTTCCTAGGATTTCAAGTCAATTAGCTGAGTGAGGATTGAACCTTGAGGAGTGGGAAGAAGCGGAGCTTGGACTTGGACCCTGTGAACGAGGAACTGTGGAATGTGGACTGATGTGGCTGGTAAGGACAGGAGCAGAAGCGTCAGTCAGCGATTGCGATGTGATGGGAATTTCTCAAGGGAGGAACAGCTGATCGATATCCCAACTGTCAACGAACTCCAACTGAAGTTTCTGCCTCCGCCTCACCACTTTTCCCCCTCGCTCGTGTGTGTATTCAGTTGCTACGGAGGGATTGCGCATGGATGCGATGAATTTCATAGCAAAGACCACCCTCTGAAAAACCCGTTTCATTTTTATTTGATGTTACCAACCATCACCAGCGTGTCCTTTCCTCCCAAAAACGTTGCTAAACAACATAAAAGAAGCTTTTTACACGACTAGCGTCCGCTCGCGTCACCATCCCTCAGTCATAGTGTATCAAGATTCAACAGTCAAAACTTTTATTGTTCTCCGTTTCCTATTCATTGGAAGATCCCAGCAGCCCCTATCAAAATCGCACTTTTATACATACAGGAATTACGGATGAAGGATGATATTTATAGGAAAGCTGCATATTCCATAGAAAATGTACAGGAAGGGCGGGCGGGGTTACTGCAAAGGAGTGACATTGACGACGACGTGGCATTCCGCTTTGTCGCTTTCCCTTCCTCTTATTTTTAGAATCCGGGAGGTAAAAAGGCGAAATCCCGTTTGCGGGACCAGCATCTTCTTCAGGATTTATTTTAGTGAAAGTCCAAAGTCGATCTCTTTAAAAGCTTTAAGAATTCACAGGGAGGAACATGAGCTCTGCTCTCATCACGGGATTCCGTTTGAGATTTGACCTTTCAGTCACTTTGAAAACTAAATGGAATCAAAACGAAATCCCGAATGTGACACATTGCCAGTAGAAGTGGAGCATCCCTCCGTAAATAAAATTGTTCCATTGCTTATATTCCACACCGCCGCCGCCGTCATTTCACCTTCACACTCGTTTTTGGAAGTCATAGTCAAAAGTCACGTCAAGGAGCAGATGCATTTATAAGGAAATTAAGAGTAAAAATAGAAATTCAACCTCAACACCAAGGCACGCAAGATCGAAAAGGAAACTTCGTTCGCAATTTTGATTGAAATCCATTTTTTACGAGGCCGTATTGTACTTTATTGAATCTGATACAAATGCACTGGAAAAGACGAAAAGTTTTGTTTACAAATTGGATTGAAGTTGTTTTTAATTTATTTTAATACACTTGACCTCTTAAGTACCCAAAATGCTTGATAAGATATGGATTACGCAATGTATTGGGTTAACAATAATTCCAAACTTGATACAGATAAAGACAATAAGAGTGAGTGAAAGTTGTTGAGTTTAAAATTCAACCCTATCGCCTATCGCTGAGTAATCGAATCCTGACGCCTCCGCCATCATCAAAGCTTTTACAATTGGCAAATTAATCTACCACTTAAATTTTAAGTAGTATCTGAAGCTGAAGCTACTAATGAACGATGACACAAAACTGCCAATACTTTTATTACTTTAATACCAATACGCTCGACACTTTTTCATTTTCGGAGATGACGAGGGATGCTAATGATGATAATTGCATAAAAACGGAGCTTCCTTAAGTAAACGGCCTTGGCGACGAACTTGGTTAGGAAGAAGCATGTCCCATGTGGCCAGGACATGGACAGTGATCGAAATGACCCACCCATCCACCAGCAGCTGCTGAAACTTTAATAAAGTAAATCTGCCTACTGCCTGTGTCTGCTCGAGGACGAGGATTAAAAAAATGATCTCTCTCTCTCATCC
>Ga0194135_10000737_pt1 | contig 19061 bp, 16 predicted proteins | sample LitLau_LLRF_2013_FD_134024 | JGI IMG/M metagenome (GOLD analysis project Ga0194135, IMG submission 134024) | Freshwater sediment microbial communities in response to fracking from North America - Little Laurel Run_MetaG_LLRF_2013 (version 2) | ecosystem: Environmental > Aquatic > Freshwater >...
CTGCTAGGATGCTGCGTATTATTACATAAAAATAAAGATACGAGTATGTACGAAAGAATGATTATTCATCCCCGAAGACAAATTAGTAGACATATGTAACAATTTGTTGAATCAAATAGAAGATTTAAGTTGTTTGAAACATTGAAACAAAAAGTCAAATTCCACTTCATTTCTCCATTGCTACAATGAAGAATTAAGTCAAAAAGTAGTATTCTATACTCCTTATGCTCATCGAACAGGAAAGATATTAATTTTCAGGCTCTCGAATCTCTTTGTGCTTCATGATTCATTTTACTCTGCTAATGAACCGTGGTTGTTTGTCAAAACGATTCAGTGTAATCAATTTACGCAGTGAAGCGAATTCCGTCGTTTGTTCCCTTTATGAGATTAAAACCAAAGAGGTGGTGGCATTTGCAGTGTTATGCCCGATCTGGTATAGTTTTTGGAAAGTTTCATTCCTGAAAGGTCCTTTCTTTTGAACAATAATGAATAATGAATAAGGTGTGAATGATGCAATGTAAAAGCTCTATATCTATATGCACACCTTTTACATAATAACATTTGATTTCTAAATTTAGAAGCTATGTCACATTATTATCGCTTGCTATACTACTTTGCGCGCATTAATAAAATGTAACAATGACTGTTTTATTACTTTAGTGTTGATAAGTATTCGTGAACGGAAGAGATAAGTTACTGTTACGTAAAGCTTATCTTAGAATTTGAAATTAACTACTAGTTTGCAGGTTGCAGTAGTACATTTCTTCTTCTGACGAATGGCATCCAATTTCACAAGAAATTCAATAAATGTTTCAATATGAAACACATTTTGAGCACAAACTACACATGACACGGGAAATTTATTGAGAAACATTTTCGTTAAACTGATGTATTCTCATATTTGTCTGCACACTGTTTGAACGATTTCTTAGTATTCAACTGTCTAGCAAAAAGAGGAAATTACCGAATCAGATAGGAAATATCATTGACATTAACATATTTATTGATTTGATCCAATCTCACACTCGTAACTCTTGCTGCATTGCTGTTACCGTCTGTTCAGATTGCCGGTAGCTAGTCAAGAAACTCAGTAGATCGATCGATCGATTTCGTTTATATGCGGCACTAAGGTGGCAAGGTATGTGCACAAGATTTATAATACAAATAAATGTGGTCAGATTCGTAGTCATTTAAGTTTTTTAATTTTATTTTGTGAGAACATTTGAAAAGCTTCCTTAAAAGTTAAGTTTGAAACTGTAGCTATGTTTTGATTGAGACTGGATGGAGTGAATTGATTTTATGATGATGCATGGATGCATTCGCTTTAGTTAATCATCGAAGACAATAAGTCAGAAAGTTTTTACTCAAGATTGTCCATACGCACTCACTAATTGTAAGAATCTCAAGGATCAGGGAAAAATATGGAATGGTAAGAGTTACCAACCCACCACTCAATTGATTCACTGAAAATCGAAATGTCCATGGGATGTAATTCAAAGCTCATTAGACTCATTAGTTGTGAGTAACGTGCAGCGTTCTTTTTATCATAGCTTACGGGACATGTATATTGCTTTCTTCCCGTTCCCATACTTATATAAGTAAATCCTGAAACGTGAAAGAGCATATGGACATGCAATATACACATATAATATATGTATTCGAGATTAAGTTTGCTTGAGGACAAGATAACTATCTAGATACACAGACATACATATTGTGTAATAACAGACATATGAGAAAATAAGTGAACCTGAAGTAACTAGTATAAAATTGAATGTGTAAATACGTGGAAAGTAGTATAAATGCAATATTGTAGCGGCGTAAGAAGTTGGTAAGGAGCAAGGTTTGAGAATGCGGGTGTGGTAATAAACTTTGGTATAAGTTTAGACATGAAGCTGACTTTTTTTGACACAGAATTGGCACGGGGAAAGTTTCATGATGTAATGTGTGTGTGACAAGGAGAAGAAAAAGTTCCTATGTGTCTCCACGAGGGATTTTTTGTTGTCTTCCCCTCTCCCTTTACTTCATCAGGGATACAAGCACTTCCACATTATTCCTCATTTCCTTCGGAATGAAAAACAGATTCGGAAATTTTCTCCCTCAGTTCTTTCTTTCACCATTGCCACAAGAACGTGTGTGATGCACACACAAGATGGGAAAGTTATTTAGTTTTCCTTTTGAATGTTCAAAAACGAAAGATGCTCATTTTGAATGACGTACATGCACCTTGTTTGCGTTTTTACCCTATAGAGGCAACATGAATTCTTTATTTATAAAATAGTTGACTACGTACATATACTCTATATGTGCGAGTTGAGAAAACACGAGTAGGATGCACATTTACAGCGACTTTGAGACTTTTGCCGACGACTTTCACAATCACCCAAATGCTTTATTCTCTATATATTCCCTTCAAAAATTTATCCACATTGGAATTTGATGCATTCATGTGCAGTCGTCAACATTTCCATCGCAAAGATCGTCAAAAAACAAAGTGAGGAATGTGGTGTAGGATTGCTTACACAAGACTGAAAGGTAGTTAAGAAAGGGCATAAGTGAGGCTAGGCCTGTTTTCCCTACCTAAGCCTCTCCACTCCTTCGTATGCAGTGAACTAAAAGAGTTTTTGCACTGCTCGTAAGATGTAATTTCTTTGATTCTGCTGGGTCCTTCCTCTCTCTCCGTGGCTCCGTGATGCTTTTTATTTACACATTCTCATCTGTGGGGAGCAGGGCGCATCTCAGCATGTGCAATGCTAGGAACCAACATATACTACAAAAGCTGTCCCTATATACTTACTCCCATCCGAATCTGAGTCTCACTGGATGAAGTCGGCTGGAGACGGTGGTGCTGCTTGAAGATTCGGTGAAAGCAGACGTGAACAGTAGGCATATATCTCTTCGTGAGACGACGACACTGCCAAAAGGTCCCTCCATCTCCTCGAGAGAAAAACTCCCTTCTCACACTCATCAAAAAGTTTCTTCTCGAGGATCTCTCATTTTTTACGAAAACTTACCAGCCCCTATATTGATTGGGAAGGGCTCACAGTGCTCACACCTTCAAGTATAATAATGTCAAGTCTTCAACGAGTTAACCAAGTCACCAAGTGTTCATCAGTCAGCTTAGACGGTTCAGCAGTATAAGAGGATAGGACTGTGAAGCTGTTTGTGTGCCCCTCTCACTTCTCCTCTCTATAGAATTTCTCCACTCGGCTAACCCACCGCAGCTATCCACCGTCGACTCAACCAGAGAGCTAAGACACGATACATAGAAATAGAAAGCAGGCTACTGAATCACATCCAGTCACTCACAACTGGTCATCACCACTTCATTAGTTCTCCGTCATATCGATAAATTATTACAAGTGGTCCTCATAACTCGTACTTTTATGGCATTCCTTTAACAATGAGGTGAAAGTAGACACACTTACTCACACAGCCATTATTTGGAGGAACCTCTCCTTTTACTTTCACCGAACCATCTCCACACCTTCTCTCATCTGTGTCATCAGCGAGTCTGCAGCATATAAAACATCTAATTGCCATCATGTTTCCCACCGCGTCTGGTCCATCTATATTTATCTGCTTATCCTGGATCTGCTCAACAGCCTTCAGTCACATTATTCCAGGTAATACTTTCTCCACTTTAATTAAAGACAAGTGTGTACTCAAATGACACTAGAGAACAGAGATGAGACTCTTCAAGAAGTGCTCCTTCTACGTATTTTATTGTCTCCAAAGAGTCAGAACCTCGTTTTTATTATTATTGTATGAGAACCCCTTTTGTGTCACGCTATACACTCAGCAACATTACCAACATGAGTGTTTAATAACGAGGAATGTTTAAAGAGTATCGTTCACTCTCTTTCTCTCACATGCAAATAACATCGATTAATTTTCCTTCACTTTTGCCATAAATTATATGTTAAGTGGACAATCGATGTACAGAATTAGAGTTGACAATAGTTGACATGGGTGGAGAGAACAAAAAGTGCTTTCACCCACTGATCCTTCTATGTGTATATGTACACACGTCACAGGGATCTCATTATGTCATACATGTATTAATACACGTGACTGAATCCATTTCCTCACACTTCTTCTTCATGCATACTTTACCATCTCCATGTGGAGTTTTCTTGTCATTTCCAACAGAGTGTTATTGTTATGAGACAAAGGAGACCAATAATAATTGTATTTCATTTCCTGCAGTCGTCATGAATCCCTGTCAAGCTCTTTTCAAGCCAATGCGAACATATAAATGTGAAATTCAGTTTTGTTTCCACGCTTAAAATGCTCCTTATTTTGACTATGCTAAAATCTTGAATAGATCGCAAGAGAGAAATACACTTTTATACTTACAGTACCAACCAAGAAGTTTATAGATAGGGATTGAAAGTCAAAAAGAAGTATTCAATTGCTTTCTCTGTTAACACAGGTCCAAAACAATCACATTCAGCTGTGGAGACAATAAATGCAATGAATTAATTACTCATATTGCAGATAACCTGAAGACTCTGGAAGTAATGCGAGATAGGGGCGTGGAATGGCTTCTATCGCAGCGTAATGAAGAATTCGGGTGGCCGTCAGGTGACACGGCCAGAGTTGTCATAGCCCTAGCTTCCGCTGTAGACGAGTGGCCTGCCAAAAATGATCTAGTCTCTAGGCTCATTGTAAAACAATTAGAAATAGAACTACTAGAAAAGTTACTAAGGTTAGTTCACTTAATTTACTATTTGTATAGTGCGTAAACAGTTTGAGTATTCGAACTATATGATGCCTCTCAGAACTAGAGACCTGCAAAAAAGAAAAACGACGATATTCTGTTCACGTAGAAATAATTATTAACCTATATTCAATATAAACTAACCAGCATAATTTTAATTACCTAACACCTAATAATAATCTGAACAAGCTAAAATCTTGCTGATAAAAGGTCATTCCTCAAGCTATAACTGAAAGACTTGCTATTGATTCATACTTATCAGGCTGAAATATTAATTAGTCACTAATCTTTACTACACGATAGAAGAGATAGCTTTCAATCGGTTTGTTTCACAGGGTTTTTACGATCATTTTAAAAGACCTGTTAACCTTTTGCTCCTTTCAAATCTTTGATATGAACATCAGTTTATATACTTATAGATTTCTATGTTATTTTCATATTTTCTGAACAACAGTAAAGAACTACCTTACCTTCAGAATGTCCTCCTCTTGTCATTAAAACACAATATGCTCCTAGAGCTTTTACCTCCCAACATTCTTGTAGTGACGATTTGGATATTTTACAGCCACATTCTGTTTCATGAGCTCATGGCTTTCCATTTTACAACATACTAGTATAATTTTATTGCCTGAAAATACACAGGAAAAGTCTTTATACATATATTATCTACATATAGGCACTATTAATACTTATGAAAACATTAGGTTTTCAATTAAAGTTTGATAGAGGATCGAGGTTTATTTTTCAATCCTATTTTATGGTCGAGTTTCATCTGATCTTGCAATGCATATCTCTTTATATAGTAATCTCTTGCTCCCCACTAGATATAATATATTCTATGTAGGATGTCGTAATGCATCTTAAAAAGATAGGACAGACGACGCAGGATAAAATCGCTCGATGAGACTTTAACTCGTGACTTAAGGTCAACTGGTCTGTTAGAAACAACCAGAATCTCACGAACTGTCATGTGCAATGCCAACCCACCTAATTTTTAAGTAGAACTGCTGGGAAATAAATTCTCAGGAACTGGAAAAGGTTTAGATATTATTACACAGTTATATGTAGAATGTATTCTTATGACGCACAGGAAGGATATTGATCCCATCACTCCGGAAAGCCTTGCCTTCTATGCTTTGGCCCTTGGTGCGGCATGCAAAGATCCTCATAATTTCTACGGACACAACTTAGTGGGTGAGTCTCAAGTGTTCAGACCTTCTCTCAGTGAAAGCAAGGAGATATGTATACTTGCAAAAATTATAAGCGTGTTCACTATCAACGCGATCTCGTTCAGTGATAAAATTCGCATACTGTGAATGCTTTCAGCGTCTGTAGAGAAACACCACGGGGATCAGGACTACCCGGGGTATTCTAAGACGTTCGGGTACAGCTTCACCTCCCTCGTTACGTGTTTAGCTGGTTCTCGTCTTCATAAGCACCAGGCTCGACACTTGATGCAAATTGTTAAGGACGAAGACCAATCTATTCTTAGGAAGCCATACTCGATCGGTAAGCCATGCAATGTTTCTTGCGGCCGACTAATTGCACACGGCAGCTTTCCTCGTACATTATGCTTTTATACACTGTTTTTAGATTGGCATGCAAGTGGCTTAATAAGTACGTGGTGGTAGTAGATGAACACCACTTACTCACGTTCTCTTGAAACTTTCACTAGTCGCCATATGCATGCTGAACGCGATTACAGAAACTGTTTTGCAGTAGAAAGAGAGACACTTAGAGAGAGTATTGTCAGTAATCAAGCGAAAGTAATGTGCAGATTCACTCTTTTATGTGTGCTTTGTGTACACAGACACCCGAGGAACGGCAATTATGGCTCTGGAATGTATTCGTCACCGGAAGAAAAGCGAAACTCTGTTTAAAAACATGCATGAACATTTAAAGGCAATAACTGAAGAGCAGAGAGACGATGGCTCGTTTGGAAACATTCACACCACAGCGATCGCCATCCAGGTATTTGCATGCAACTATTAGTCCCCTTATTTTTTGTTATCAAAGTTTCATCCATGATAAACGAAAAGATTGACTCGTGTGACGTACAATGACAGTATTGTAACTGGTAGATCATTATAGTATTCGTATTCGCAACCATATATAACATCTTCCATTCTTTTCCTCCTTGTTAGGCCTTAGGCGCCAGTGGGGATTTTAAACTACATTGGAATCGAACAGCCGCGGCTGTGGCACTCACATCTCTTCAAGAACACAATGGGTCATTTCTGAACAATATTTATGCTACATCAGAAGCCGTCATGGCTGCATCCACCTTGCTCAATGGAAAAGGTCTCTTAGGACTTCGACGTGGTCATTGTAATGAGGCTCGGCTTCATAATTCAGCTAGACAGTCATCTACTTCGAATTTTAAAGGAATGGTCTCATTGTCATCTACCAGTGTGGATGTAGTTGAGCTACCTGCAAACGAGGAAACTTACCGGCCTGTAAATGATACTAACGGAGAACCTACAACGATAACTGCCAAGTTGTCTCAGGGTACGAACCCCTCACCACAATCTGTTGTTGACAGTATAAGTGAAGTAAGCAATATGAATGGCACTTCTGAAGCAAAATCCATAAGCTTCACAACAAATTCTTCGGCTGTGTCTGATTTTTCAATGGAAACACGCAAGTTCTCTAGGCCTAACACCGTTAGTATTCGATATTGGCTTTGGATAGGACAAAACCCTCAATCAAATCAACAATACAATCTTACTGTATCAGTTCCTGCTAATTCTACATTCTTCTTCACTATGCAACGGGCTGCAGAGATAGCTTCAGAATACGAGTACGTTCCACATCTGTAAATCTATGCTTATTGTAATTGTAGCTTCCATTCCAATGGTGTGCCCATTCCGCTCTGTGATACGATTGACGTGATCAACTCAATAAGTAAACAACAAATTGTTTTGTATGCACCAGGTTCTCAGCTACAGTTTGGCCAAATGGACATAAAATTGACGCAATTTGTGGAAACAGGGAAGAATCCATAGAACGGCACTACTGGCTTCTATACTTACTGTCCAGTGATCCTGATCCTTCCCAACCACCATCCACCATGGCACCAGGCGGTTAGTTGACTTTTGTGATCTTTGTAGCTAAATTTTATATCTTGTCATCAATTGCATTTATGCAAATAAATATTGAGCGAAAAACGAGCATATTGATGACAAGATTTTTTATGAAGAATCACGATTCAACTATCAGTCTTCAACCAATAAATGCTGAGCAGACACATTAACCTTTTATCCAGTGCAAATTTGATGAACTTTGGTCTCTTTTTGATTGCAGGAGTCGATGATTTGAGAGTCCAAGACGGCCAAGTATATCTTTTCTGGTTCAAGGAGATATAATGATTTCAGTGGAATAGACAAAAATACTTTAACCTTTCGTTTGTGTATAATATATTTATAGCCAGAAAGTTTATGTTAAGATAACGTCCGGAAAAATTTAAATACGAACTTTGAGATGAATGTTTTACATTTCTAACTGTGAAGCATTTCCAACTGCTCCGAAATTTGAAAATTCTTCCACCTTTATTGACCTTCACTTAAAATTGACCTTCAAACTTCACACTGCCTCCCGAGAGAAAGTTCGTCTAACACGGAACATACACGTATATATAGCCATTCGAAAGGGATCAGTTTAATTTACGAACAAATCATGTTTCACAAGTGGCATGTGATTTTATGGTTGGTTGATACGCAGTGCACGTATGAAATAACACACTATACAGCTACATATGTTAATAATACGATAATATCCAGATGAACAACACGATTAATAGATACTTGAGCCATCTCATCAGCCAACAGTACAAGAAATGACCCGAAGAATATAAATACAAGTGAAAGCCATTCTTTGATCTTGTGTCCTGGCGTCCTACAAGCCTTCGTACACACCAACATTTTATAGTCCAAAGCCTAAGTACGAGTGAGGGACTCCTTCAAAATAAAAAGTGCATTATTAAATGCTTATAACAGGTAATAATTTTATTGTGTCTAACTTCAGATCGATCTTACTGAAACTAAACCATTTATAACGAGACAACTGCATAATAAAGCTAATAGGCCAATGAACGTGAAAGAATGGTTATAGGTTTAGAAGGAATCTAGTGAACGTAACTAATAATCAACCTCAACTATAGGTTATAGATGTGTAACTATATACTCGGGTGAACTATGTAGAAATAAGATTGAGTGAAGATGAGGAATGACGATATGATTGATGACTGGCTGAAAAATTGCAGTAGAATGAAATGAAAGCTTTATTAGACTAAATACTGATAGGATAACAAATTTTAAATTCCTGACAAGATATTCTTTTTAAGCTTACAATACGGAGGAATTAGACTGCTTAGCTTAGATGACCTGCAAAATGAGCCAAACTATTCACAAATTACTTATAGTTATTCTGCACAAAGAAATGTACCCATTTGCCTGAATTAGACGAGTTTGACTGAACAGTATGACTGATGTGGCCAAAAGTTCAGAGTGTTGAAATTGTCCTCGAGTGTTATTCAATGAATTTAAAACCACTGATATACAGATATATACAAATAAAATATATATACAAAGATAATACCATTTACCTATAAGACACTAATTATTACTGAATATTTAAAACGGATTATAGTTGTAAAGCAAATATATGCAAATAAATCTCGACAAATACACAAATCTCTAACCGAATCTTACATAGGGTAAGTATATAAGGATATATTCGTACTTAAAAATAACTGAATAATAATATATTTTATTTATAAGGGACAGACCATGATGGAATATTCTTCATAGGGCTATATAATTGTGCGCTGATACTCTGTAGATTATTCTGAGATCTTCATGAAACGCCATTCATTGTAGTGTGTACCATGATATTTAATTAATTGATTCTGCCGAATTCAAGTCTGATGCTGAAATATATCCTAATATGTAACTAAATATTGTAATAAGATTATGTTGTTCAACGATGTGAGAGAATCGATTGAGTCTTGAGATTGCTTTTGTCAAACTGGATGATTCGTCAACTGCATTTATGTGCATACATAAACCTCTTTGTGAATGTAAATAATACATCAGTTGTCAGTATCGTTGTAAATGAAACAATAATTTAAGTATAATAATTTAGACAGTAAAGCCACTCAAAACATGGTTAACAAACCATAATAATCATCATAAGCATAATTGAATCAAGTAGCTTTTTATGCATAACAGAACAGGCTGAATTAACAATCGAAAGGACAGCGAACTTCATGATTTTCTGAGAGATACAAATACGTTCCACCCGTTACTCTTAGCAAAGCAAGTCGGACATCGAAACATTATGGAAAATTGTTAAACTTTAATAACTCATGTAACTGAAACATTTGAAGTCTTAAGCTCGCATGCATATTTAACATTAGAAAATAAATACCTACAACGTACTTCTGATTGGTTATAAGCGACTTGGAATGTATACGATCCTTTACTCATAATTGCTGCAAATTGTTTGAATTTAATCATTTCCCAAACACCAAAACTACCGAAAACATTAGAAAAAGCTGCAATTGTTCTCTATGCATGAGCCCCAATGAAAGCTTAGCGTCAAGAGAATACAAGAACGAATGTTAACATGGTTTAGAATTAATAGTAGGCTATGCATGAAACGGCACTGAAGAATACCAGTAGCCAGTAAGAATATTGACTCTAATAGTTATTGATAAATAATAGATTAGATGGTTGAATGATTTTGATTTGCTTCGGAGTCAGTTAAGTCATAACTTAAGCTAATTAATGGAACTCAATCATCTACTTCGGTACAATCAATTCGTACTAATGGAACTTTATAATCCAATCTGATTTTGCCTTATTATTTTAATCTACTCTCGTAAGCCACATGCATCATTGTATGAATCGTGAACATTTGTTACGCTACGCTATATATATTATGCACTCGCCAGATTCCAACAATTATCATATTATATTGAGAATTGAATTGATTCCTCATTGTTAATTTCATTGATTGGGATGGATAATTCCCAAAGAGGCTAATAACGAAATTTGATATTTTAATAAATTTACGTGCGAGCACATTTAAAGATTTATTCGTAAAAAGGAGAATCGAGAGCGATGATAGCCGCTTATTTACTAACGAGATTTTAAGCTTTGTGTAATTAATTTAAGCTGCTAAGCATCAAAATCGGATCAATGTAGTTAAGAAATAAATGTGAACATTACTTGTCTTTAAAAATATAAGTTATTGCTAAGCTATTACAAACATGAATCATTTAAATGAACACAAATTTAACGAGGAATGTCAGAAATAAAAATAAAAGATATGTTGTAGTAGAACGACCGTCTTATTCTTTGACTTAACTTGATAAAACTATCATAAAGCACGATTTGCATGCGATTCATATTTCAAACTCTGCATAACAACCTGTTTTAAGACACTGTGAAACTGAAAAAATTACAAGATAAATCGAAACAGCAAGAAGCTATTTGCAACTTCGACAAAATATGATAAACTATCTTACTGACGCATGTAAATTGGACTATGGGAACTCAAGCCCTCTACCATTCACCAGCAAACTGGCTCATCTTGATATAGAATAATGTTAGTTTCCAGCTTTCAGTATATTATTATCTTATTTCGATGAACCCTCCGAACAGACTATATACATGCCTTTCTCCACATTATGAGTCGCTGACATTATGAACTAAAAGTTCATGCTATGTTCTCATAATCCAATTTGCTCTAATTAAAGTCCTGCCTGGTAAAATGTCAAATTAAATGTCACGCCATTTTCTACACTCTCCTCACCCTGATAACCCGCTTCTTATTAAATAAAGCTTATTTTGACTATCTATTAATCTATTCATTTAAGAAGAAACCTTCATTAAAACTCCAGTTATATCAAAAAGCAATAAATATAACCAAAATAATTTCTACTGCTGGTCGATTGAGATCACTATCAGATGATGACGAAAAGGTCAAAAATGCATAGTGTGATATAATATAATTATATGGAGTATAGGAGATTGATGTACTTCTAGTAATATTCATCTTCAACCAAGGTTTGCCATTTTAAGGTAAGATTCACATTACGATAACTCTGTTTAGAAGTTATCTTGAGATGATGTACTTTAAACTTTTATCGTAAACCATGGCTGCATTATACGAATACCAGGGGCAATGACTACATTTTACATCCCAACTCGTTATACAACTAGCTTCCTTGGACATACTTCCATAACAATCTCTGAGTAAGAAGAATCTCTCAATTAACACACATTTGGATTAAAAAAGCCAACACAATCTTCAAGAGGAAGGAAGCACGAGAACAACAACAACACGCTATTACTCTTAACGATGCACCGGTAGTATACACGTTCATTCATACAGGCTCGCTCTACGCCTTTTAATTGGTAACACAAGACTTGTCTTCAGCAACATGTTCATGTTGACTTATACTTCTGTTAGCTTCTTATAACTTGCAAGGCCGACTCTAGCAGAATGAACTTAAGGAAGACTCAAGGAACACGCGAAGTTTATTCCCCAGTTAAAGTTAAGTCTCACTCCATATTCACTCACATAAATTCACAATGACAGAGTGTCCTTCTGCCAATGGTGTGAATATTACTTGTGAAATTTTGCCATCATCACATTGTGCTACAAGAATAAGAATTCCATTAACAAAAGAAGTTGGTATAATGCTATACATTGACTGCGCTGCACACAAAATACTGTCCACCTTGGTTCTATATATATATGTACATTATTATTCATCAGAAGTCTTGTATAATTTAAACTGTTTAAGCTACAAATGCAAATCGTCACTTAAATGAATTCTTAATAAAAAGTTTGCTCAAAACATACAGCTAATGTGACAAGAGTTAAACATAATATTACCCAAGTAGTCTTCATATTGGTCTCATGTGTACCTAATGAAGATTTCAATGCCAAATATGCCAAGTAAAAAGCTTATCATACAAGTTGACGTATTGCGATTTGCTTGCGTATGAATAAGATGAATCCAGTTGTTAGACTGGTATACCTCAAGTAACTTAAAAGATAATCTAAGTAGGACTCCATTGAGAGTGAATTCATCCGGCGTAAGATCCTTTTGAGTTCTATTGTTGCGGCAAATTAGTTCTTTTGGTGGTATTAGAGATTATTCTACATCTTAATTTCCCTCGAGGCAATTGCCTGGAATATCTCTCATTATACTTGTGATTTCTTATTCAGAATATTATTAAAAGCCAAATGACTGGAATTCAAAAGGTGTAATTTAGCAACAGTAACGACTGGAAGTTTAATTGATTAAGTTCTTAAACATTCGGGAGAGGTATATATTTCCTTCCGTAGTTGTGCCTTGTCGACAAAAGATCTTCTTGTCCCTACTCATACAGAAAGGGATTTCCCCTGAATACACCCTGGAATTGTCTGGAAGTTTCATTTGCTGAAAGTCACCACGCTGATAAAAAATAAGACTCCTCTCTCTACCACCACCTCCAACAACTAAGAGGAGAAAAAACAACTGCAGTGAAAGTATATCTTCCCTCAGCATTTCATTCTCGCACAGAAGTGGAGTCGTATGAAATTCGGGAATTGAGAAGATTCGCTCCGAAAGTTTCTGCTCACCCTAAGAAGTTAGTTCAAAAACTTATTCTTTCTGTCTAATTCTAATTGGATGATCTACAGGGTCGTTAAGTGATCTACTACGAAAACGTACACTCGGTATACGAACAACTTTCTTACGAAATTCATACGGTTTGTATCTCCACATGCAAGCAAACACGGATGCTCCTTAGTTCCATTCAGCCGGCTTTCTTTTTGTTATTATACATGACAAAATAATACTATATATTAGCCAGTAGAATATTACGAAACGCAATCTGCACGGAGTTCAAAAATAAATTCGTGAATGCATTCTACAGTTTCCAGACTTCCTCCCCGATATAAAAGGAAAGGCTATAAACAGCGTTTATAACAAAACAAATCCGCGTTAGGTTTCATTCATAGCAGAAAATACGCTAATACGCGAAAAACAATTCTTTAAGCTCACGTAAACTATATTAATGAATTCGAGCCAGAACCCCTGCTACCCAATCTGCTTTTACTAATCATATTAGGTTTATTATAGGTAGTACATGGATTTAGAGTAAGACCTGCCTTAAGGTTTCGTGTAATTATTATTGATGTGTGAAATTCTAGAGGAAACGTTGTATAAAGTTTTCTCATATATTCACAAATGCAGCATCTCTATCTCTCAACGACGCGTATGCCACATATAAAATCGTTACATTTTACGAATAAAAAGTAAAGGCCACCAAAATAAACAATCATAGATAGTTAGGTTTCAGTTCCATTGTATAACCTTCTTAATTAACTAAGAAACAATGCTTATTTTTGATAGGAAATGAAATCTGATACGTAGTAAAGAACCCTGGACAATGAGTATATACAAGCTCATTAGCACAAGCTCTCAAAGAATATTATCACCGCAGCCTTAAGATTAAAAATACCTTTGGATAGGAAATTTCGGGTTTAAAAATGATCCAAATGTCATGCATTGTGATTAATAATCCGTATTGTAACTTAATTCCAGTGGGTAACTTGATGGAACATAGAGATCGATAGATTTCACATATTTAATAATTTATTTTAAAATCTTTGCACACCTCCAATTGCTCAAACCGTTAACCGCAAACTAAAACCCAGAGGGAATTAAATTTCAAATGTGAAATATCAATCAGTTGCTATGAATTTTCTTGTAGTGGTCTTGTTCCTGGAACTGCTCGGAGTGTTTCTAGCCTCTTCAATTCTGAATGAAAGTCAGCCCACAGATGAAACTGCAATTTTCAAGCACTACTCAAACAGAAGAGGTATGGCAAACAGAGATGATTAAAATCAACAAAAACAGAACATTTAAAAGTTTGCCCATTGTGTGCTGCTTGTAGGAAATCAAGTGATAGAGGTTGACAGTGAGAATAACTGCCATATTTTCGATAACAGGTAACCCCTGCAGCTGATTTAAATTATAATAATTATTATTAATTTCATCTTCATCGTGAGTCAAATTTGACAGCAATAGCATATGAAAAATTTCAGCCACGCAAGATGGATATTAAGAACAAGACGAGAAAGCGTGTTAGAAATAAATGCCATTCAATTTCAGCTTTTACTACAGAAATGCCAATTGGATTCTGCACAGCGGAGATATAGCCACTTATCCTTTAGAAATGGAACTGAAAACAATTCTAGTACGAAATTCGGGAACGAAAATGACCTTAATCAAAATCTCATCTTGACAATGCTGAATGACTCAATGCCAGGAAGTCTGCAGCCCCATTTCATTCCTCATGGATTTCTTTTCAACGAGTCAGACGTCTTCCACTTTATGTCAGAGCCTACTAATAGTTCCCTGGTTGACTCGAATTCCACTTCAACAGGAGAAAGTGAAGCTCCTCTGATTTTTCCTGGTATGATGGAACGCATGCACTTAGTTGCACGTTATTTCGTACATTTCCACAAGTCATTTCGCAGAGATTACTCTTAAAAACAATAATCGATATCTGTTTTGAAGTCGCGAACACTGGCGATATTCAATAACCTCACTGTAAGGCCGTATAACTGAAGTTGCCGACATTGACAAGCGAAACATAAAATACATATCTTCAAGTGACTGAACTGAAAGAAATAAGAGCTGATAGATTCCACTTGAATTGTGTACGGTAGATATTGGAGTGTAAGAATTGCACTTAGGATATTCTATAAAATTCCTTAAGAGCTCTTTAGAGAGTATAAGTACAGCTTCAAATTTTGATTATAAGGATGAATTCCATTATGAATCTGTAAGCTCAAATCTCTGCCAGAAAAATGATCAATGCTTTTATCCCGAAGTCAAGTGGGTCTGGAGTGGAGCAGTAGGATGAGGAAGAGTTCTTGAATTGTCTCTTTTCTAAGTTCAATAACCGTCTCATCTGTTTTTTAAGCTCCTTTTATTCCCATTCACTAGGATTTTATTTTTAATTTGAACCGTTAAAACAAGTATTAAAAATCTATATAGGGAGTACTGGAGGTTTACCTGAGAGGTTTATTGTATGCTTTAAAGCACTACTGCTAAGACAATTAGTTCGTATTCATGACTTAGTTCCCTTATACTGGAACGTGCTCCAGACTTCCCTGTATGCCTAGTAAAACAAGAACCCCCAGTAGAAACAATAAGTATATTCGACATGCAAATATTTGTCTGCCTACTCTGCTGACTGTATAGTGGTACAAGTAAAATAGAATCTCGCCTAAGAGAATAATTTATACGAAGCGACGAGCATAAAGGCAAAACAATTTCTTATTCTCCAGCATCATCCATTACAGCATTCGTAGTTCTTGCTTCTAACTTCTAAATACTTGAAAGTCTCATGCTTAAATAATACACAAGAAGCACCAGGTTTTTAGAAGTGATAATTAAATATTAAAGGAACAAAATGGTGCGGCCGAGGAAACATCAGCACATCAGATGATGACTTAGGATTTTATGCTGGGACTGATAAATGCTGTCGAGATCATGATAAGTGTACAGACAGTCTTGCTGCTGGCGAATGCAAACACGGTTTATGTAATACAGGTAGCTACACGAGGTAAATTATGCATCAACATATTTTTACACGACGGCTAATATATGACGAATTATCTTATTTCATAATATAATGCCGTTTCATGTATGTATTTCAAAGATCACTATGCAGCTGCGATCAAGAATTTCTGGACTGCTTAGACAATGACCGTTCCTACAGTGTTGTAACTAGCTTCAAAATAGCGAACATTTACTTCAATATTTTGAGACCTAACTGCATAGCACGGAGGCATCCAGTGTCTTCTTGTAACAGACGAAGACTCACGTAAGCCAATTCTATTTTAAATCAATAACAATTTTATATTAACTCTCTAAACGAATGGGGGAATTGCATGACCACATCTCGCAACATAGCCAGCAAAAGCATTTGGATCGATATGAATTTTGTGATTTATCGAACGCAAGTGTACCATTCATGATCAATTTACTTCTGCAGGGGTGAATGCATCGCCTATCGATACAATTTCGACCAACCAACATCTTGGCAGTTCTTCTCTGCTCAGCCGTATATAGTTCGGGAAGCGAGACAATTAATACACGCTATTATATCACCTCCTATCAACCCACCGCGTCTTATTCCAACATCTATCCCACTTCCGATGCCTGACACATCTCTAATCACATCTAATGACTTAAGTTTACCCAAAGTTGGAAATCTCGGTAATCCCTTCTCTACCAATTTTGCAAGAGGTGTCCAAGGCTGATAGATTTTTAATAAATCGATATCATCTATATTTTTATCAATTCTTTATATAACTTGTCTTTCCATCAACTAACTTAAGAGCAACGCATTTGTTTTATAAGAGCTATTTACGAGGGAATTAGCTGTATAAACTTCGTTTGTATTTTGACCAGAGTTGTAGCTGACAGAAGTGATCTCCACAACATCTCCCCGTGAGTAACGTGGACTGTCAAAAAATTGATAGGTCTTTTTTTGACTGAAATCCAAACTGTACTTTTGACAGTGGATGTTGAGGAATCTAGGAAATTCAAAAAAGATCGATTGACTTGTTGAACACATACTGTCATATAAGAGATCTTATATTACCCTCCGTATTCGTCACACCGTGAGATGGGATAATCTTCTCTGAAACATTTCAGTCCGAAAACAGTGAAGTACAGAATTCCGATATGGAGACTTGCTGTATCGTTCGCTTTTTGAAGACAACTTCTGAATTTCTCATCGCATGAGCAGTGGGATCTATACACAGATTTTTACTACCTTAATTTAATAAAGTAAACTTTAAAAAGCTTTGAATTCAGAAAATACCTCGTAAATGGAGTGGGGTTGCAAAGATACGGTATTTCTGAGTGACAACTCCATCCGTCGACAAAGTTTTTACAGAAATCTTCGAATGGACCGAATTTAGATGACAAATTCAATGAATAAATGAAGTTTTAAAATTATTCTTCGTACCGTGTTCTCTGCAACATTTGTCTGTTTCAGAATAGTAGCCCAAGTCTGTATAGTTCTCAGCATTGTTTCCAGCTCCACAGAAATGAGTTCCTACAATTGCAACGACAAAAATACAGATTTTTCATCATATTTAAACAATTTGTTTTATTAATTTGACATGCCTGGATAAATTAGTAAAGCTTTCTCTCTTAGTCCAACAATAAATTGAGTAGCATTTATTCTATCATCTTGAAAATTTCTGCAAAGACCCACGAGTTCGTTCATCGTGTGCCCATCCGCGTTGTATACATGTAACTTCTTCCTCGTAAGGAACTCGCTGTAAGACCTGCGGTGGTTTTAAATTTGATGACAAATAATTAAATGGGCTCGATATATATATATGTGAGTTCAGGACACGTTGACTATTTTACCTCGTATCAACTATAACATGACATCCTTTATCCGGAAGAATCAAAAGCGCCGTGTCAGCGTGGGTACTGATGATTATAGGGTACATATCGTCTTCACTCATTTCCGCTTCTGCAATATGATATGACCCAATAAAGAAGAAGATTAACGACACTTGCACAAAGAAACGACTCCAAGCCATTTCGATATCATAAAATTAGGAAATTACAGATTTTGGAGGAAGTAAGCACGCGACATGGCTTTATATAGTCTGTAATGTCAATCATCGTTTGAAGTTCATGTAATTCTACCTTGGCCTTCCCCTGGAACACAAGTAACCTGCTATCGATACAGTAGGCTATATTGATCAGATCACCTTTGGTACCTTCATATCTGGATTATTGTTGCAATAATGAGGCGACATGAAATACGCACTATCACATGTCGTTTTGTATAATTAAGTATAGATCATTACTGAGATTACAATTAAATTGAATACTAGCAAAATCCACATTTGCCCTTGTTACACTTTCTATTGTAAACGTGGCAAGATCAATGTTAAACCAATACAATTGCAAAAATTTCCGTGGCAGGCTCCTAAAAACTGTATTCCCTGTGTAGTCATCAATTGAGGTGCAGCAAGTGCATGGACACATTTGACCAGCCTTATCCATGCACATTAAAGTAAACACAAGAATCATGAAAGAAATGACTTTCAAGATGTAATTGAACTACTCCACCTGCAGCTATGCAGCTAATGGTTGTATGAGTTTCGAAAAAGACTTATTTTTCCTACAACGCACTCCTAGTATAATATAACAATCAATCATTTTATTTCATGTAGTCACACTTGTTTAAAATCGAAATCATTTGACAGACTTATTATTATTATTATTGATATA
>Ga0194135_10000738_pt1 | contig 19039 bp, 20 predicted proteins | sample LitLau_LLRF_2013_FD_134024 | JGI IMG/M metagenome (GOLD analysis project Ga0194135, IMG submission 134024) | Freshwater sediment microbial communities in response to fracking from North America - Little Laurel Run_MetaG_LLRF_2013 (version 2) | ecosystem: Environmental > Aquatic > Freshwater >...
CAACTTCAGCAACTCCTTCAACAACTTCAACAACTCCTTCAACAACTTTAACAACTCCTTCAACAACTTCAACAACTCCTTCAACAACTCCTTCAACAACTTCAACAACTTCAACAACTCCTTCAACAACTTCAACAACTCCTTCAACAACTTTAACAACTCCTTCAACAACTTCAACAACTCCTTCAACAACTTTAACAACTCCTTCAACAACTTCAACAACTTCAACAACTCCTTCAGCAACTTCAACAACTCCCTCAACAACACCTTCAACAACTTCAACAACTCCTTCAACAACTCCTTCAACTAAGACAATTGCATTTAAATTGGAATTAACTGAGGGACGGAAGCGTAAGTATTAATATAATACTTTATTGAAAAATCTATCGTTGTTAAATAAGCAAAAATTAAATGTTTATTTCACAGTTGCAGAATTCCAAACTCAGCAGATAAAGGACCATTGCAGGGATAATGTCCACGCGAACGAATTTAAGCGGTATCTCAGGCATAAAATTCTGACTTCAGAAAAAATCATAAAGCGTAGAATTAAACGATGCGTGAAAATGATGAAGAAAGCATTCATTGTTGATAGTTTGTAATTTATTATAAGTATTGTATTGTAAATTTAGCAAGAAAAATTTAGATTTATTGTTAAATATTCTCAGAAACTTGATTATTGCATATGTTAAGAATACTTTAAATTTTTAAATTATTCAAATACCAATTTTAAACAAGTTTTGAAGATACTTTAATACATACACTAAATTAGTTTTATATAATCTTGTGTTCTATTCTATATTCAAATTGAGCAATTGAGTGATAACTTTTTAACTTATTATTATAATGGGTTTGAATTATTGTATGTATAAATTAGTACAGCAAAGCTGAATCAAAACAACTCTTAGATATTTATCAGAAACCCAATTATTGCATATGGTAAGAATACTTTAAATTTTTACATTATTCAAAAAACCAATTTTAAACAAGTTTTTAAGATACTTTAATACATATACTAAATTAGTATTATTTAATCTAGTGTTATATTCTATATTCAAATTGAGCAATTGAGTGATAATTTTATAACTTATTATGATAATGGGTTTGAATTATTTTATGTATAAATTAGTACAGGAATCAAAACAACTGTTAGATGTTTACTTCTTGTACAACAAGTTTAACTTGCATAAAGAGATTATTATTCCAATATTATCATGGGTGCTTATGGTTTATAAATCTACTTTCAAAATTAATACCATGTACTACAACTGTAATACATTCAAGTTGAAATCTATAAAAAGAATGATAGGATAAGTTGATAGAAAAGTACAACTAAAGTGACAAACTATAACGAGTGAATAGCTTTAATGCAGTGAAATTGCAAGTCGAGAATTCTAATGTAGTTTGAAAGTGAAAGTTTTGTAGTGTCTGTCACTAACTGAGTGCAAATAAGTTACTGCTGGAATTTCAAACTCTTCAATTTAAAGACGCATGCAGAACGTCCCTACATCGGTATGTGTCTCGCAGATGGAGATAATACCATCATTGAAGTCTACAATTTGTAAACGGTCAGTGTACTCTTTGTACAATTTAGCTTGCAATTCTGATATTATCTTTAACTGGGCTTGATAAGCTATCATAGCGAGCTGACAGAGTTCATGCTGCTTTTCTTCAACTGCGTATTGCTGACAGTGCTGACGTGCGTAAGCTATGGCTTTCTTCAACTCCGTCCTTATGCAACGAATAGCTTTAAGCTTTATGTCCAAAATTCTACGCAAAAGCATGCGAGAAGACGAATCTAAAGCTTTTGAACTTCCATGCAAGTGAAGTTGAAACTCCTCTGGAGTGTAACTAATGCAACCTCCTTTCATGTATCCACCATTCTGGTAAATAATGATGTGAGGAATGTTTTCAACAAACTCCAAAAAGTACATCTTGTTACCAATTTGCATAAATGGAGCTTTGTCCTTACCAAACATTTTCGCCTGCAAGCGAATCTGTTGTTCAGTTGGCAAGCTATAAACTCTTGCAATAGGTTTAGGAAGTTCATTTTGCCAGTCTCGCAGAGGCATTAGCCTGCGTGCCTGATATGTAGGGTCAGTGGTCACCCCCCCATTTCCTGCATCTACCTTTATGAAAGGAACTTCGTACTCCTCGTAGATTGCGTCCCCCTCAGGGTAATCAACATGCTGAAAGTATTCTAGGAAAACGGACGCTGGGCAGTTCGGCTGGTTCATCTTGTTTAAAAGTTGATCAATCTTCCTCTCCTGGATAGAAGCTTCGATAAGCCAAGCATCGATTCGGTCGTCATCATCAGAGTAGACTCCAAACCGATTCTTCGGGACAGAGGATCTCTGAGAAACCCAGTCAGCAAAAGAAGAAGAAGAAGAGGAAGAAGAAGATAGAGCAGGAGATTTAGCTTTAGGCTTATTCATAGCGGATGAAGGTCCAGGTTGCGGTTCCAAAGCAGAAGGAGAAGTAGAAAGTCCTGAAGACATTCCAGAGGAAGTCCCAGGCTCCGGTTCCATGGATGAAGTAATAGAGAGGGCTTTTTGCATATTACACTCTTTTTCAATAGCTGTAGCAGCTCTATCTAAAAATTGATCTTCTTCAGTTTCAGACTCTTCTGCTCGCAACTTGTCCAGCAAATTAAAGCGTACTTCTAAAGCTTCTTTTCTATCCTTCTCATTCTCTTTCATAATTTGTTGAAATGAAGATAGCTCTTCATAAACAATTTCAACTTCGTCACCGCTACTATCAAGTGCTGTAGGAGCCCCTACATCCAGAAACTTCCCTTTGATAATATCCCTATTGATATTCCTACCTAGCTTTTCCCGTTGATTTTGAAGCTTTCGCTTCATATCTACATCTTCAACTGTAGTAATAATAGGGGTATCTAAATCTAGGTTGGAATCATCAGAATCCGTGTAAAACACGTTGAAACGCTTACGCTTAAAAAGTTGTAGCTGCTGTTGTTGCGCTGCTGATGTACTTGGAGCTTCATCATCGGAGCAGTCGACAGACTTTGTCGCAAATACATCTTCAACCAGCTTCTTGCCATCTTTTTGCTTCCTGCAAACCGCAGGAAGGTTTGGCCAAAATACATCATCTTCCACTTTTGTTGCTTTATTCATCCGCCTCTTCTTTGGCTTTCTCCTTGCTTGTGTCAGCTTCACATCCTGGTAAAGCTTAAGCTCCATCTCATTCAAGTCGGTAATAAGGTTTTCATTCGAATCGTATCTCATTCCAGGTTGGATCTTCATCAGAATCGGGAACTGCTGACGTAAATGTTTCTTTTGGAAAAGAAGACGTTCTTCTCTCGTGCCCTTTGGAACTGGACCCATCAGCCCTGGAAGAAAGTTCCTTAACCGTTCCTCCATATGAAAATTAAGTTCCAGGTAATCTTCCACATTCATGACTTCTTCCCGAGCTATATCATTAGTTTATATTATATTATTATTTCATATTATTATTATTATCATATTTTCATATTAATAGTAGCATAAGTATCATTAGCATGAATCTATCATATGATGTAGAAACATTTATTAGCTTAATGATAGGTTTCCAAACTTACAGTTTTCCTGCACCTCCCCATTTTGGTTTTTGTTCAAGGCGCGTTCAGGGATGTTTTGAGCAGTAAGGTTAATTATAGTTGCCATTTCCTTTGCCGGTGGAACAATTTGGGTAGGAAGGCGCTCTCCAAACCGCGTTACTACGATCGGAGAACCTATGGATAATCAATTGTTTTGACCATACTTAGTTACTTTCAGTTTCACTTTGGAGGTACATAGAATTGCTTTAAGTTACAAGTTGGTTTACCTTCGGATGAATAGTTAGACTCACTTGAAGACTCCGCTGAAGGCTTTATGAACGAGTCTCTCTCAGAGGTTTCGTCGATTTGTTCGTCGGGTGAACCGTCGCTACAGTTAGCTTCGGAATCCACCAATTCACTTTTATCTTCTTGGTTCATGATTCACGTTAATGGAGTAAACTTAGGTGTGAGTTTGAATACGACTTTGTGAAGTTTGCTAACTGACTTTGGAAACAAAACTGATGTCTTGTTACTCTGTTACACATGTCTTTATAACTTTCAAACCGACGCTTCAATGAGCTCTGATTGGATGGGAGAAGTTTTGTTTACTATACACTCCACGCCTTCTGCCATCAGGAGAATTAGTTTGATAATCAAATGTTGAACTTCAAATACTGATATGTAAATCAGATTGAAAGGGTGCAGGCCGAATGCCTTATAGATTTTTAAAAAGTATGGTCCTTCCAATGAAGGTGCAAAGGGAGCAATTTGGAGCGAATTAATTCTCTTCCACATAAAAGAGAAGAGTCTTTTGTCTATGTTTCTACTCTTTTGTTTTGTCACTTCTTCTGAATCTAATGTAGGCTCTGTTCCATTGTGCGAGTCTTTTACGATGTTATAGTTATGTAAATTAACTGGAGTAAAAGGTGTTACCCTAGACCTTTTGTTTGTACTTACTACACGTGTATGCTTCAAGTCTGATGTAAGCTCGTGCCATTCGTTCCAGTCTTTGTTTTCTAAAGTTTGTTTTACTAACTCAACAAATTCAATTAGAGCAGTTATCAGGTGTTGAGTCTCTCTAAGGCTCATCCAGATGACATTTCCAGCTGTACTCTTATGCGTTTTATAGATTCCAATAGACAGACCTGAACAGTTTTCATGTTGTACACAATGTGCACAATCTACACACTTGACAAGCTTAAGTTTGAGGGAATACAGACAATTTTCAAATGGAACTTTTTTCCAAAAACGAATGGTTAATTCTGTGTCAATTAGCTGTAGATCTTCCGCTGAATAGCTGCGATGATGAATAAAATCTTCATCATTGGTAATGAGTTTGTCCTTCCTGTAGCCTAGCCAACCCAAGTCCCAGGGAATAAAAGTTACAGAAGCCGGAATGTAGTGTACAAAGCATCGCCAATTACAGTTTTTATTAATTTTTAAAAATTCTTCGGTAAATTTAGTTTTAAAATATTTTCTGAATTCACAAATTAGAGATATTTCATATTCAAAGGAGCAGTGATAAACTTCTTTATTCTCGAGGTTGTCCATTGCTGCAGAAACTGCAAGGCTCGTGCCCGGCTGAGTCACATTGAGATCCAGTGGGCAGATCGCGAACAACTGATCGTATGCTGTCATCAGTTACAACCTTTCAAAGGGGAAAGAAAAAAACAAATTAGATGCAGGGAGAAAAAGTAGAGTCTTTTTTATGCTAATATATGATAATCATATGGTTTTTTTACCAACGAATTCGGCAAAGGTTGGGCTGCTTGCAGCTCGTCAGATGAATCATCGTCAGTTGAACCCTGCTGACATTCACATGCACGAAAGTCATGAACAAACTGATTTATTTGTTCCTGCGGGTGGGGCGTCTGCCGACGCATTCTCTGCATTTGAACAGGAGCTGAAATATGTAATCAACCCGTTAAATTTTAATTTACATAATTAGAAGAGGGGTGAAGTTCAGTGTATTGAACCTGAAGCCATAGGCAGCTGCGTCTCCTCTTCATCAAAATCCTCAAGCAGTGTAGGTTCTCCCTGTAATGCTGCTCGATAAGCATCTGCAAAGGCCCAATTGATTCCTGGCCCGTCCAACATTTCTTCAAAAGGGTCTTCGTTTTCTGGGGTTACCTCAGGTCTAGGAATAGGTGTCAGTTCTCGTCTTCGTTTAATCACTGTTTGTCTCATATTTTCACACATTGATCCAAACAGAAAAAAATCACGAATGTCAGGTCGTCTTGGTCTTTGTGCCCAATTCCGACATTCTGGAGATAGAACAACTTCTCCGATGATGTCTTTTTTCTTCAACCATATGTCCAGCGGTCCATGGTTGTAAATGCACACCGCCAAGTTCCTAGGTGAAGTCCGTATATCTTTCACTGGGACTTCAACATCCTTGTTTGCAATAAATGATGAACGAACACTTGGCTGCAGCTTCGCCAATGTAGCTGGACGGGTGTCCGGGAGTTTAATCCGAGCTCCTGTGAACACAAAGTTCCTCGCATTCGACAGCAAGATTGTGTCAGCTGCTGCTCGCACATAATATACATTACTATTCGTAATGCTTTTTTCTAAATTGTAGTAAAACATGGTTGTTATTCCGTGACAGCCAAACTAATACTGATCCCCTCTCCCACTCTACCAACTTCTTTTGTATGTAAAAGCATGGGAACAACCCAAGTAGTAGCTGCAGCGACTCTTTTATTACTGTAAATCGGTTTTATTAAATTTCACACACTACACTACCACAAGATAGAATAATATGATACCTAAAATTATATCTTACAGCCCTGAATGAATGAAGAACATTGTTGAACAGAATGTTTTTTAAAATATGCATACAATTAAAAATAATATATCACTAGTCATCATAATCTTCAAGCACAGTTTCGTGTGTCCCCGTAAGTACTTTGTAGTGTCCAAATGGTAGAGTGTCAACTCCATAAGGAGGAAGGAGAAATCTCGATGTACAAATAGGAGTTAAAGTCAATCTCTCCATTATTATGTTGTACAATTGCATGCGAATACTTCGCAGCATTGTAATACTAGTTCGAGTAATATCACCTCTAAACAAAGTCTTTTTGTAGCTCTCACAAGTAATTTCGGAACTAAAAGATCTTATTTGTCCTCTATTCTTTACTTTATCAGGTTTGTTTTGTAATTTCAACGCATATTGTTTTTTCCTAAGAACGACTGCTTCAATTATTTCATGTTCATTGGTTTCAGATTTAAGTTTACCCATTTTTCCTTTATGAACGTTGGACTGATATAATTTGTACTCATCTGTGTCTGGAAGATATGAAAAATCCATAATCTGTTCTCCATCTATTTTAATGCTGCTTAAGCTTTCAAGTAAATTACTGGTTTCAATATGAATGAGATATGAGTCTGTATCTGTATACAGGAGCTTAACTTGATTTCCAAACTGTCTTTTAATGCAATACCACACTCTATAAAAGTATGCTTTTGCAGTATCAAGAATCGCGGCTCCTACAATGCTGTGGTTATTAGCAAAGTTTGTTTTTTTAACATTTCTATTAAAACCATCCCTTCATTAATAACTGTACAGGATTTAAAATGATTCTGACGGACTAATTCACGAGCTCTAATATGATCGGACGCAATATGGAAATCCCTAAATGCAGCTGTGTTAATACTTGTCCGTCCGTAGAATGCATTTAAAATAAGTTTCAAAGTTTGTTTAAGTGAGTCTGATGTCGCATTTGCTCTTGCGGTGACATTATTAATACTAAAGTCTCTCACAAAGGGACATTGATCGTAAATGTAGCCATAGTTAATTTTTTCTATTATTAATCCTACATCGATCGCCTGTTTTAATGTTGGAATAAATGCAGAATATCCTTTTTTATCATATAATGTGCACAAGTACTGCTCCTCTCCTATGGATGTTTTTAAATTAGGGTGTTCACGACTAATTCTCTTTTGAGTTGCAGAGTAATCATCTTCCGAAATTACGATTCTCTCAGGAAGAGGAGGAAGGTCTGCTAAAAATTCATGCAGCACTTTACTGTTTGGCACCTTCACATCTACATTAAGCAAATATCCTCTCGGTCCTTCCTCATCTATATTGGAAATATCTAATGCTTCTACTTCATCTTGGGAAAGCTTTCTGAAGTTTCTTGTTGGTAAGCACTTGGTCATTGCGAAACTGTACAGAGAATTAATATCCAGCTGAATTAAATGACTCTCTGGAAGCTCGGAATTATAATCAGGCTCTGTGGGTATATTTGCTTTAGCGTATCGCGTCGAAAAGTTTACTACCCCTCCTCTTGTTGCACGCTTAACTTCTAGGTAAAGATCTACATCTCTAATGTAGTCTAAAGTTTGTCTGCTGACACTCATTCCAACATTAAAAGCCAGCGAAGGTAAAGTTAAAAAATTAAGAGGATCCACCTGATACATAATCCTACATGTTTTTCTATGATCCTCAATTACATCTGCCAAAATGCCAACGTCTAACTTATTGTAGAGTCTTAGATAATCCCGAAGTGATTTGCAATTGAAGCTTTTGTATATTTTACATGCATTTTTATAAACATCTTCACTTACTGTAGAATTTTTAAGAGAGCTAAAAAAAGCTTCACGTGGAGGTAGGGATATTGAATAAGAATCTATGTTATTCGTATTTATGTACTCATAAGGAAAAGCCTGTTTGCCTAAAAGTAACTCGTACTCACTCTCTAGTCTTCCCGGAATCATTTGTCTAGTACATATAAACTTATCCGTCCCTCCTTTTTTTAATGTATCTGATAAAACTGACAGACTCTGAGTCAAATGCAAATTACTGTCTATAAACCTTATTTTCCCTTCGATTGCTAGAGAAAGAATTTTCTCAGATGACTTCGCTAATATCTGTATATCAGTAATACCAGCTTTGCTACAACCTTCTAAAATTAACTTTGAGTCAAAGTTTCCAAAGTTATGAAAAACTACTGTTAAATGTGTTCGAGATTTAAGATTCAAATTGCAATTAAGATGTGCAGCTCCTCTGTACCTAGCGGGTTCATGTAGCAGCACGTTGTCCTCCGCATTCAAGTATGAATCTCCATGATAGTGATGTCGCACTCGAATATTAGACTTTTGCAGTTCATTTCTACTTTTACCTCTCATTCTTTTTGGAATCACACACTTATCCTCAAACACATCATCTGCTAATACATCGTCTGTGACTTCATCGTTTAAAGGTCTTTTGCACAAGACACATGTTTTGCTTCTAACAAAGTCAAGCCAATCACCTCGGCTCATTACCATTGTATCTCTATAAACCGACATTTTGTCTAAATGAGCTTTTGAAAGAGAAAGCATCTGTAGGACAAACTCCTTATCAGGGTCTTCTTGGTCATAATATTTCCAATGGTCCACCCGTCCACCTCCAATGTAGGCATACGCAAACGAAAGGGCTCGATGACGCGAAACTACATTCATTCCGCTTCTGTTATTGTCAGCTTGTTCTATGGGCTGAAATATTTCATTATTTATTATAAAACCCAAAGATATTAAAACTCAAAGAATACAAGAAAAACATGGAGTAAGCGTACCGTCATAATTGTTTCGAAGTCTGCACAAACCCAATACGTGTGGGATATTTCGTTTGATCCTATTGTGTAATTGACAGACCTCATGGAAGGAAATACAAGTCGCTGTGGAGGATGTTCTGCACAGTAGAAAGAGTGCTGCAACCGAAGGTCAACTGTAGCAAATGCCTGCAGACATCTCTTGCAAAAGAATTTCTTTCGACTATTCTTTTTCTTCATAAGCTTGTCAAAGTCGTAAATGTATATGTAGTGTGAGCGATCGTTCTGTACATCTGTCACTAACAGCAAGTCCATGTGATTTTGCCTTTCCAACTTGCAAAGCCGTTTTGGAAAAATAGTTTTCTCTTCTTCACAATGTCCGAAAATATTTACAGAGAATGTTGGATTGTGCTTTTCAAATGTGTCGATATCCTCTACACTTACTAATCCAGTTTGAGGCAAACAAGTGAAATTAATCATTGAACATCGAACAAAGTTATAATTCCTTGCCATAAATTCTGTGTACTGTCTCATTCTCGTTCCTTCTTCCACTGTAGACAATTTCTTATAACAAGCAATAGCGCAGTATGCGAAGCAAAGCTTTTCTTCAGTTGGAATGTTTATTAATCCATGTTTATTTCTGTAGCAGGAAGGTGTTGGGATTACACTCCCCACTTTTAATGGTGTGTACTTAGCAATGTGAATATCAATTCTTGGAAGAGAATGAACAGACCAGGAAGATCCCCCAGTGTTATAAAAGTTCAGGCGATTAATTATTTTTGATACTTGCTCAAACAGAAACTTGTTTATCTGACCTGGATTTAAAATTTTTGAGTATAAAGTGCCGAAGTTTTGCTCTTTTTCCTCTCCAGTTCTTTGTTGAATTAAAATTGTATTTATTACTATTCTGGCTTTAATTGTTTTCTGGGAAGACAGCAAGTCGGTTAGTAAGTTAGTTATATGAACTTTATACTTTGTAATCAGCTTTTCAATTGAATAGTATGTCTTCTTTACTATAGTAGAATACACTCTAAATGTGTCTAGTCCTGCTTGAACCATTTTAAATGGAGATGAAACTGAACTTCCCAGACCTTGTTGCATGGGAGTACATGGATGATTACGTTTATGAAGAACAAACTTCTTACAAATATAACAATAATGATGTCGAGCTTTGTGCTTTTGTCTTAGCACATCTGTATAGTTATGCTTTTGACAAATATCACAAGGGTATGACCGAATAGGATACATCTTAGCAAATAATTCAATTGATAGAACAATCTCACAATGAGTAAAGAGAAAGTTCTCTTTTGAATGTATGTAGTAGTAATGAAGCTGTTGGAGAGGGGAGCAGAGTACCATCCGCCGCTAACTTTTCTATTTGTGAGAAGCAGCTGACACACTACTATATTCGTATGCGAACAAAACAACTTTGTATTAAATAGAGTGAGGATTCTACACACCGGTCCAGCGTGATTAATACAGTATGCTTTCATGTTGTGGAATAAAGAAGATATAGTAAAGAACACAGAAAAATTAATTTATTCCTTATGCTACTTAAAAGTGATACAAAAGCATATTAATAGAGGTGATATTACTTAAATTGCAGTTGTTGTATTAGTTTCAGTACTTTAGATTTAGGAGATTATGTCCTCGTACGTAATCCAACCAGGACAGTGAGATTCGTTTTGCAGGGAGTCGTTTTTATCTGACTCGCTGTCCATTAAACTTGAAAAATGGGACCCTAGATAATGACGAGGTATATTTATTGACTTTAAAAACTGAATAAAAATTGACAGACCAGGGATATTTAGTTTTCTAATTTTTGTCGATCTTGTAGCTACTGATATTAAATCCACAATATTGGTTTTCGGATAAATAACATTGTTGTATTTAATTAATCCACTATCATCCCAAGAAAACTGTGGATGATTCAAAATTGTATTAATTAAATTCCTTGCACGATGTCTTTGAGCATCGGGAATTGACCTAAGAAGAGTAAGTGTCACTTTAGGATCATCATCAACCGATGGGGATGCATAGAGGGTTGTAGGAATATCGTTCAACTCATTTAAGGATGAGGAAGCGAATGATGACTCTCTCATTACTTTGTCTGCTGCTCCTGTCCCAGCTTGATTAAAAGATTTGTTTGATCCATAAGGATTTCCAATCTCTGACTTGTGAGCAGATGTTGATGCAATGGAAGAATCTTTCAAGTTATTGCAGCCTTCAAGCATTCTCTTATACATTTCAAGGCTGATAGCCTTCATTATACGAAAATTGTTAGACATCATGCATCACTTAATATGCTACAAATGACTCCATCCACAATTTTAGATTGAACACCATCAATCAATATACTCACAATTTTTTGTTCTTTGTTAAAGAAAACTCGAAGCTTATTCAAAGTCCACTTTCTCTTAATAAAAGATTTTAGAAACTTTTTATATTTCACCAACTTTTTCTGTTCTTTTGCTGTAAATGGAATAGAGTTTATGTTGTAGATTATTTCAAAAATGGTTTTTATCTGGTCGTCAGAAGCGGAATGTATTAGCATTGAACGAGTTTTTTTGTTTGACACGACCAGTCTGGCTAAGAATTCACGATTTCTTTCAACTCTTGCCATGAATAGGGTGAATTTAGGGTGGAACAAGAAGAAAACAATTATTGTCGTTGAATATATTTGTCCGAACTCTGAGTGCCGCGTTTTGAAGTACATGCAAGTCTAAAAATAAGTAAGAATATGGTCTTCTAGTTGCGAAGGTGTAGGCATCCCGCAAAAATTTTCCCTTCCCTGGATAAATTTGAGATGAGAGGGTACTTAATATAGAAACATCTCTAGGATACGAAAAAATTGCAATGTAGTCCTACATAAAAAAATCTCAATTTAGTTTTTTTCTGTACTAAGCAACAACAAGTGATTCACTTACTTGTGACAGAGAGATTGTTCGAAGATTTTTTCCATACAAATGATGGAGAACTATTATGACTGAAATTCTAGAATGATTGACACAGGTAGTCACCAAGTTGGTCATCAATGAGTTCATGGAAGGACTTGAACTTATTGCATGCCCAAAATCATCAAATATAATGAGGGAGTTAGGAATTTTCATGTCCTCATTATAAATCGGCGAGAAAGTCACATCAGGATTTTCTTGTGCAAAGGTGTGGTACTCTGGTTGATCCGCACCAAATATATAAAACACTCGTTCCAAATTTTCGCTTATTATTTCTTTGCGGCGTTTTATAAAATCTAAAAGCATACTACTTTTTCCACTCGCTTTAGGCCCAATCTAGCAAGAAAACACAATGTCAATATTTCTTTTCTTTAATTTTTTTATTTATTACTCACAAAACTTACAACGAACATTGAAAATGGATGAAACAGAGTAAAGTTAATGTTATCTGCAGCCAGACTCATCTTAGCACTACCACCTCCTACACTATACTAAACGCTCTTCTGTTGTTTAAACCATTCCTCTCCCTCCCCTCCCTCTCATTTGCAATTGCGTAATCTAGATTTGCAACGTTGTGACGGGTTGTCTAATGAACAACGAACAATATTTGAACTAGATATCGTAGCTTTAAACCAACTTTTTATTCGTTTCTCATTTCGAGATTTATTGCACCCAAAACAATCGATAACAAAAGAAAACGTACAACCAAGAATACGAAACTGTAAGAAATATAAACAATAAAGCCCGCAAGAATTAGATGTCATGCTTTGAATAGATTTGCAATTCTCAACTGCATTTAAAAGAGTAAGGAACTTAAAATGGTTTGAGTAAGTAGCAATAGGCTCTCCGTACGAATCAAATATTTGTAGACGACCGTGTTTTTGTCTAAATATCGCAATCCAATGACTTCCAGGTAATCCCTCAGGGTCTGTATTTACAATGAGTGCTAACGGTCTCGCCTTGTATGTATGATATACTTCAAAAAGTCTATCAGCAGCTATAACGTCAAAATGATAACTTGAATCGTTTATCATGGTTTCTAAAATCCGATAGAGCTGGTGAGTATTCATTATAAAATACCAGTGTTTTCAAGTTCGACTGAGCCGTTCTTATCAATAGTCATTAATGCTTTGCTTTGTGCTAAACAAATTCCAATAAGCTGTGTAGTTGTTGCTGTAGCAAATGTAATTTCTAGCTTAATGTTACCTGTTCTTTCTCCTGCAGTATTGTTACCCTCATACCCCATTAGCTGAAATGCATACAGCACATTCCCATCCAAATAATTATCTCTATTAATCCCAACACTTCTGTTCTCAAGGTTAAGACCAGTCAAAAGTGTTTGAAATGCCAAGAGATACTTTTCGTCAAATTTCAGGTTAAGATTGCGATACTCATAAGACACCTGATCAACTGTGAGACTAAGATATGATACACTAAATGATTTAAAGCAGTAGGGATTTTTTGTGAGTTTTCCATTAAATGCATCTGAATCAACAAAGCCCAACAAAAGAACATTAGGTAGCTTTGAAGAAGGAAAAATATTTTCAAATACTGCATTAATGGAGTTTTGAGGTACGCTTAGAGTTTTTATTTGATTGGATGTGTAAGGGTATAGAGCTTTGTGTGTTAATAGTTGCCTGCTATGGAGACCTGAAACGGCTGGTGATACAAAGAGTCTTTTGACAAAGTATGTTGCTTCTTCTATTTCAATTGAATAATCTGCCGTATCAACAGTTGACAACAATGAAAATTTTGGTGAGGATCGTTTAAGTTTGATTCTTATAGGAATATTGGGTAAGATAGCCCTGTCTTGAAATAATATATCATCAAATAACGGACCAATCAACTCGAGAGATCTGCTTTGTCTTATATAAGCCTTTCTTACTGTAAACCCACTCGTAGATTGAACACTGGCTAACGCCAGTGTGCAAGAATTTGTATCTTCCACATACAGAGCATTACGAAGAATATCACGTTTATAGTCCGAGCTAAAACTTAAGTGTGTTAATAAATAAGCACAATAATTGTAGTACGGCTTTGATGAGACTAATGTTGATCCAATGTAGACTTCTACAAGTTCAAATAATGTATGCAGGAAAAGGTTAGACGTGGACACATCAGCGTCAGCTGCTAAGTTCTTTCCATCTGCCGTTTTTACTTTTAGCTTAAGGTGAAGAACGGAATCCTTTAGATGAACGTAAGATCCGCTTACTCCTACAATCTGTAAAGTTGTACATACATATCTTATTTTTCCTCAAAACTATAGACAGTAAAAATCTATTCAAGCACTTACATTGAACTCTAGAGGTACTTGCGGTTCCTTTATATTTGTTTGTGAATAAACTGGAACCAAAATAGCATTTGTATTTGAAATGTCAGATTCGCCTAGCGTGAATAAATTTAAAGTAGAACTATAAGCTTGACGTGCTCCGTATCCGCTCATCGTCAACTAATTGCATTTTCTTTTAGACTTTGTGCATTTTCTTTTTGCAGATTTAACTTTCTTCTTCTTATTTTTACCTCCTGTTTGAATCTGCTTGCCTTTCTTCTTTCCTTTATTTTTAGATTTAGTGCTTGTGCTCCGTTTTTGTTTATTTTTTCCTCCAAATTGTAGTTTCGTTCTCAATGTAGAGTTGTTCTTTTTCTTCCGCTTTCGACCACCTCCAACTTGGCTAGTAGTTGATTTTCTTTTATATTTTCGAGTTGTACTACGTACGACTGAGGAGTTAAGAGAACCAGAGGAAAATGGTACAAGGAATGGGGTTGGATCATCCAAGAGTCCTGCTTTAGACATTGTAGCGCAGCCTCACATGTAGGACACAAGTTAGTCCTTGATGCTTGTCCAAAACTATATCTTCGTCACTTTCGTTAGTTGCTCGGATTGTTATCGATCTTATATCAGACTTTCCTAGACCGACGTATTGCACGCGGTTGAAGTACGTGTTGACTAATGCACTGCCTTGACGAGACTGGGGAATCACCTTGAGAATGGGTTTACATGACGAACCCCAAATCTGAGGTTCGACTAAATCCGTTTGGATTAGCATAAGTTGATTTCCTCTGTATAAGTCTACCGAATCAAACTCTGCTTCTTCTCCTGTAATGACATAATTCTCACCAACACCTAATATTCTGTTGATTTCATTTGAGAATTGAAAGTGCAGCTTTATATTTTTAGACTCAAACACTATTTTTGGACTTTCAGCATGAAATTCAGCTTCAATATTTTCTGACATTAAGGACAGGTTTATTTCAGTCACAAGATCTTTAATACCAGTTACATCGTACGGCTGTTTTACTTCGATTGTTTTATTCAAGTTGGGATTTCGAACAATGTAAAATACCGCGTGGGAATTTTGTAGAGCTTTAAGCGTTTCATCACTATGTTCGTTCTCCGCTGTGATTGTCTGCTTTTGTTCAACCGGGTACTCCAAATTAGTAAAACCTAAGAGTTTTCGTGTTTCGTCTTCAAATCTGATAATTTCATTTTGTTTGTAGGGTACTTTTAATTTGAAAAAAGTCTTGCCATTCTTAAAATGAGTAATGATTTCAACAGTCGTAGAAGCAACAGCAATATTAAACTGTGAAACTGTACGAGTGATGGTTTCTTCTATTTTTATGTGAAATGGAATTTTATTTTCCCCTAATGTGAACACGTGTACATGTTGTCTTCCATTAAATATGTCTTTAGTAGGTTTGTAAATAACTTGTAGTAGTCCAACTTCGTAAAGTTCTTTTTGTACGTGTATCGTCTTGTACAATTGAGTTTCAAAGTTGGATTGATTTGTAAATATTGAACCACAATAGCCACCTGACGAAAGTGTAAGGTGAAAAGAGTCTGGAGGAGACTCCATTTTAGGAAGGAGCTTTAAGAAGTTCACTTTCATAGAAACTACCCTTTATGACTTCTTTGTTCGAATCCATAACTTCATAAGTGATAGGAATAGTATTTTTTACGCTGGATACCTGAAATATTTCTTCAGTGTATCTTGGCAAATATCCTTTTTGGAAAGTATTTTTTACAACTGATAGTCGAACTTTATCTCCAATAGAGAACGAAGGAACAGCTCTCTTTACATTATCAATGAGTTGTCCGTACAGATTTTCCCATACCTGGTCTTGATTTTTCGAGTTGACTTTATTCGGAGCAAACTTTGTTGTTGAATGTACAGTGTTATTGTACGATTGAACGACTGAGGGAAGAACTTTTAAAAATTGATGATTTCGCTCTTGCGTGAACACTCTACTTAATCTAGTCATAAGGGTAGAAATGGCTCGCTCAGCTAAACTTGCTTTGATGGAACTATATGTTGAGAACCATATGATAGACTTGGAAGCTAGAAACTCTTGAAAGTCTTTGTTTTTAAACTCAGTTCCATCGTCAGATTGAAAATACTTGATTCCACGAGGAATAGACTTGAGAATAGATTTTGTTGCAGCAACTAATGTGTGACCTTTTTTATCTTTGATTGGAACAGCGTACATTTTTCTGCTAAATCCATCAATTGCAATTAAAATATAACGATATCCGCGATTCTCTTTTGAAAATCTTTGAACGTCTATTAGATCGGCAATTAGTTGGAAATGCGGAAGATGAACTACGACAGGACGACGCTTTTTAATTATTCTTCTAGCTGGTCTGTAAAAGTAGTATGCAGGGTGCTTCAATAGCTCGTTTTCCACCTCCTTCTTTGTCTTCCCGAGCTTTCTATTTTTGATGAAAGTAGTCAAGCCAGCGTATGAACCAGCAAACTTGGAGTTAAAGTATTTTTTAGAAATAGACATTTTATTCAACGATCAATTTTAACTTGGAATATATTTACAAATCTGTGGTACAATGAGCGCAGCGTTTGTGAGGCTTGCTCACGCGACTTTACAAGATAGGCTACAATAACAAAAAGTACGAAAAGTCCCTCCCCAATATGTACACACAACTTGAGAGTTTGTGGCCAAGTGCTCACTGTCTCTTCTACATCTCCAGTTGGATTAATATAATCAATATTCAGGTCTACTTTTGTGACATTAACAGATTTGTTTAAGCAAAACTGTTCAGTAGGATCTAGTATATGTTTTGGTTTCCGTGAGTTGATTCCTTTACACATTCCTAATTCACATACAGCTTCGACTATAATACTATGCTTGGACAAGGATTCATTTAAATTAATACAAGTATAATCGGCTGGAGCTAATGGAAACCAAAGCCGTTTTAAATATACACTAGTTGAGTTTTTTACACAGTCTTTGCAGTCAGCTTCTATGTCCAAGGTTTGTTCCACGCCATTCACCTTCCATACGTTCATCGATATGTACAGCGTTGTAAGGCGGATCCAAGAAGACAGCTTTTTATTCTCCATCTTTAAGCAAAAGAGCCAAAATGTTAGAATTGAATTAACTTGACAATTTCACTCTTTGCTCACCATTTTCGTCTTCCCCTTCTTCAAATCTTCTAGTCAACGTTTTGTATAACTTTGCCAAGTAAAAAGTTAACCATTGAGCCTCGAACGCTGAAAACCAAACTGACTGATGCTTCTCAAACCCTTCCCTTTTGTACAGCCCAATGAACCATCGTGCTCCCATTTTGCTTGCGTGCACTTCTATACTCTCGCATGTGTAGTCTCCATTCTCATAGAATGAATCTCTTTGTTTCTGACTTTCAATTTTCCTTAAAGTTTCTTCAGCATTTGGAGGTGTACAATTTTCTTTACATATTCGGTCTCTTGCTAGCCCCAGTTCGTTCAGTTCAATTGGAACGAATGAAATAGTTGAACGTTGGTATTCAAACTTTGGGGTCTTGAGTTTCGTTTCTTCCGTTCCAGCGTTTTTTATTCCTGGTAGAACAATTGATGACAATAATTCAACCATCATCTCCATTTCTATCAGATTTAGAGTAATTAGTTGCCCTGCTGTCGCTCCAGTTTTCTTGTAAATGTAAACTCCAAGGTATGGTCGATGTCTTATATCCAACTTAAGTGAATTCACTTCCCACGCTGTCTTCTTGTTATGCCAAAAGTTTATCTGATTCTCTACATCTTGAATTTTGTAGTTGACGCTTTTGAGGTAATTTCCAATTTCCTTTTCAATGCCAAATAGCCGATACTTTGATGATGGTACTAACTGAAATGACTCCGGACTTTGGTGATGATCAAAGTGCTGTCGAGTCTGTAATCTTGGAATTTTAGCTCTAACAGCCTTCATGTACTCTTCAAATGCGTTTCGTTTGCTATCCATTTTAGTTCCGTTGCGAATAATATCTGTATTGTTCGAATCTATCAAGTCTAATTGTGCTACTGGGAGAAAGGAGGATCTGGTCGGCATTTTACACCGTCTGTGTGGCTTGCTCTCTGTTCAAAATGAGAATGAGACGGGGTTTTTTATCAAGTCTAGACATTAGGGGAAGATTTATACATTGTGGAAGCTCTTTGTAGAGCATAAGACACGGTTAAAAGCTTCCATAAGCCTTATGTTAAAAAGGATCGAGTCTTTTCAACCGCCAATAAATAAGTTGAAACATTCCTACCATTCAGTGAAAAAGTTTTGCCATGTGCAAGTTGTTTTATTTAGAGAAACTCTTTGTATAGTACGTTCGCCTTGCTGAAGATTGCAAAATTTCACATCAAAACGTTTTGAATGACGTCATATTTAGCAAAGGGTGAAATTTAATAGTTAGGGGTACATTAATTAAAGAGGGGAGGGAGCAGATGGTCTACTGTTGGGCTTGGGTTTAATGGTTTCGTATTTACGCAAATAGCTTTTTGCAAATACATTAAGAACGGTGACGATGTGCAGATGTTCAAATTTCAGCTCAAGTCTTGCATCTTTTGCATACAATTCCGTATGTGTGGGTGAATTAATTAAGAAGGGTGCATAAATTAATGTCATCTTAATGTGAAAGACGGGAGATTTATTACACCGGAGGGTGAATAAATTATCGGGATAAGTGCCGTAGCCTCGGTCCCCCCTCCTCATGTTAACACATAATACCCGGGTATCACCCGCTACGGCCCTAACCGGGTAACTCC
>Ga0194135_10000739_pt1 | contig 19014 bp, 14 predicted proteins | sample LitLau_LLRF_2013_FD_134024 | JGI IMG/M metagenome (GOLD analysis project Ga0194135, IMG submission 134024) | Freshwater sediment microbial communities in response to fracking from North America - Little Laurel Run_MetaG_LLRF_2013 (version 2) | ecosystem: Environmental > Aquatic > Freshwater >...
GCCGAAAAAGCGATTGATGAGGAAACAAAAAGCTGAGGCAAACAGTACAGTGTAATAATAATAATGCATAGTGAGGGTATCAGAAGAAGAGGACAATGGAGTAAGACAAGCAGCGAATGGTATAATGCAAATAATGGGAGATTCAGGGAAGCTACTTGGAATTGAAACCACAATAAGGGTTTATGATGAAACCCTGATCGATTGAAACAGCCTGAATGATGTGGACTCGAGTTTGATAAAAGTTAACAGATGGACGGTTCATTGATATGCAAAAATGGTAAACGAAACGAGGATTATATTGGATTTTGACAGCCCCGTCCATCCATCCACACACACACACATACATATACAACCTCCTCCGACCAGACTGACGGTCTGCTGTGTGGATGATATTTTTTGTTTCTCTTGTTTCAAATCATTTGGTAGTCCGTCACATAAAACAAGTAAGCACATAACGACCAACAAACTGGGCACGCCAACAGAAACAACTACCTTCTAAAAGTGAAATAAATATTAGCACGAGAAAGTTTTGGAACAAGCAGGATTGGTATTTGGAGAGGAGTAGTAGTTGGGGTCGACCACTAGATATATTCTACTTTGTATGTGGGGTCTCTTTTGTTCGAAAAATTTGACACACTCAAGAGAAATAATGGGAAACTCCGCCTTAAAATATGATGGGGTGGAGAGAAGTCATCATAAAGACTTTTATCAACCCTCATCCCATCCATACTCATCTCATTATACACACCTTCAACTTCAAAAAGGGATTAGCACGAATCTCTTTCGCCATCCATTACTCCTCGTCTCCCCGATACCTCTTTATTCAACAAATGATTCACTCTTCGCTACCTTTTGATGACTCCTAATCACCTCATGCATAGATCCCATTTTTCCTTAATGCAGTCACTGCTCTTTCTCTCTAATTGAATCGCTTTTAGACCAGGTGTGGGGATGATTAATTTCAACAACCAGATTATTTGCAATTAAGATGTCAAAAGTCTTCTTATTAAACCTATTATATTTAACCTGTACACGAACAAAATGTACATCTATAACTATATAGTTCTCCTGTGCCCATCTGTATCTAGATAAACATAATAATAATTCCCTCACTCGAATATAAAAACATTTTTCGAGAATGTTGTGTGTTTTTATTTGAGGATTGAAGTAAATTTACCGAGGTTGTGGACTGTTCTGAACAGGTTTTTATGGGTTAATACAACACGGAATACAGTAGACATTGCCAGCAGAATAGCAGTCAGGGAGAGAGAGAGAGAGCAGGTGTGAGTGAAAAATCGTCGAGTAAATCCGTTCATATTTATTTGGAAGCTTTACTTCTAACTAGAATGGATTGAGCATCCATATAAGTAGAAGTTATGGAAATTTATTACAACTTCACTGAGTAAAGCTATTGAGCCTTTCAACATGCAGGATAATTTTCCGTTTGAGTCTCCTTTCTCCCTGAAACATTTCTGCTGTATCTATAGAATAGACTCGTATAAGGAAGTGAACTTGGGTTGACTTGACATCCATTCACCAGCAGAACTATATATATATTTATATGAATGCTTGGCTAGCACATAGTCCAGGTCTCTTGTGGCGATAATATTCACGGATGGATATCTCTATGAGACCAATTTGTCAACTCCATGTCAACTAAATCCTTTTACGGCCCATAGACCATTTCTAAAGATAGATGTCCGTGTGCTATCAAAGTGACACGTTATGTTTTACATTTGTTGCATGAAAATGACACCTATATACACTAGGTAGATATAGTTATGCAGCTACTGCTACTGAGTGCCATTAGAATATGAACATCAGCGATGCATACGAGATATGAAACTACGAGGGTGGCTACTTCTTCCAATCTTACACCCTCTTGAGGATCGCAGGTGTTGGTGACAAACACAGTACTAACAATGACTTTGGGTTCATTCTCGCTACCTATTTACACGTTCATTTAATCCTCTAATGACTGATTGACTTCTGTCACACTGTCGCATCCTCTTGTTAGACACGTTATATGGAGTCTTATCGTGAGATAGTTGAAATTAGTTGAACTCACTGGCACTGCTGCTCCTTTAATGCTGCTGGAGATTCCACACGCAAACACATACACACGATTAGATTGGTTTGATAGTTTGTAAATTTGATTAAGGGAGGTCCTGAGGGAAATCGTGGACTCTTCATAAAGTCCTCTTTAGTGAGATTAAACCTTCCGTAGGCGAGCATTGCTATTAAAGGAATGTTATGTACTCGAAGGAAACTCTCTTCACATGCCATTTATGTCTTTATTGTAAAACCTCTATCCTCCACACTGTCTTATCTTCTAATTTTGCTCAACTTTTCACATAAATCCAAACGAAGACATTCAACTCTCACGAAACAACTCACACTCGCACCCAATTAAGCTACTCTTGTTTTGTGGTTTATTCTCTCTCTCTCTTTCTTCCTATCCGAAATGAAACTCCGTTGCGTATTTCATCTTTGTGGAGAACATCTCAACAGACATTCTCCCGGAAATGAGTGGAATCTTAAATGATATGACTCTCTCTTTCTCTCGTGTAGTCTTGTAGTAGAGTTATTGTAAGAGACTAAACTAAATTCCAGATAGAGAAATGAAGTATCATTTACCTTGACTTGTGACTCTGTCATTCCTAAAGCATAAGCTAATTTGGCACGCTCGGGCCCTGCGAGATATTTCGTCTGCTCGAATGTCTTCTCCAGAGCAAAGATTTGGTGACCACTAAATGTCGGACGGGTGTGTTTCTTCTTCGCATCCTTCTCACTGTTTGACCCTCCAACTGCAATCAATAATACATTTATCCTGTTAACCATCATATTATACTTCAATCACATAATGACGAAACACATCGACACAAATTGTCGTGTGACTTCCATCCGTTCGTTCACGCGACATATTTGCTAATCCCGTTGTTTGACAAGTTTGACGCAAGTGCATTCACAAATACACAAGCTTATCATCGCTTAATCCAATGAGTTTTTTCTCCTGCTTGTAGGATTCGACAAGGATATAATCACTCACTATTTCTCACAGTATCATATGCATACTCAATTCATGCGGCCTTAAATCTCACCTTGCCCTTCTCATAATTGTAGTAACATGCAAATGGATCAAGCTATCTTATCAATAATTCTTTAAAGACCACTAAAACTGTTCAAACAGGAGATGAATCTCATTGAAAACTGACTTCCACAAGTTTATTAGACTGGACACGTACCTACATTGTGTATACTCAACGACGAGAGCTTTAAGCATTTATGAGAATAAAAATAATAATAATAATAGTAAAAGTAATAATAGAACACAGAGAGAACTATAAAGGAGATAAGGATGAGTGGTTGAATTCAGTGAGAATGGAGTTTAGAAGTGTAAGGGAGTAAAATTAAGTGAGATAGATGGGAGATGGAGAAGGGATTTTGTTCGAATGACATGAGAATGTTTGCTAGTGTAACTAAATTAGATTATTACAAAGAGAGTATAAATAATATGGGGAGAGAGGGTTTGCTCAGCTATCTTGAAACGGTCCTCTCTCTCTCTTTTCTCTCCAAAGTTGAAAGTCAGTGTGATGATGGTGTCGTGATAATGCATATATCGTAGTTACACATAAAATAAAGTTACTCTTCCAGCTCATCTAGTCTTCTCTTTGGTAGAGAGAGAGAGAGAGAGAAAGAGTGAGTCAGGATTAAATCCGTGAGCAAACATGAGGAATTATGTAAGGCAGCCAAGTTTCATTTAATTAGGAGACATATGATGTTTGCATTGGTCGAACAACTGTGTATATATATTCTGTATATAATATATCTATATATATGTGTGTAGGCTGCAGTGGTGGTGGTGTAGGCCTCCGCACTCTCATTATTGAGAAATAAATGGTCTCCTCATTTGTTACGAATAATAATATTATGCACTCCTCATATTATTATTATTTGCCCTTCGCTTAAACTTCCGATAAAAAGTTTATTATCTCTGTTCATTTTTAATTTTGTGCGACAAGGTATTCAGCACCCTCACTAATGGTAAAAGTAGTAGAGTCAAGATGAGTGTTTGTGTGTGTGTAGGTGGTTAAGGTGAAATGAAGCACTTGAAGTTAATGGAATAAATGTGAAAGCTCTGTCATCTGTGAGCGTGTGCATGTGAGAGAGAGAGAGTTTCATCAGTGATTTTAATTATGTCTGGAGGGGCACCAAGGGACGGGGAATATTAAGTTTGTATAGTCGCAGTATTTGGTTTAATGAGAGGAAGCTTGTTAATAATAATTACCATGTTGTTGCTGAAGAAGGAAAAAGTGATGGTTTTTAATTTGGCCACAGAGCATGATGGAAAGGTGGCCAGGAGTGTTTGGGTAGCTTTTACCACTCAGAAACATATTTGAGGAGACGCCTAGACAATTAAATGAGTTGGGAAAGGCGAGCAGTGAAAGGAGTGAGAGCGGCGGCAGTGGTGGTGGTGGTGGTGGTGGATGGGGAAAACTAAATCTCTTACAAATTACCATACTTTGTTCATTACATTTCTCTCGAAATTAAAAACTTGGGAAATTTTCTCATCTAATAAAGTCTAAGGCTAAGAAATATGTGGACGGAGGAACAAATGGGAAATAATAATGGTGGTAGTAGTATATGTGGAGCGCTACACACACACACACACACAACTTTCTCACTCTCCACACTCTCTGCCTTTAATAATGTACTACAGATTTATAAGTATTTCACTTTTTACTGTTAAACGAGAGTCAAGTTTGGTACAAAAGAAGAGTATCATTATTGGGGAACACGACTTTCTTTACTGCTCACTACAGTCATATAAAAATTAATAATAATAATGCTACAATGCAGGGCGGCCGATGAGATGCGGTGTGGCTTCTTTCTTCCGAACTCTTTATGACTTACACACACACATACATTCATCCTCTGTCTTAAGCGCTGCTGTGGCACTTCCAAAATTTTTATTATAGAGGAGCCTCTTTTTCGCCCCAATTTCATTTTCTTAGCTGGCCACTTGAAAATCCCATCGGGCCGGTAATAAATTTACACTCAAAGTCAGCCCTATAATGTTTTTTCGTGAAAGGGAACTTAAAGGAGATTAGGATTAGTAGTAGTGAGTTAGTTCTCGGGGCCATTTCACCAAATATAATCCTGCCGATGAGTTTATCCCTCTCGTCCTCGTGTGTTTGGAAGGAAGAGGCGAGCATGATCGTATAGAAAAAGAATGGATAAGAATGATGAGTCTTGATTGCTCATGAGGGAGAGAAAGTATCTCCCTTGATTATGATAGGTTGAACCGTATCAATTTGATTAGCTGGGTTGGGATAAAACTCGCACATTCTAACATTACACGAGTCTAAACAATGGGTACTTGTCGACCTAAGCAAAAGCAACTTAATCTTCTCTCCACTCTCATCTCGTGATTGTGTACCTCCGTGCCATGATATCATCCATCGTTCCGTTTTATTGGATTTCCTCTCATATACTAATGTACTCAATGCGAAATAAATCATTTTTCTCAACAGTCAAGTCTCCTCACTTAATTAATACTCCATAAGAGTACGCGATAGAGAGAGATAGAGGATCCTCGTTCGTATTGTGTCCTTGTGTCCCTCCAAGTCCCGTAATCAAGTTATATGCCCAATTTGATTTGACTTTTGTGTGTGTGTGTGAGAAGAGATCCACTTTCAATATTAATTAAATCTCTCTTTGAATGTGATTGTCTTAATAGGAGCTCCTCTCTCTCTCTCTCTTAAGACCATTGTCGTCTATTGTCGCGCAATGTTGAAAAAACAACTGAGAAAGTCGGACTCACCGGAATGATTGCTGCCGCGGTCCCTCCATAGATTTGGATTGGCGACGAGGCCCTGGAGTCCCGGCCAATACAGGGCAGGTCTGGCAAGCTCCAGTTGCTTTCCGATGGCACCCATCCAGGCAGTTCCGGCCATGTGACTCATTGACATTCCCATCCCGGGGGGTAGTCTGGCAAGACCTGCAGCAGCTCCGGCAGCCGCAGCACTGGCATTGACGACAGCCGACGCTGCAGCCATGGCAGCTCCGAGTGTCTGTTGATTTGGTCGACTTAAAATATGATCTATACCGTGAGGAGTGCCCGAGGAAGAAGTTGTACACGAGGTCGAAATTGGGGGTGAATGGATACTCTGGGAGTGATTGACAGCAAACAGAATCGGATTAGCTTGTGAAAGTGCGTGAAACGGGGGAGGGTGGTAATAAATAGTATGGAAGCTCACTGTGTGTACACTTGGACTAACTCGCCAATTCGCTTCCTCTCAATTAATAATATAGTAATAAGAATAAATGTGGAAATTACATGTGGAGGGAGACCGTGGGAATTCTTGAGATTTTGAGCTGCAGCAGCCGAAGTCGGTGTGTAGTGTTGGAGCATTGCGGATTTCATTTCAGTCATGGAATGCAGAGCTGCCAAAGGAGGACTGCCAAGAACAAATGCAGCCGCAGCCGCAGGACTAGTTGCAGCGTTTCCTCCCCGACTGTCCATATTACCTGCAATTTCCATCCATCCTGCTGATTAATAGAATAGTATAACACTTTGAATTCATCTTTTAAGTGTGTTCTTTCATGTTCATTTTACGAGACCCTCTCGCATTCTCAGTTCATTACACAAGACACTAGAACGGGGACTGTAAAATCCACAGTAATAGTAGCAGAGAGAGAATGGTACGAGCTTCTAATGACACCCACACACACATATAGACACAGCAGCAGTGTGGTCGACAGAACAATATAATAATTGTTGGAACAAACCTGCTGCTAAGCTGTTGAGGTTGAGCAAGGAGAGCATGGAAGATGCAGGTGAACCAGCTGTGGCAACCGGTGGATTGGAATGAAATTCAAGCATTCCTCCTAATGTTCCTCCCGAATTTACCTATAAATTCATTCAAAATCTTGTCAAATCTTCATTTTATTCACATTTCTGCTTTTCTCACTTGATCCATTTCAAGTGAGCCTTCTGTCGTCATCCAACTCCCATTACTACATACATCATTCATCAGTTTTTCTGACTCGAGAATAATTTGCCAATCCGCTTTCTCTTCAACACGCTATTCACTATTTGCCACTAGTCTCTCATCACTTGTGCGTGCCTCCACACTTTTTTTCTTTCTTACACACTCTCAAATTCAATTTCAGACTTTTCTCTCTTCTCCTAAACTACTATCGCTGTTTCACCTTCCGAACTTATTTCCTCTCTCTCTCTCTCTACTTATTTAATTCGCTACCTCTCTTCATTCTTTTTCAATTTATTTGCTCCTCATGCTCATGTATTATTCTGCTTTGGAGAGTTACGACGCGTTATTCATGGATAACAATAAACTGAATAGTAGGTATTCTCTATTAAATTGCTAAATTATATGGAATCTGACCGTGTAAATGTTATGCACTGTGTATTACTTTGACACGACATCTGAACTGGATGAATTTATATTTATTGCACCTTTTAATACTTTTCTTGGAATTATTTGAATTGTAAATTATATTCACATACCGAAGGCGAACTACTGACACCAGATAAAGGAGAAGATGATCTGGTCTCACTTAATGACGGCGGATTTGAATCGTCCGTCAAGTGGAGATTTGAACTTTCACGTAAAGTAGCCGTTTTGACTACTTCTAAGAAAATCGTGATAAACTGGTTGAGGAAAGCCTTGATGCTTTCCACAAATTACTTCTGTTATGGAATTCAGAAGTAATGCGAAATTACTCTTGAGATTGTTTTACTATAATGACACTATATATATTCAACACCATTTCGCACTCTCGACTGAATTGAAGTAAAATTCCGAAATTGTAATGTAGTTAACTTTTCTTTTGATTGTTAGTAACCACTTTTCACAATCCACAAGCACTTTATAGTATTTACGTAGCCGAATTATATGTTTTGTGTTTGTGCAGCAACAAGTCGTCTAATTTCAAGTTTTCACAATATAACTTCTGTCTTGTTAAATGATTGTTGAAAAGGAATTATAGTTTTATCTCTCGGACACTATGAGAAATAGTCGGAAAGGGCTGAGTTTTCTGGAGCGAATGATCTTTAGAGTGGAGAAAGGTTTTTTATCCGTGAAGAAGAGGGTAAAGAGATCAAGAAAAGATCAGGCCAAAATCAAGATCATGTCCAGTCCACCTTGAGTGCAAGAGAAAAGTTGGTTTCTTTCCGTCTACTTATCTCAGTAAATTCTGACTGACGGACAGATTGAAACAATCCGTTTTCTATTGCACAACCAACAACGTGTGTGTATACGTGTATTTGATGTTTTTTCTGCAGCTGAATGTTTGTAGAGCTGAAATGTGTAGCAGAAACTTCCAGTCGACTAAAACACACTACTGGAGCTGTAAGGATGACAGTTTTCCTCGAGATAAGACGATGAAATTACAAGTCTCAAGATTCCCTAAGCCGAATTCTCTATTCTTGTAGTAGCAGTGCAGACCTTCCACCATGTGGACAAGGAGCAAGAGGTTTCTTCTTCGTAAGTCTGTGTGGTGGAGTTCAATCAGAGAGTAGTAGTAGTGAGAATCTGAGCTCGTGATTATGATGTGTTCTACCAAGTGCTTAAATGGTACTAGGATAGATCGAGAGAGTGTCAGTATGGGTACTGTTGCTCAGGAAAGATGGGTATGAAGTTTTTACTACTTTCGGTGTGTGTGTGTATGTGAGAAGTTCTCGTTGGTTACAGAGGTGACAATCCAAGAGGGACCAGACCAGAAGATAGGTATACAACACACGCGGAGTACTTGAGGTTATCGGGTCGAATATTAGTTGTGTGTATTTCTCATTCGCATCATTTCAATGTATTCGAAGTTCCCTGAGAGAGCACTGTAAGAAAGATATTGAAAGCAACAACACTTATAATGATGAAGGGAGACTCCCCCATTCAGCCAATGAGTACCCAGAGAAGAGCATGTAACACCTATTTGAAAGTCAAACTCCTTCTGACATTGCTTCTGCTGCTGTGGGTTTGTACGTGTAAGGTGGGAACCTTAACAGAGAGACCCTCATACAACTATATATACATATATACATTGTTAGTTGAGTAGAGAAATGCATTGTTCAGTAGGCAATCAGGAAACAAATATCACATATCATAAGTATATGTAATAGAGAACCTCATAAGAAAAGCCTCTCATTGAACATCCTTCCTTCCTTCCTTCCTTCCGGGTATAGAGATTGAGAACGGTTGAGTGACTATATATGCACAGAAGGGTGACGAACCAAATCAGAAGCTCCTCCACTCGACCTGTCTCATTCGCTTATGGAGCTGTAAAGGCGGATCGAATTCGGAGGATTGGCCTTCCTCGAAACCCCGACTGAGCCCCGCTTTCACCGAGAAAGCACGGAGGCCAAAATGAAATCAATTTGAGCGGAAATCTCACACACACAAGAACGACTCTGAATACACTTCTTCTGAACATGTAGTCTTAGTCTGATTATGCGCGTATCTCTCATTTAAATCATTATACCTTTTGCCTCTTCTTAAGACTTTCTCCACTTGCCTCACTGCGACATGATCTCCTTCTTCTCCTTCCTTTTAGTTGGAACATTAAGAAACCGTGTCTGACACAACTTTAACTATTACATTTCCATTAACATCTTCTTCTTATTCTACTCTCTGTATTATTTCTTCCCTTTAGAGATGAGTGTTGATTATCATTCCTCAGACTTCATTAGACGTGAATGTACATTATGAGTAATGTAAACTTAATTTAATTGAATAGAGAACAAAGCTTGCTGTACACTATGCGTGCAATATAAATCGTACAGTGAAATATCCTGTATAAAGAGAGTTTGCATGTATTCTTTATTCGTTAATGAATTGAAATGCCTTTTAAGTTGATATCCTTTTATAAGTAATGAAGTTGCAAAACTTCAAGTCAACATATAATTTGTTAAAAATGAATTAAAAAGAGACAACAGCAGCAGTGAACTAAACAAAAGTTGTACATTAGAAGGATTGCGCGTTGTTGTCCTTGATCCCATTAAGTCTATCTGCAGAATCATTAAGTTATTTGAAATTGAATTTGCATTAAAAGTATTCTCTCTTCTCTTATTGCACACACACACAACTGCTACGGGAATGAAAAGGAAGCAGGAATGAGAAAGTTAGTGTTCAAGGATTTATGCCGTTGAGTTTGGGGTGACACTAATTAAATTTAATAGTAGATATGATACATTAGCATGTCGTGGGCTTATGAATCGAGAGGATGATGGATATAATCAAAAAACTTGTTTGGCACAGGTTCCATGAAGCGGAAAAAGAAACACAGTTGAAGTATCCCATGGAGTGGTTGGATGGTTGGTTTTTGGCACTTTGCATCCAGTCTGATTTAATATTTTTGTTCGATCAGCATTAAGTATTGGGAATAGGATCGAATGGAGGATGAGAGAGAGAGAGAGAGAGCTATTAGTAAAAATGAAATATCTCGCGAGTCACTTCGTTTCGGTCCCTGCCCTGCGAACTGCCTCCCTAATAATATTGGACCCATGGATTACACTTAATACGAGTAGAGTGAACATTAGTGGAATTGGGTGGTTGGTTGCTAGTCAGAGACACGACAACCTAGAATTGATACTTTAGAATGAAGAGCAACCTCGCATATATAGTTAGTTACCTATGCACACACAACCTAGTTGAAATTAGACAAGTGTTCTATCTGAGAGTGTGAGAGATCAAGTAGATTCCTAGTCTGTTTGAATTGAAATGGGATCTGCATATTTTAATCTGCTCCTGTAAGTGAAAGCACCCGAGAGCACCACCAATATTGTAGATATATTTGGAGATTACTCTCTCAATCCAGTTGAGTTAAGTTGGATGTCGCAGTAAAAGAGCCAAATCATCCATTAATCTCTATTAGAATCATGATTATACTACTTTATGGAATGATGGGGTCTCCAAATTAATATGGAAAATAGACGAATCTCAAAAACAAACTCAAATTCATTTCTCATCCCTTTCATAATTTTACACCACCAGCTTCCTTTCCAACGAACGCAATCACACTGCTAAAATACTAATGCGTGCGTGTGTGGGTGTGTTTTTAATATATTATACTGCTAATGCTCACGTCATATTCATATCGAGGTATTTTTTATTATTCGCAGCTTCTTCATATTAAAATATTCGAAACTCAATGCACACAAAAGAAATTGAAACTTTGGGACATTAAAGTATCTTCTTGGGTTCAGTGCCAAACAAATTAGAAATCTTGCTGTCTCAAAAATCACAACGTGTAGGTACGTGTTGTTTTGAGAATCCTTGATGTCTTTTGTGGACTATTTCAGGTACTGTTTAGGCTGTACTTGAGTTATAAGGACTGAAAGGTTAAGTTTCGTGGTTTAGAACTCCAGTCCAGTTACACATAAAGCTCTCACTCTCTCTCTCTCTCTCTGCATTCTCGGGCGATGTGATTGAATTGAAAAGCCAAATTGGATTACAGCCCCCAGAGAACATTTGGTTTGTTTGGATCTGATGAAAAAGTCCTCATACTCCCTACGTGTACTCCTCTCCTTGTAAGCGATACATCGTTTAAAAGCTTTACGCTTAATTTTATCATTCATGTACTTAAGCCTCTTTGGGGATCACTCAACTCTTCCCTTGTATTTATTGCATTTGAAAATAACACACGTATCAATGATATACCAAATTAAATTGGGTTTGGAGTCTCCTCTGCCTACTTGCGACTCTGACTCCCGCAAAATATCAATGCAAACTATTATAAAACTATGTTTTTATCCATTACATAAAAGCTGAATGAATTACCATGATAAAATAGAAGTTGCATAATTTCAAACTCTTCCTGGAAAGAAAGGTCCGTGTTAGTGATTGCCACAGTTTTAATTGGCGTTTAATGGAAGTTGCAGATTAGCCTTTTGGAAACAACGCGATATCAATTGCTTAGAGAAATCGGTTTGCGACAATTAAAATTCCCATTTGGCACACTTCCTCTCTCATAAATACCGTCAAGTGTTGCTGATGAAGCAACAGCATGAAAAATTAGAATCACCAGGGTCCTATCTGAAAGCAAATAATCGAGAGATTTAGGAAGGCAAGGCAGAACTGACTGCTGAATGGCATCTGAAGTCAATAAATTACAGACATGCATCGTGCACATCGAGCTTAGAGACTCATTATGCCACCCTAGAAGGGTAATATCTCCTAAGGAATCATGTTGTTGTTGTTGTGTTCTGCTCAACAGTCATGCAGAATGTTGGTGAATCATTGGATTCAAATGATTATCTTGACAAATGCCGTCTACACGCTTGCTAACCACAAGGTCATTCTTGCTTAATTTAACTCGCGGCAGTTCAACTGTAATCAAATGATCGTCTATTTATAGAGTGAACAAAGGATAAAACATGAAAAAGGCAATTAGAAGATAAACGAGCTGGATTTGTATTTATGGAGTCCCTGTTTGTTTGGAGTAGTGTGTGAAGTAAATTACCCGTTGATGATTGAACTACTGTCGTGCAGACTCCCAAAAATCGGGCGGGCATTACAGCAGTACATGCATAGATAATAAATTTTTGTGTTGAGATCATTTTGTGGCGAATGTTCATAACGCGTTGGTTCAAAACCAGGGTGGAATCAGTCTGAAAATCAAGATAGGTTTGTGATCGAGACCACGATAGAGCGGAATAGTATGCACAGATACCGTTCGATGAAGAAATAATCAGGATATCGGAGAGAAAGCATCGGAGGAGCTAGTAATAAAAGAGAATGTATGGTTTAAAAAGTTGACACATTTGAGGAAAGAAAAATGCGGCATTATGCTTTAGAGTGGAGTCCATTAGAATGCATGAGTTGTGTTGAAGACATTTGGACGGAAGGAAGGAAGTAGTAGTTGGTGGAGGTTACGAAAATGATGGAATATGATGCGGGTAATAATAGTGTGCGGGACTCTTACTAGGAGCAGCATAAACGGGCAAATTATATAATTCCATTTCCCATTTCATGATGTGATTTGTTACGGACATAAAAGTCGCCTTACATCCTATTTCTTTGTGGATTGCCTAAACTTTCTCCATTTCTGGGACCTTCTCAGTCCATCATTTTACTACATTTCCCATCGCCCTTCCCTCTTATCAAACCTCTTATTCGTTCTCTACTGACATCCGAAGGCATATTACAAGCACCAACAGCCATCATCCCTGGCCTTCTCTGCCACGTCCAATCTTTCTCGTGAACGCCATGCTCCCACTACCAGCACTTTCCTTCCTTCCTTCTCTCTTTCTCTACGACCAATAATCATACACGACTCTTCCTTCTTACTGTATTATGGTTATTCATCGCTTCACTAAATTGAAACTTTTCTCTTGGGTCAACCCGCATAGCCCTGACAGTACAAGTCCTCACCAATAATTCTCTCGTACGGTATCACTAAAACGCAAACAATCTTCAGAGAGTTCTATCCATGACTTTATCATCACTTTCTCTGAAAGAATTCTCTCGAATGTCTTTCGCCCATACACAGTCCGACTATTAAGTCTTCCTTTCTCCGGCATCAAATACTGCGGTACTATTCCATTTTATGGCACCAACCAATTGATACTTTTATCGAGTACGAAAAAATGCAACTCGGAGTATGACGAGCAGTTAAAATGGAAGTAAATTGCAATAAGAATTTCACACTTTCTCACTCATTGACACGGCTTGTGGATTGAAAGCGAAAGAATAGGCCATTTATCTGCTATGTGCGCCAAAGGTACTTACTTCCTCATGCCTTGAGAAAGAAATTATGTACCATTTGGAACAGGAACGCGTACTCGAACCAAATGTCCACACTGCATTCATTTAAAATGTTTGAAGGGAGAGAGAAAGCTTCTCTCAACCCTGCATAACATCAGAAGACAACACATGCAAAAGAAAGCTAGGCTGCTACACACACAAGAAAGTTTTCATATTCTTTTTTCTAATTTCGTCCCATTTGAAAACTAATTTTTACCGTTTGGAATCTCATCTATAATGTGACATATTGAGAGTCATTTTTTCATTCCGAAACTTTTGTTCTTTCTCCTTTCTCTCGCTCTCTTATTACAATGCTGTCCCATTTGATGAAATAAACTTCCCCTCGTTCTTATATTTTTATTCTTTCATTATCTTTAGTTCCACTCTTTTTCAATTATTGAACTCAACTTAACATGCACAGAAAAATTGTTTAGCTTTGTTTGAAAAAGAATATACACATACATCATCAGTCTTTGATTAAACGTCAACATTTGTTTCCTCCTCCAGTTCAGTCCTGTGTATAATAATATATTTACTTTAAGTCTATTCTCTAAAATAGTTTATGAGAAATAAATCAAAGTGCCTTATTTCAAAAGAAGATATCTATTATGTGAATCATTGCGTGATTAGTTGAAAACACTTCATACGGCTGTTGAAAGGTCTACTATATTATATTCAATATATCCGTTTGATTCCCTTGATCATTTAATTAGGGCCTTGCCCCCGTATATCACATATTCCCATAACGTGTGCACTCCTAACAATAAGTGAACACAAAATTAGACTCGCTCATTTTTCCTTGTAAATTAAAAAAAGTAGTAGAAAATTCTTGTAATTTATGCGACTGAATTGACAGAAGAACTCGAGAGTAAAATTTAATTACTGCTTCACAGCTTGCGTCATCTTCGAGGATTTTTCCTTAAACTTCTGCTTGTGGCTTTTGATGAAAAAATTAATTTGTAAACTCAGCCTACCCTGCATGCAACACATAATTGGCATACATATTCATGTAATGATGTATTTCTCATATTAAAATTTACCTAAAAGGTTTTAATGAAAGTAAGGGAATGATAATATAAGGTTAGTTCATCATAAGATAGAGAGGTCTAGAGTTCAAATGCACGTTTAAATAAAGAAATCCGGTATGGGTATATTCATTGGTTTATGTTTCTGTTTTATTTAACAAATGATCTCAGCGTATCAGACCAGAAGTGAATTTGAAATAGATTGTCGTGCTATTAAAGACGTGATGGATTGGATTGCTTCATGAAGCTTTTTTCCGGTTTCCTTCCGCTGTGTTCAGTGGTGCACAACAATAGTAATTCCGTTAACTAAATGTGCACACTGCTAATAGGTTAGAGTGAATGATGCAGATCGAGGTAAACGTAGCGGAAGATGTAAAATGGAAGAAGAGGACTGCGAGACAGACAATTATAATAATCATGCAAAGAAAGCCGAGAGAGAGAGAGAGAGTAGTTGGTAAGAGAAAGCATTTATGGTGAAGTGTTGCATTATTTCTTGAGATGTTATATTGTTTTGTAGAACTAGCGAAGAGTACAACAAAATGGAGAGTAATGTTGGGGCGAAGACAAGTGAAAGGAAATGATTATCGCTCAGTCTTTGTCTTGATGAAGTTTTAAAAGTGGTGAAATTTCTATTTTCCACAAAACGTATGAATACAAATGGATGAGATGTCTGAAAGTGAAAGCTTCTTTGCAGTGCCTCAGAGTAAATGTAGTCACGTTAGAAAAGAGTCAGTGAAATGATTCATAAGACGCTTTGTTTCAACTTGTAATTTTTTAGTGTATCTTCAGCTTGAACGAGTTGTAATATTTCCCTTTCAGATGAAAGCCTATTTGGTGAATCAGTCGAGAGACAGACAGAGAGATAGAGAGACCGTGGTGGAAGTATATATAGTGAGAGTGAACATTTCATCATGAGCGATGATGAAGCTAAGGGGTTGTTGTATGGATGAGGCGATTGGAGACTGCTGAAGAGTGTTGGCCAAGATTGCGTGAAAATGTGCTCTTTATATGCACTTGAGGAGATGGGTAAGGTTGTACTCTTGTGGTCACAGTTGTTGAATAATACCAATTTTATAGTTGCAAATTCAAGTCAGGATCACATACAAAAGAAACCAAATGGGGCAAGCCATTGATCATGGAAAGGCTTTGAGGACCATCCGTGCAGTCATTTCTCTCGGCTATATATATTCCTCCAACACCGGAGACAATTCCTCCACAAATCCAAACCACAAAAATCGACCTCATACTCTCCAAGTCCACCATGAGAGGCTTTATTCCAGATCAAACTATTTTCCATACCTTTATGTTCATACAAACCGCGTATCATATGAATTCGAACCTTTCTTCCTCAAAGATTTCACCACATTTCTTTCAGATGTGACTTTCTCTTCACCTTCTCTCCCTCCCAGTACACATGTATACATCCATATACTCTGCTTGTATATGAAGAATCCTCTCCTGGTCCGACTCTCTCCAGTCTTTTCGTTATGTGAGAAAAATATGGAAATGAGTAAACTAGTAGTCTGTTGCCTTACAGTCTGAACAACTCTTCATGCCTCAGACTATCTCATAAATTGAAACTTATGGATACAGGGTGAAGATACCCACCCAATCCTTTCTTCCCCAAATTTCAGTGCTAATACATGGACCTCACGCACTAAAGAATGTTCCAAGAATATTGATATCATTCCTGGGTCAGTCCAAATGAAATATTCTAGATTTATTCCTTTACTTTTGCTTATCTCCCACGTGAGACAATTTCTTAAACAACCAAAACAAAATATCCCATTCCAGATAAATGTATTAGTCAATATGCCTTCAAATTATTATTTATATTTTTTTGTTTCATTGCTCCTGCTGAGCCTTATTTTGCTCCCGACACGACAGTACTCCTGGCAATGCACACTTAAATCTTTCTTTTCTATACAGGATACTCTCCTAAGTATTTCTTGACATCTTTCAAAGTGCCAGGTAACTTATGCAATACGAAGCGGAATTCTGAATTTTTGAAAATTGATTCAGGTTGCAGGTGACGAAACACAATAAACATAAATTTATATGGCATTGGAATTTGGGAACACGACTTCTGTCGTATAAACTTTCCTTTCGTCGACATGTGGTTTATTTCTATATGAGTTATTAGAAAGGAATAAGACGAGAGTTCTGTTGTCGAAGTTCAGTAAATATCCTTCAATTTCATAGCCCACATGTTCGAAAGTATAAAAGTGAGGTCACATTCCGAATAGCATTTCTGGCATATTAATTTAAGGAGAAGGTAATCATAATAATATATACATCATCAGAATAGCAAATAAGGATGCCATCAGCAGTCAATGAACAATAAGACCATTATACAAGTACAATGCGTAATAAGTTTGTCTTCGTGGCATGAAAATGTGAAAAATGACAAATTTATCAATGAAACTACAAGCGGACAGATGTATCACAAAGTACAGTGTCATTACTTACACGGAGATTATTATTATTATTATTGTATTGAATGGTGGGCGGAAAAGATAGCAAACTGCTTTATTTGCACTTTGTTGTGATATATGGAAGTAACAAATGAAGCCAGTGTTGAAATTCTGTGCACACAGATTGTGGCTCTTTTATATAACATGTGAGATCTAAATTTTTTGAGGGAAGTAACGCGAGTCATCCCTGAAGACACGAAGAATCAGCCACAAAAGATACAAAGGAAAAAATGGAAGGGTCAGCTAATGAGAGTTTGATGGAATTATCCACTGTACAATAGCAGCAAATAGCAGAAGTGTATATGCATCCTGTGTATGCAACTACAAGTTATTCTGAGCAATCGAAGTAGAGCTATATGGTAGGAAATACAATTACCACACCACTTGGGTAATTTTTTTCTCATTTGAGACTGGAGGAAGTGGTGAAAGTCCGTTTGTTCACATAGAGCCTTATTTATTCTCCGCTTAAGTGGACAGAAAACAGAAGTTACTCATTTCCTTGGGGTTTTAGAGGCTACTCATAGACCATCACTGTTGCAGTCGTAATCCCGCACCGTCGTATTTCTTGAAAAAGGGGACTCTTCGTCCGATTCTTCTTCTTCTTCCTCTATACTTACGCGTTAATATATGCTTACGTATAGGTAACAATAACCGGACGGTGTGAATCTCCTTTCACCACTGCTCCCATATTGGTATGAAAAAAACTGAGATTTGAACTTCTAAATCTTTCAGAGAAGCTAGGACACAAATTGATTTACATATATGACGACAAGGCACCTGCTTACTTTGAATCAAGCAGCAAAAAGGCGTATCATGTATTTAGAAGAAGGTGAGATTCCCCAAGTTATCTCTCTTGACACTCTTGGCGCAATGCAATTTCTATGTAAAACAGCTTTCGAAATTCTTGCTCTTACAATGACCCCCGATGATTTGTTGCTTTATAGATGTTTCCCATAAAATCCCTTTGCATTTATATTTTTTATTGTGAAAGGTAGAAACGCCTCGGCAAAGGATCGAACATGTATGACATGAAAACCCCGATGAACTTTTACATTTCCTCGTATTTTACACCATCGATCGTAGTTCGTCAAAACATTATTTCACCTGCTGTTGCATGAATGAAAAACGCAAAAAGAGTTTTGTAATTCAGTACCGCACCTACTTAATTACATTGCTGACGATAGACCATCTAAAAGTGCACATAGGAGATGACGAATGAATCTATGAAACCCTCGTCAGTCGATATTGAAACATTGGCTCGCATAATTGAAACAACAGAACATGGCAAATTGGAGAGAGACGGGAGTTAAGCCGGGTTTTCCTTGCCATATTTCAATCAATTTACCCTTGTCACAGCCTAATTTAAAGAGGATTTCATAGATTTGGTTCAAATCCTTTCTGAAATTACGGTAAGCAAAATTTCCTTCGATCCAGTGAATGAGCTATCTACTTCTTTGTCCCACAAGCTTAAGTACTAGGCTCATTGGTATAAAGCAGTTGAGTCTGCAACTCCTCCAGGAAAGGTGCTGAGAGAGAATTGAAAGGGATTAGAGTCCTTGCGTATCGGTACATTGAAATTAATAAATAACACTGTGGCTCGTCTTCGACTGCCTTGAGCCAAAGTAGTTTACTTGCAAACGTAATACCCTGATTGAAAATTAACTTTGTAAAGACGACCAAGCTCTCCTCTGTGTAGTTCCTCTTTAAATCTCTATCATCCATCTAATGAAATGCAATTAAATATGAGATGTA
>Ga0194135_10000740_pt1 | contig 19011 bp, 12 predicted proteins | sample LitLau_LLRF_2013_FD_134024 | JGI IMG/M metagenome (GOLD analysis project Ga0194135, IMG submission 134024) | Freshwater sediment microbial communities in response to fracking from North America - Little Laurel Run_MetaG_LLRF_2013 (version 2) | ecosystem: Environmental > Aquatic > Freshwater >...
ACATCATCTTTGTAATATCCTAATTGATCAGTGTCAGTTGTAACTGAACAACTTTCAGTGTAGTTATACTTTCTACAGGCAATAAAGAACATCCAAGCGCAGTTTTAAGGATAAATGATGGAAGTTAAGTGTCGATACAACAGAAGTTATTTTTTAAGCCCAGACGGTCACTACTACACAGAGATGTGTCTTTGATTGATGACCTAGCTCGTTATATTCCCATTATGGACACAGATTTACTCTTCATGATGAGCTTTTTTATGAGTCTTTCCTTCCACACTAACCTCAAGAAATGTATTTTCTCAGGAACTTCTTTTTAGACTCCCCTTTCTCCTCTCTACTGACCTAGTGACACTGAAATCTCATCTAGCATATTTATATACATACACATGTATGAAAGCCTTTCAAAGATCGCACACACTCATTAAACTCTTCAGATGAATAGAACACTCTGAAAGCTAATAATAATTCCTGAGACAGCTTACTAAGACATGCAAAGAGTATTTTGTTTGGTGTCAGATTCTTATTAGCGTCTTAAATTTGAATACATACATACTTAAGGAAGGATCTCTGAGAGATTCAGGACATTTATTAAACATTAATTGTGCAGATAAGTTAGATATAAAGTTATATCATGTTTAATGTGAGTGAATGATGATGACAAACCTCTCGGAACTCATTACACACCTCATTTGTTATTCGTCGAATAATATAGTACGAACAACCGTTGCATCGAGTATTGTTAAGATTTCATGGCAAAGTAGAAGACACATCATTTAAGTGACGACGAAGAACGAACAATGGATTAGATTAGCAGTAAATGGCACAGTCAAATAATTCCTATAATCATTCCAAACCCATTACACACAGTATATACAGGTCTTGCATTATTCTAGCCAATATAAAAACCTGCTTTATTCTACTATGTATCTTTTGGGCGTATTATTTCTTTAACGTCTCATCGCCCGTAGTATAATCTTAATAATAATAATGTTCTTTCAATGCTTCAATACTAGACACAAGAAGGCATTCACTTAATACCCGTGGTGGATGACGAGAGTCTTTGATAAATTCTTAATAAGTTAACTCTCTCATCTAAATACTAGTGAAGACAGATGAGGAATACTGACAGGAATTCATTTTCACAAGGTGTGTGTGTGTGTGTTTGCAATTCTTGGATGACCCATGGGAATTTCGCATTGGTTGTGTGGGAGCGAGTAATTCTAAATTGCTAACAGGTGTGAGACTTCCAGCACACTTACCTCTAGAAATCTAGAAATATATATGAACTGCCAACAACATTTACTTGACATTGGAATTTCATCCACTGAAAAATAAACTCACACCAGATATTTCCTGTCATATTCATATTACCACTATGAACAACTTTATTATTACGAATCGCTACGAGAGCTTCGTCAAATAAACTTATTGAACTCACGTACACTGCGAGCGATGAGTCAAGATCCTACAGCTACCTACAGCTTATAAGGATATGCCTTGATAAAGTTTGCATTGTAATATGGAGAAATATTTGTAAGTAAAAATCATAAAATTATTGACTCTTGAATTCAGATTGAATTTCAACTAGGAAGAGTGTATACATGCAATATATTATATATTTGCTGTAATCTGAGAGTGAACAGAATCTGTATCTATGTTGACTTCCTATCCACTTGAAACCACCTTTTCTATATTGTGTATTTTCACTTGGTTCTTGGTACCAAGTGAAGAGTTTTTTCACTCAAATCAGTGTACACATATTTTGAGTTAGCTCTTGCTATGTATTTGTGCAGTGCAAATAATATTATGAAGAAACTCATTTTGAATAAAAGTCACTTCGTTTGGCTGATTTTATAAAAGAAGATTCAGAGTTGTCATTTAAAATGTATCAAAAGTCCTTCCAACTTGTCTTTTTCAATGTATAGAGCTCATCATTGCATACGTTGCTTTTAAAATATTACTTATGCTTTCATAAGATTGTACATAGTGAGTATATACACACGGCAGTTCCTTCTTGTTGATTGTCACTTCATGTATATTTCTTCAAGCTGGGTGAAATATTTTCTTTGGTTCCACTTGACGAATTTTCTCTTCGAATGAAATCCCGTTCACTGCTTTTAGACAGCAAACTCAAAATCTAAAAAGCGACATAGAAATATCTACCCTCACCTATCAATCCTGTAAACGACGTGTAAAAACCTTCTTCATGAGTTGAAATCTGATTCCTTAACAGATTATTATATGAAATCGTCAATCATCTTTTTCTCTACTGTAAACATACTATTTGTTAAATCACGTGTTTGTGTACTGTAATTGTAAGCTATATAATAGTGATGAAATGAGCTTATATACTCGTCAATCGTCTTTCGTTAAAGAAAATCTTTAAAGATAACATAAACGCTATTTATCATTTTGCGAAAATAAAATCCCACATATCGTTGCAAAATACATTCAAGTCATGGATGAGCAATCAAGTAAATTGTGATTAGGACGAAAACCAGAGCCAACCAAGCCAAAGATATGATTCCATACAACTTTCTAGCGATCTAGAGTTACCTCTCTCTCTCTCTCTCTCTTTACTTTCACTATATGAATATTCAAATATTCAAAATGTTATTATACAACGAAGCATATATAACTCTGTGTGAAATGTTAAGTTTAACAAGATGTGACAGCATCGCAGCCTTGACTTTATATATTTGCTCATCTCTTCTCCAAGGAAAGCTTCCACTATTTCCTATTTCCATGAATGTCTTCACTGTGTGTGGATATATAGTCTAAACCATAAAAGATCCTTATGTTCGATATGTTCATGGTGCTTTTGGTATTGTGCCCGCACTTAAACTTCCAACTCTCTGCGGGTTCTTAAATTAAATCTCGTGCTTTTTCACAGATGAATATGCGTATCTAAACACATTATGGTGTATTGGTTAGAAGATTTACGTAACAGCCTGTTGTGTGTACACGACAAAATATGTTCTACTTTCCTCTCTAACTTTGGCATCCTTCCTGAGAACGCAATCTTCTATCACGGAAGAAGAAGAAGAAGAAGAAGAGATACCGAGTGAGATACAAACACAGCAGAAAGCGGAAACTTCCTCCAAGAAAGATTCCATCAGGAGATACATATATTTAGAGCCTAGTCAACGTATATTATTGTTATTTTATAGATTTCGATTGTATCTTCCACACCCGTTGTTACACAACTATATATAAGAAAGAAGGAGCTTTCCCCAGTGCCTATACGTTAAGTTAAATAGAAGTTCGGATCCGTTGATTCCGATTCTTCAGTGCGATTTCATCAATAGCGTTTTAAATTCAGAGATTGCTGTGTGTTTAAGGAAGCTATTAGACTACATCTGCACACATTCTTTTTCAATTGACACCATTAAAAGTAAACCCCATTTAATAAACCTCCTGTTTTCTGAATCATATGTAACTTCATCATACAGTAAGTCTGTATTTTAAGGGGTACACACAAATTGTCTAGTACGGAGGAAAGTCAAATTCGTAATTTGATAACCAAGCGTACCCAAATCTTCCTACAAAACGAATCAATTCTGTTGCACATCTCCTTTCCAAAGTTTTATCTAGCTAGTTGGGTTTTGATATCTCCGAGAAAGGACGGGAAATGCCTAAGTGATGCCATTCTGTGGTTTGTCATTCGAGATAAAGTGAAACTTGTGAAGAGAAGATATTTCAATATACCTCGAGTGTTTTTCGAAAACAAAACAAACGAACTATCAATTTTCTGGAGAACAGGAGACAGACAAGTCTAGACGAAATATTATACAACAAGCTCCAATCTAATACACATAGTGACCATCTTAAAAACTCGTGACATGAATAATGAATCTCTCTCTCTCTCTCAAAGTCAACGCTTATCAAGTCTTGAAAGGAATCTAATTGTATTACGATTCTTCTTTTGGTTGAATTGGATTCATTAAATAATTTTCATCTCCACGGGGTTTTTCACTCTGTCTCAACTTCACACACAAGTATATATACCTTCCTACTACCTTCATCGTCTCGCACTGCTTTCTTGTTGCATCCATATCTAAATGACAAACTATTATGTGTGTGAACAATGAGGAATCTCCCATTTAATGTTTATCCAACCATGAACATTCGAGATTATTCTTTTTACAACAACCTTGTTAAAGACAAGTTACTTTAAACTTTAAAACCCGAAGAGGCCAATCAAAGTCACCACCGTATACATTTCAATCGTGTTGTATGTGTAATATGTGTAATTAAGTTCTTGACTTGGAAATTCTGCAGTTCTGCACATCTTCTTACGAGAGCCTCCTATTTTTAAGACTTGCAAAATCCTCTAAGATAATAAAACACTTGACAAGTCACGAATATTCTCAGGAGAACAATTACCCGTTGACATTTAAAGAGAGATTGACATGAGATGAGACTATAAAAATCCGTGACTGTTTTATTCGTAAATCCTCAGCAGTCCACCAAAATCTTAAGGACTAAACTGTGTAAATCGCTCTGTCAGTAGATAAAGACACTGGTCTAATTCAATTCAAAATAGGAACAAAATATTTGTTCTTAACAAATATTGAACTCCCAGGTCGGCAACACTTCATCACTGCAACCTCAATGGTTTGAATGGCTCCAATTAAGGTTACCGTATTAAAAGCCTCATAATATCTTCATTTAGAAAACGCAACAAAAGTTCGTGAATTCTTCAATCTTCATCTTTCACTATTTGCAGTTTTTTTGCAAACTTTTATTTATTCGCAGATATTTTCCCACAGTAAATGAAGAGCATACATAAATTGTTAGACATATTCCCATAAGGAGCTTATAATAACTCTCTGAAGATGTGAATGAATGAAGCTCTTCACAAATTACACACACATTCAAAGTCCAAATCGTGTTCTTATTGCCAAAATAACAGCTTAAGCGACAGTGTAACAACTTCAAATAAGAGAGAACTCTCTGTCTACGTTTAAAAGTTGTTTTTGTTGGCGTAAAAGAAGAAGACACCTCAAAATGACATCTAAATTTTGTCCGACATGTGTTTCTTCCCGAAAGAATAAAAAGGCCCCTCACACCAGAGACAGTAATGTAGAAGATGACGATGACGACGACGACGGTGGATTTTACGAGCCAGCTTCATCATCTCAATCTCCTTCTCGTCGTCGTATTCCAAGGCATGATCATTTACGAGGTGATAATAATGACGATGACATTAATAACGACGACTTCCTCCAACCATTCGAAGTCCCTCAAATCTTCCGTCCAATTCGAGTAGATTCCCCAGCCCTGGACAGCGTGAGACCTCGGCCAAAGCCAAATATAAAAACCCGATACGACTCTGACGGCAAAGCAAACGTGTCATCTTCTTATCACCAACCTGACATTATTCCCTCACCACCTGAAGCCACAATAGAAAAAAATAAAGCAGTTGACGACTCTCAATACGAAGAGATTGTTGCACCCACTCGTATTCCACCTCTCTACGTATCAAGTTACTCAAAAGACGAAGAGTGTAATTCTTCCATAAGTTCCAGATCATTATCATCCTTGTTGAATCAATTACCCGAGGATGAATCAAGTCGCCCCCTTCTTTCTACCAGTGACTCTCAATTAGACCTACAAGACGAGGAAGAAGACACAACTCTTCTTCAATTGGACCCAATAGTTCCTCCTAAAGACAAAAATAACCCCGATGAGCTAGATTTGACTCCAAGAGCATCTCCAATTCCACCTGATGACAATGACGAAGACTCCCCTCCACCTGTTCCTTCATGTCCCCCTCCATTATCATCAGAGAGTGAGTACGAACACTCTGCTGCAAGTAATTCATCTAGTCGATCTATTTCACGTGAACGTTCTTCGTCTAAAATTCCTCTCCACCGGAGTTTCCAATCTCAAATGAACTCCGACTGTCCTGGTCTCTTTTCTTTGAGTCTTGTGGACATGTCTAGTATTCGTTATGCCGATTCAGCTAGTAGCTACTGTAGTGAAAGTCCTTCTAGAGAACATAGTCGATCTCGTAGTTGCAGTCTGGGCGCTTCTGCTGCTTCTGCTCAACGGAACTTTCTCCCTGTTAATCGTCTCCGTAATAACCACAATAATAACAATGAATGTCTATCGTCCAGTGGAATTAACTGTAACGATGATCATACAAGTCCAAGTACCGTAGACGTTGCTACAAGTACTGGTACAAGTTTTGAAGAGAGTAATAATTACTTTGATAATTACTACCCTGATGCTACTACAGGTATGGTTAGCATTGGAATAGGAACTGATGGCATTTATTACAACGAAGAAGAAGAAGGAGGTTCACGATCAGCCACTCCCACTCAGGAACATCCTTCTTTCCCTGTTAATCAAGACTCTCTTATCGAGAATAGTTTAAGGTCCCTCAATGAAGACCACGATCATGATAAAACATTAAGCACATCCTCCATAAGAATTACTCTGAAGAATTCCCATCTTGAGAATAAGTCTGGTGGTGGATCAGCAGACGCGATATCTTCGAAACGAAGAAGCAATTTAGATGATGATGACATAATCCCAGTTCACTCCCAAAGTTACCCGAGTTTAAGTAGGAAATCTACTTCGAATGCTAATACTCATTATGGTAATACTGCTGCTGATGATGATAGTGGAGACTACATAGAAGCAGGAGATGCCTTTGGAGAGAGTAGTAGTAGTGGAATCTGCCTTAATACTGAAACTACAGAGGATGAAACTCCAACAACCTCAGGACAAGAATTACAACAAGATGTAAACTCATCAAAAGTAAATTACGGGGGAGGGGAGTGTAACAAAGGGAATAACAGAAGTAGGTGGCTCTATCAACTGAGGAATGGTAGTTTCAAGTGTAATTCAAACCTCATAAGTACCACGACCACGGGTAGTTTGGACGATCCGCGTGAAATGACCAACAAGAGGGAACAAGAGGACACTTCTAATAAAGATTCGTGGTTGTCCTTGTCTTCATCCATTGAGGAGGAAGTAGTAGATGATAAAAACAATACCAGTCAAGATAGAAGAGATGAAGACTATGGAGGAAATTCTTCTTCTCCTAGTCCCAATCTGTCTCAAATATCGAATGAATCGTTACCTGAGAATATGAGCAGAGTTCGGAATGAAGAGTTAATTAAAATTCCCAAGAAACTTTCAGACAATAATCAGGGTCAGTATAGGTTTGGCTTGGTTCAAGTTGGCATGAGTCCCATTCTATGTCTGTCGTGTGTGCACATCCACATGATGCCTAGCTGACTATATAACACAGCCATAGACAGTCTATGTAACACAGCAAACCTATGTGATCCTTACTAAACTCACATGTCCAGGTCACCGCAGTGTTTTGATAACCCATTATTAACATGGATGAACCTTATCTAAAAGTGTGTAGTGCATTTAACTTTCAAAAACCACCATCGCCATCCCAAGGAACATCATAAAGCTTTCTGTGGAGATGATAACTTGTGTATATACGAGTAAAATGACTTCTGCGCTTCTTGTAATACGATATGAGTAATAGTTGTCTCATAAAATGTTTCGAAAGCTTGATTTATTTATTCCTTCTATGGTCTCTCTTTCTCTCTCTCTGTATATACTGTAGACTTGTTGGAAGTGGAAGTCATATTCTTATATACAGTTGGAATGGGGACAAAAAACTTATCCAACCGGTAGCCTATACTAGAGCTATATCCCATATCATCATTTCTTTCTACCCAATGATCTCAATGGCTAGCCGGTAATAAAATTCACAGAGTTCTGTATTAAAGTAATGTAAAGCACAGATGCCGATTGGTTTCATTGAGGTTCCATCAGGTTTCTCAATTACTACACGGCTGTCAAAAGTATTACACAGATTTTTCGAGATCTTGTACATTTTTTAACTAGCTACATAGTCTCCGAAAGAATTGCAGTTTCTTCTGTACAATTAAAATGGTGTGGGTGGACAATGAACCCAGAACTGTCAGACTCATCTTTTCATGTATGAAGAAATGTATTCAAAGATACACCTGCATTTTACTCTTACAAGTTGTCTTTTGATATGAAGCGACAGCAGATGAAGTCTGAACGAATTACGCTTAACACTCTCTGCATCCTTAACACTACTCGTATGTTCTGGTTTAGCATTGTCCGTGATCATTAGTTCATCTTGTAATTTCATTATCTAAACGTCAAATTAAATTATACCGAGCCTTAAATCATGTTGGATTCCTCATTACAATGAAGGTGATAGGTCAGCGACGACGCTAGCTCCAAAAATTAATGGTCATGTATGTGTAAGGAAACTTATTTAATGAGACACGCAAGTCTCATTCCATACTGTAGACATGAGAGATGGATTTGAACCTTCGTGTAATTATTTGCTTGCCTTCTTTTCTGTCTCGTGTTTAAGCGGATTAACGATAAGACTTAACAAAAATCCTAGTGATCGTGGTTGCTGAAATCTTGGCGTAATTGACGAAGGAATCTTTGAGGTTTACCTTAGTTATGGTTTCACGGCTCATTGGGAATCACAAACTACGAACAAACTCAACCCTGAGATTTATACATTCAGAGACTATATTATTGCAGACGATTCGCATCTTGAATAAATATATATTAAATCACCAAACAGAAAAGGAAACGACGTAGCAATTATTAGTGTAATATCTGTCATGTAAATGGATTAAGAGGAATTCAAGCTTTACTACATTCAAGTTAGTGTGCTTTCTTTCTCTGTAGTCTCCGACGACCATCTACTTTGAACTCCTTCTTTGTAGATTTGGATTGACAAGTCAAGAGTCGTGAAGGGGAACTTATGACATTATATAACTTGTTCTTTGTGACATTAACTGCACAACTTTCTCTAGAAATAATACGCCACGCTCCGAATGTGTGGACGAGGGGAATGTCGTTCTCAGATCTGCTTGAACTTGAACAATATATTTTTAGTCTGACAACTCAAATGATACCAAAAGGAAAAGGTAGAGAGTTAAGCAGGTTAGGTTTGGTCTCTGTGGTCTACAGAATTCTGTAGAATGGTATTATTAGTGTAATCTCTCTACTGCTGGTGCTGACAGGCCCAGCGTTATTTACGATAACTTCAGCCACATAACTGTCTGTGTTTAAGGTCACAGGTCATATGTAGTGCAACGAGTGTGTAAAGAGCCTAAAATAGAATTCGTTTGCAACGTGGATTTCACAAAGAGGTTTGTTGGTGTGGATTCATTTGTGTTGTGTTTTGTTGCACGTTTATGCAACTATAGTATACAACTATATAAAGTCTGCTTTCACTTGATTACACTGTGCTTTCAATTTATACACACACATGTAATGTTATATAACTTTTTTGTTATGTGATGAACCTCCTCAGAATAATGTTTTATATAATGTCTTACGTAATTATTTTATTGCAGCTTTGGATCTGGCTTCCCAGAGCAATGTTCAAGATGCCTTTGTCATTGCAGTCGAGCAGCAAGCCCGAGAGCGACTTGAAAAGTTATCAGCTCTCAAACGAATCAAGCCTGTGGATATGACCAAGTTGTCCCATCAGGTAACCTAATAACTTCTAATGCAAAATATATATGTACACGAAGAATCACTATGATTTCCCCGAATAAATCTTCTGTGTAGAATATAATCACATGAATAATTAACTATTCGGTAAATCAGGATATTCGCATGATAAGTCCTCGTATAAAAGTTCCATCACCTTCATCTCCTGGAGTTAAAAGAAGAACATTTACATTCCACGCCACACACACACCTTGTGGCTGTGTGGCCATCTCATCATCAGATCAAATAATACTACGCTAGTGCTAGTTAGAATCAAACGCGTGAAAGGAAGTATCACCCAGGGTGAGATCAAATGAGACTTACTTCACTTTGTTATATACACGTCATCCCGTATATCTTCTTTATAATAAAAAGGGAACCTTGGGGTGAAATTCCGTAGTAATGATCCCTGAAACCATCCCAATAATAATAAGAACCTCCGTGGTTCGTATAATAATGTTCATGGGACTTGTATGTATATATTCGTCATTCGTGTATTGCATCTACTCTTTATCAAAGCAGATTAAATTCTCCTTCTATAAAAACCTTTTAATATTTCATTCAATTTAATTGGATGAATTATTTTAAAATGAATCCACATAGAATGTCGAACTTATATTGTCAAGCATAGTAAAAGGTGGAGATTTCTCCAGTTGAATTGAGTTACCTAGTATTTAATCTTTTGCATATTCTTATTACTATTACAATAGTGTATTACTACTTAGAAGTTCTTTACTATCCCCTTATTTCCCGTTATGATAACTTTCTCCATTCTCTCGGAAAGTTCACAAAGAAACCCACGAAGAGCTCTTTAAGTTTACACAGAGAGACTGTATGTAGTCCATAATGAATCCTATTTCAACTCTCACATTGCTCTTCACATGTTTAGTAACAAGTTAATTCCCAGGAACATATTGGCCAGGAAAGCTTATAGAGAACAAATATTATTGCATTACGTCGACTGCTTTCAAAGAACTACCAAAGAGAACTTCTGTAGCTTCCACCACGACCAATAACGATCTTCATAGTACCACCATAGAACAAAGTAAAAGATCAGACAGACTAAGAGAGACAACCTTCAAGCACTGCAAATATAGCAATAGTAAGTAACCAGTAGAAGAAACAACCAACTTCCCTTTCTTCAATCCAAAGCTGCAATGCATTTCTCGGTCGTGTTAGCTCGTATTCACATTTTCACATACATGTACATGGACATGTACGGTTTTGTTTGTAACTCGTCATGTGAATGGTAGACACTGAATGCAAATGAATATATACAATGGAGTTTGGTATCTCTGGGGAATGTTGTCTATGTATATGTTCTTGTACGACATGTGCTATACGAGCTTACAATTCTTCTTCTCTAGTTATTCTTCCATTTTTTCATCTTTCTCAGTCTTAACGCAACGCAGAGAGTCCCTTGTATCATCATCTGTAACGTTGAGTACAACCCTAACGAAAAACTAAAGCCAATTTATCTTTTTCTGTTGTCTCTGTGACTTTTGGTCTGAATACACATTCCTTTCTATCACATTACATTTATTTTTCTTCTCTCTAACTGCAGTCTGCACGCACAGAGAGGCGTTCGTGTATTCAGATATTTGTATATTTTGACATATTTCGCCCTGAGTTAATGTTCAACTAAATCAGATGAATACATGTCCAAACATGTTGTAAACTAGATGCGAAATTCATCCAGACCTCAAATCAAACTGGCAAAACGCAATTTTAAAGTTGCCAACAATTTACCAAATAATAGATTTAATTCAACAGGAGTAGTTAGCATGAAATAACGCATAATCTACTTAAGTTCCTGTTTGCCAGATTAACAATACCCTATTATTCTGTATCCCTTCCTCGTAATCAGGGGGAATCCAGAGATGTTATGATAAAATATTTCCAGCAGCACGGTTACATTATATTCACGTGTAGTTAAAGTATAGGGCAGCATATATTTGCACACTCTCAATCTGCAAAAACAGGAAGTGGGAAGTAAATACATTTTGCACAGTTACTCACCCGACCGTGAATGAATTTCAGTCCCCAATAAAATCTCCAAACACATATTGAAAGGTCAGAAGTCATGCATGACCATACAGTAAAGTAACAAGTTGCATATGAATAGATTAGCTGGACCAAATACATATCCATGATTTCAAACATGGAGAAAGCTAATCAGTCAGTGTGTATGCATCCAATTCCCATATACATGACTCTGCTAGTGAATCCTTGAGTGAAAGAATGTGCTCTCTGTGAATTTCAGTTGAGTGAAGTTCCATCAGGAAGTGGAGGAGAGACATCGGAGTTGAACGGGTTGATCGAGGCAGCAACAGGGAGTCCAATATACGTAACTTCAGCATCCGAGTTAGCTTCCAGTTCCCAGTCATCAGCTCTCCATAGAACACCCGGGACTCTCGGAGGAGGTGGTGGTGGTGAACTCCAGGCAGATTCACCTAAACTTCTCAACGCATCTCAACCAGACAGCCGTCGTCCTTCTTCATCTTCATCTTCCCTTAGAGGAACGAACAACAATAATGTCACTGTAGTTGGTATCAACACAACTACCAACAGAGGCGAAGACGATAATGAAGACAGTTTGAGTTCTTCTGGTCATCCTGTCAAACGGTTGTCTAACGGACAATATCCAGACACAGCCAAGAAATCTCCCAGCAAAGAAAGTGTCGAGTAAGTTCCTTCTTTCAACTTTCTCCTTATCTGAAACTAGGTTAAAATCCTGCCAATAATAACTCACAACCACACAAAATATCTCTCGTGTATTTTAAGAATCCTAAAACAATTCCAAGTGAAAGTTAACTTCCTCCTTTGCACACACATTTCGCATTTCCGCAGTGAAAGTCTGCAGCAGATCGAAAGTGAGTGTTGCATGTTCTCCGCCATGATTTATCCTCAAGGCACTCAAGTCACTTCTTCAGTCTTTGTCATTTCACAAAATGTATTTTTGCGTTTTCACATTTCCTCTTTTTATTTTTGGACTAAAAAACGCCTAACCTGATTTCACTTGTGAGAAGTTCTTGCTCGTGTGTAAAGATAGTCGTGAATATTTCTTTATCGTAGTTCTACATTTTGTTTTCCCATGCGTACTTAATATTTTATTCATGTCTCAACAACTTCCTCACAAAAAGTTATACATCCCTTCACTTTTACACTTTTACCCGAACTTTCACCCAATCTCCTCGATGCACGAAAAGATTCACCACAACTCACAGAACTCTCAACGAAAGATTCACAAATCAGAGAATTATTTTTGGATTTTTACTTCTCTTACTTTCTCTCCCTAATCACACACAAATCAACAGAACTTCACCATAATTCATTTGCATATCTCGGAGCAATCAGACATAGAACGAGTGAACGAGTGGTGTGTGCAAATCACCGTGAATAAATATTTACGCTGATTTGCCCCAAGTAAACTTTTCCTTTCTTCTCTAACGATAATCAGACGTTTTAGATAAACTTTCTATTCAATAATAATAAGGGAAAGGAAGGCAATTTCTTTTTTTTGTTTTTCTATCGAACATAAAAATGACACAAGACGTTGCACACACATTCATATCCATCCATATTGTTGTCAGTCTCCCCTTGTCGTAAAAATATACATTAGAATCACATTCTCCCAGAGCAATTTGCTATTGTAAATTACACATCAGGAAATACACAAGTCTCCTCCACATATTGTTCTTGTGTGTTCAGGGAATCAAAGAGAGAGCCATTTGGTGACAAGAGAGGGCTCGAGAAAAACGATACTCTTTCGAACAAAATCAAATTAAGCTATTCCTTCTGCTAGGGTATCCCCTGTACATACATGAATGTATATATAGATATAACTCACAAGAGAAAAGACCCGGACATTCTAGACAAGAGTTCCTTAGGGTTTCCAATACACACACACATGGTCCATTTTGACTTAACAAGTAGTCCTGTGTGATTCCTTAGCCATTTATAGAGATGAAAGCAACGATACACTCGGGACAACACACACACACACACATGAATGATCAGTATATAAAGATGAGGCCAAGTCCAAACTATGTAAGTGCACACTTACCACATTAGACTTTCACCGTCAGCAAAGTCGCACACACACAAAGTCAACATAGTAACTTTTAGTGGGGGGATGAGAGCTGCATGAGCCCCCGTAGGAATTTGTGGCATAGCAAAAGAAGGCAAGATCTCTCCTCTGTCTAATGCGTTGAATGAGTCAAGCACGATCCGCCTTTTGTAATCTGTCTATTGAGCGTGTACATTTTATCTTATCTAGTCAACCGTGGAATTTAATGGCTCTCTCTTCGTCGTGAATACATACACAACAACACTCTTCGAGATGTCTCAATTTGTACGAATTCTTTTTGCACAAAACTAGCAGCAACCCAAGCTAGGCTAGAGACACATTGACCATACATTGTGTACCGTTGATAGATTCTCAAGCCATAAATGAAAAAGATAGAGAGATGCATCTGATGATTTGAGATGCAGTTTTTACAACTTGAGAAAAAGCTTTGTACTTTTGAATGCTAGAGACAAGATCAGAGAGAGATGCTTTCCTATAATAATGCCAATTCCAACATTTCCAACGTGTCACGTAATTCCTCCAAACGAGAGATGAGCCGTGGTGATTGTCAAAACTCAAAAGTTGGAAACATGAGATTCACACACTCACATAAATAAAATATATATATATATATATATATATTGGAGTGTTATCAGTGATCGATAGTATTATTAACTTTGTACACCACACCATACATGCACTTACACGTATGTGTAAAAGTACATTGTATTTCTTTCTTGTTTTTGTGTGACACAACGGTAATATCATATCGTAATCAGTTTATTTCGAATTGTTTCATTATTATTGTGTTACAACTCATTCACGACAAATGTTTAGGTGCAGTTGAATCTCGAGAGAATCTTTTTCAGTTTAGTTCTTCATTTTGAGAAACGAGCACACATTTTATAGAAATATAATTGAAAATTGAAAGCATATATATTGTACGGAAGTGTCTATTCATTTAGCTTAACCTGTTCAATACATATTCAAGAATGAAGTCATATTCTGTTGTCTGTGGGGTTAAAAAGTTAAAATGCGTATTAACATTAACACACTCGAGGAATTCCCAGGATTCTGTAGCATTAAAGATCAGAGGTTGACGAGTATGAACATTTTTAAAAGGATATGAAACGCCCATTGTGTCAGTAGAAATTACGGAAAAAATGACTACGAAACGTGTCAGATTCCTCAGCACTCTGAGGTAGGCGGATATACACCGACCAGAGTTCACATTATATACCTTTTGTATATTTTCTGCTTTATTCTAATAATGAATTTCTAATTCTTTACAAATTTTACACAATTTGCTGTACAAAATCTACGAAACTTACAAAAACCGACACAAAAGAGTTCTTTGTATCTTTTTAAATTGAAAGAAAAGCGTACACAATGCGGAAGTTCCTTCTAAAGTCAGTCAATGCGCGCATTGCTCTATCTATATTAATACAAAGTAGTCTAATAACATGATTTTTGTTTGTTCCAGTTCTCCAAAGAAGACAGACCTCACCCTGGGTGACTCCAGAGAAAGCCTCGACCTCGAAGGTGCACGTTCTTCTGCAACTTCCAGTCGAGGTCGACCGGGAAGCAGCAGTCTAAAGGGTCGAAGTGTCGGCTCATCTCGAGAATCAATTGTTGAGACTGCACAGTATGCCAATATGATCAACATGGTTGAATGGGACAATGGTCCACATAGGGAAATGGCTGTGGATGTCCCAGAGTCATTTGTCCCAAGAAATAAAACTCCTCCACGTTATCCTCCGAACAAAAGCTCCACTCTCAATTCCAATAATAATAATAAAACCATCCTGGGCAAGACTTCCAGTAGTGGGGGTGGAAGTGGGTTAGTTATGACAAGTGAACTTGGTGGTGTCCGCGGGAATGGAACACTTCCTGGACAAAATGGTGCTGCGGGTATTATTGTGAGTAAACCAGTTCCACCTCCAAGAATAGGAGATTCCTCTACCTCCTCCACAGTTAATAAGGACGGGTGGAGTGTGAATAATAATAACGCTCCCAATGTACCCCATGTTCTTCCAAGAACTGTTGTCAGCCCTACTAAGACTCCCACGACATCTTCTTCAACACCATCCAGAGATGAAGCTGAGAGAATACGCAAATACCAGGTAATAATACTTTTTCATTATTCATTCTTCATTATTACTCTGGGCTAATGGGCGATTCACTTTCATAAAAATGTCCCTAAAAGAGATTTAGCAAGTGATTAGACAGACAGATAAAATACATCTTCGAAAGTACAGGTAGGAATTTCAGGTCTGCGTAACATTGTATAACTACTTTATTTAATTACCTTGCTCCTTTTCCCTTCTGCGAGTTGTTTTAATTGAAATAAAAACCACAAACTATCAAACTACCTACCTACGTGTATATGTAGTCTTTGGTTGAGGTTACTGATGCTCGATAATCGTCAAGTCATTAACTAAGAGTGATTATCAGGATAATATGCAGTATAATAGCCAATATCAATTCTTCTGATTGGATCCATGACATGTCAAATGGACATTTTGCAGTTTTCCCGTGACATTTTAATGGTTAACTGATAACCCTATCTATAGTCATTATTCAAAGGGAATATGGACACTTAAAATGATTCGCTTAATTTGAATTAGTTTTTTCTGACTCTTAATTCCTTGTGTTGTTTTTACATTAAGGTATTTCTAATTAAAAGCATATAGGTAGGTGTGTGTCAAACTTTCTTTCCGTGACATGGTCATAAAATGAAATTGAATGCCAAAAGCTTAAACGTATATTCATCTCCTTGGTCTTCATTTAAGCGATATCAAGTGCAGAAGGGGGTATTAAGATTATTGTGACGTGACATTAAGTAAATATATTTCAATTGCTTTTGTCCCAGAGTGAAGGTGACCACCACACGAGACTCCTGTCGATCACCTCTCGGTCTATTATTAGGTATTGTATGCAAATCAAATGCAGATGAAGTGATAGAATATTGACAGGCAGAATAATAAATGTTCAAATACTTAAACTTCTTGTACTCGCGTGATACGAATATAATTCTTAAAGGATATTGACAGCTTTTCCAATCTTATACTTTGTCTGCAGTCTATTCTATACACGCGCGCGTCTTTGCTAATCAAAAGGTTACAAGGAATGAAATCTCTTATCGTACTAAAAGCCTTAAACTATTTTAATACCCTTCTTCATTTTGCAAACAATTAGAAAAATTTAAAGATTATAAATTTCCTATTTCATTGACGTCATATTATCCCATATGCCAGAACTATTAACCCTCAGGTGAACTACCAGATTCGCATTTCTCTACCAGTAGAAATGGATTTTAAGTACACCCAAGTTTTTGCACTCAGCTTTATTATGAAGGCCTGAAGGCAATTTGACAATCACAAAGAGTGGCGATTTAAATCATACAAAAAGGTCGAGCTTATAATTCTATGTGGCACACAACATCTAATGAAAGTGGCACACTAGAGTCAAATTTAATTCCAGTTTTAAAAGTTACCCTGTACAGCTTATAGTTACTCCGTGATGCTTCAGGGTACCACTTATTAACGACATACTCATCTCACGACACACAATTATTCTCCACTAGTACAAAAAGTTGAATTACATTACTCAGCCTTTATAAGACATTTGTCCTTTCTAAAAATTGCATTATAAAAATGCACCAAATGCACCTTGAATCTACAGCGTGAACTATTCAAGGACACACTGTGTATGTGCTCTTTCAACAATCATAATAATGTTTCACAATCATACGCATTATTATTACATTTAGATCTTGCTCTAACTTGTACTTTACGAATGAGACTCATTAGTAAAATCCAGTTACACTCAAATTGTACAAACAAACATATACACACACACAGTAGCATTTATTACATGTAACTGATCTTGTAATGGCTCAAAAAGCACTCTCAACTACTCCTGACTTATTAATCTCAATAATCTCCCTCCACTCTACGTGGAATTGGCTTTTATATCTACCAACTTATGTGAGTGCAAGTATTAAGAACTCTTCTCTAAAGAAATCTCAAATCTCTCTTCTTCTTGTACGAAATGTATTCCTATCCATGTAGATATCTCTCTCTCTGTACATAATATCCCGATGACTGCTGAGTGTATGTGTGTGATCTAAAGAGTTAGATTGGATTATTGGAAATTCAATATCAAGTGTCGTAATAAATATATTAAGTTCACCTTAGCCAAAGAATAAAATGACGTAAGATATTGTAACCAGCAGTTGAAAATCTCTTTTAACTCTACGACCCTGAGATCACCTACAATTCTAGAGATGAGGTTACTCTTTCTGTTCCTCTTGTGCATATCATACACACTCACACTCTTATATACACGACCGTCCACTGTCCGTATCATGTATTCATAGGATATACCAGCTGAAGTTGAAGAAGTAGTAGTAGTAGGTGTATGCTAATGAAAAGTTGGATATTCTTGGAAATGAAAAAAGTTTAGTGAAGAAATAGCACTTGCTCAGTAAGGTAACGTGGCCTGTGTGTCTCTCTCTCTCTCTTTCTGTCAGTTTGGGATTTCTGCACGAGAAATAAAAGAATAAAAGTTTCATTTACCCTCGATTATATAAATTTTCCTTTGAGCAAGAGAAAGCATATATGCATATGCATGCAGAAGAAAGGAGACACACTCGCGAATATCATAGTTTTGCATGGAGTTTATTGAATACACCACAAAGTAGTGTAAACCAGACTAGGTATAGCGTGTAAATATTATCCATAGTGAGTGCTGTGTATATTTCCAATAATATCTCCTGACACGACATTATCATTATTTGTATAGAGAGCAAAAGCAGTCCACCATATCCATTTCTCTTTGATTAAATGAGCATGTCTCTCTCATAAAACTATACACAAAATCTCGTCCATATCGTGTCTTGTTCTGTGAATTGTTCATGTGATATAGTATTAGTAGTTCTGCTGCAGAAGGAACTGTACACAAGAAATTGTCCTACCTGTCCTCATCCCCATTTACTTTCTCTTTAAAATCACACATAACAAGCGAATAGTGTGTATTTCATATTTCACTCTACTATCTTGGTATCTCTTCTTCAGTTCATGCACAGACAACAAAAAGTTCCTTAGGATTTCCAACTGACAAGCTGTGAGCAACTTCCGTTCATCTAGTCGTGTATATATATGTCTTGTTATCATCATCTCAAAATATATATTCTTGTGTGTTTGTGCTTATAAGTGTCATATTATTATAATATGCTACATATATGATTAATAGTTGAAGCTACACCGAGAGAGCTTGTTGTGTCCTTGTGTCTTAAGTCTCTTTTCTGAAAGGCTCTCCAGTCACCTCCTCAAGAAGAATCTGTCTCAAAAAGAAATATTTCAAAGACAAGAGACTGTTTATGCACTCTCTTATCGTCACTTCTTTCC
>Ga0194135_10000741_pt1 | contig 19004 bp, 16 predicted proteins | sample LitLau_LLRF_2013_FD_134024 | JGI IMG/M metagenome (GOLD analysis project Ga0194135, IMG submission 134024) | Freshwater sediment microbial communities in response to fracking from North America - Little Laurel Run_MetaG_LLRF_2013 (version 2) | ecosystem: Environmental > Aquatic > Freshwater >...
GGAAAATCCATTCACACCAAATTCTTACCACTGGTTCCATCATGGTGGTATTCCATAACATATTGCTTAAGTATATAAACAATTTTTAGCATGATTGATCCAAATTAAGAATCAATAAATTTTTTTGGGGAGCATCTTACATGCCTCGTCACTTCAACTCTCTCGGCAAATTATGAGACCCTTTGAATGATCAAAGTCCCTTGGCTCTGTTTGGGATACAGAATTCATTCCAATTTCAAATCCTCTTGTATGAAGGAGCGAGGAGCGAGCATTTTATCTTGTTATTGGTTGTTGTGTGTGTTTCTGTTGTCTTGTTTTGCTTTGTTTTTTTTTGGGTAAGATTCATTGCAGTTTCACATCATAAAATCAATTGAGTTGATTACTTTTTGAGCAATTCTGGATTTGTTCAGAGATTGGTGGGAATATTATTGGGACTAAAAGAAGAAAGACTCTCAACACTGAACGATTTTGATTCGTTCCTAGAGTTTATATTCGAAATTTGAAGGTTTCAGCGTAGTTTCAGAGTTAGTAGGAGCGTAGCCAACCAAATCTTAAGAGAGAAGGGAAAGGAGTTCCCCTGGCGGAATGATTTCGGAACATGTTTTGAGTCCGTTTGTCCTGGCGCTAACTCCTTTCCCTTCTCTCTTAAGATTTCGATGGCTACGGTAGGAGTCATCAGTTTTGCAGGCAAGTAGAAAGGACGACGCGAACGTCACACGCCAATAGAAAATAGCTTGTCCAAATTGTTTTTCAGAATTCAAGATTACGGTGTCAGATTTTTATATAATTTAATAACATTTTAGAGAGTATAGATGCGATACGACTAGAATCAACCTCGTCAACCACTTTGCTGTAACTCTTAAAGTCATGGCTATAAGAGTGAGGGAGTTCTTCTCACAGCCTCATTTTTCCATGCTGTTACATGTGGGGCGAAGGTGGTTTCTCACTTTAAAATCCCTCACTCTTAGCCCATATTTTCGTTGGAAAAACTATAATACTGGATGTCAATTAAAATCATAAGTTAAGTTCTTCCGCCTCCGGATTCCGGAACCGTGACTGGAAGCTCGTTGCGTCGGGCTCGAGTGGGAAACTTCTACCATGCGGGAGGATTAGGATTCCTAAAATGTCGCTCGAAAGTTGTTTTTCATTAGATTTAAATTTGAGAGAGTTCTCAAATTTTTTTTGTGATTCTTAATTTTTACTTTCGATATATAAACCTTGATTCGTAAACGTCGCTGGGTTAAGAATTTTGGACTCTGTCATAACTCTACAAAACTTAAAATTAGGCTCTCACTCGTCTCCCTCAAATGTCGTAGCTTAGGAATTGATTTATTGAAATGCATAAGTTTATTCGTTCTCCTGAATGTTGTCCAGAATCCATTTTAAATAGGCACTAGTCCGAGCATACACTCCAGGCAACCCTCCTGGAAATTAAAGGATAACAATAGTTATCACTGATTAAAATTTCGAATAACGATATTCACCTTTATTGTTAGTTAACTAATTTAATTACCTATTCCACACTGTACTGGACCGTAGGAGACAATGCCAAGTTGGAAATAGCGAGGAAGGTTCTGAACAGAAATTGGGTACATCAACGGCCCGCCACTATCGCCACCTTAAAAACAAATTAACATGAAAATGCTTGAAAATAACACAGCAGTCACAAGAAGAAAGTTATAGCTGACTTTACCACAAGAATCTTGTCCAGCTTCCCCGCCTGCGCATAGCTAATTAAAAGGGAATTGAGTCAGTATTTTATCAGATTATGACCAGTGACTGTTGGAAGTATGCTTTGAATCTTGAATGTTTTATTTACCTGATCCCCTGAAATTGTGACTCTCCGGGTATACACCGCTTGACACTCTTGATTCGTTTTCAGCGGAACTGTTACTTGTTGTAAGATAGTACTTCCCATGGCTTTGTCTAAAAGAAACATTCATATTAACTATCATACTGTTTGGTAATTAGATTTGGATGCTGGCTGGCAGACGTTATTTAACTTACTCCACTGTGTCCTTCCCCATCCTAATGTGAAAGAAAATTGAATTTTAATGAAGGTTCAATATCCGAAATTTAATAAGTTTTGCTTTCCTAACCAGCGACGATCCCTTTCCCTTTTCCATCTGGAAGGGATGTAAGCTCATATTCCTTTTCAAAAGGAAGGCAAACTGGCCTAATGAACACTAGAAATCAAATCAATTATTTTCATTATGAAATATGAAAGGAGTTTGCCGTTATCATATTATTTTACAAACATGTGTCAAAGTTGATATCCCTGTCTAAGAAAATCAGTGAAATATCATTTTGTTTTGTGTTTGAACTGTAATCTTCGTGTGGTATCAATTTCTTGATTCTATAATCCTCTGCAGTGGAGCACTGTTCGAGATCCGGATCGCAATCTAATTCCGTACCGGTGTCATGCTCTCCTAGTCGGACTTCAACCCTGTAAAATTGGATTGTGTTAAACAATGGGATCGTCTCTTCCCCTTCATCTACATTCCTTCCAAGGGAGAGTTGCTTAGAATATGTCGTTAGTTTGCCAAAGCGACAAAAGTTAAATTCGCATAAGGAAATTGAACGCCTGTTACGTCTTTGCTGCAAATAAGCATTCCAAAGCATACTAACTACAAGCACAAGTTTGAATTCAACTGGAGAATGTAGATCTTACGGAGCATAGTCGTCTTCCACTCCATCTGTACAATGTGCTACATCAAATCAACAGACTTTCCGTCATTAAGATTTCATTATTATTTAATTCAAAAATGTTTATTTCTTTGAATATTGCTTGATCGGACTATTTTCTACCTGCGGTTAGTATCCAACGTTTTCCAATGATCGTTCCCCCACAATAATAATCAATCTTTTTAGAACTAGGTCCAGCTACAATGTTCAATGATTCTCATGTCAATGGGCTGAGTAAATGATCCCAAAGCTTCATTTCATATACAATTTAGTATTGGTTAGTATTCAAATTTTAAATCCTTACTTTTATAACCAATGCGAGCCATCCACGGATAATTTCCGAGGGAAACCTACAATTCAATAGTCAATAGATAGTTAAAAGCTACGCAACTGTTTAAATTCTCACTCCAGTGAAAATGTCATTTCCCAATAACTTACGTTCTTCCCACCAATAATTCGATTACTACTAATCCCAATTCCACATCCTTTAATTCCAGGCAGTTTATAGAAAGCAGGATGTGATTTTAAACCTGGACCTGGATGGATTCGATTCGAGGGCTCCTCACCAGACGGTTCATTAGTAGTTGATGCCGAAATTACGCTGACTGGACAACAAATCTAAACACGGAAGGAAAACCATACTTGAGATGAAGAGGAAGATGTATATGTTGCAGGAAACATAATTAGGATAAGAAAATAACGCACTTTTGGATCGCCATCTTCAAAACTGCAAGTTAGCTTTTGAAGATGGCGAAGTTGGGAGCCTGTTGGCTTATTCTTGAGAATTTGAAGTAATGGAGGACAAACTTTAATCGAAACGCAATTCCCAGGTTGCCTATCGTAGGATCTACATTGTTCTGGAAAGTAAGTTTAAAAAAAAAAACCTTTCGAAACGGATATAAAAATGAGTTATTATTATGTAAATTTACGTGGTGAGACGACGGAAAACGTTAGGATAAAGACAAAAATGATGCCGCAGAGTAGGCGAGGCATGGTTCCAAGTCCTTTCTCCAACGGTGTGTTTAGTGAACTTAGTAATTGAATGATTAAAAATGAGTCACATTGAATTTCTACGAATCAACTAACTTTACGCCTCCTTCTCAATCTGGAACAGGCTAATGTTAATATATGGACTTCAGGACGTGGATTATTTATTACGTAGAAATGGAATTGGTTAACCTTAGAAAACAGGTTTGCTAATCGTGTGAAAGCTCAATAATTATCCCATCACCTCCCTACCTAGTTTTGGACTCAGAGGGTTCTGGGAAGTTGAGTTCCTTTCTATCCTGTTATATTATTGAGAATTAAACATTTTGATTACAACGATGACGTATAGGCTCGATCAGGAGGAGGACCGTGGGAAATAAGAGTAACATTGTACTTTTGTTTCCGTGTTGCAGATTCATGCACATCTGAAAACAAGATGCGTATGGTTACAATTACAAACTAAAACTCTTACCTGTCCGTCCCATTTGACATTCGATCAAATTCACAGAGTGCAGTTGTTGAAAAGAGCTAAAATTCATATCATCAGTTCAAACTAAATTATGAATTCGTGTAAAAAGACTACACGAAATGGGTTAGCTAGCGCAATGGTTGTGATTCAATTTAATAATTAATTTAATTGCTAGAGCTGGTTCCCAATTGATACTGAACTGAACTCCAACAAATCTGTGAGAGCTACTCGTTCGTGCCCGTAAGACTACGGTGACGCCAAACTTTGTAAACCCGCCAAACCTCTGAATTTGAAATCTGTCAATTTTTTATTTTATTTTAACGGAATTCACTCATCCATGATCCATCACTCACTCACAATCACAATTTTATTTAAATATTCACTGTGACCGTGAGTAATCAGTTAAGGTATCAAGTAAATTAACGCATATCTGTTGGACATTTAAATTGTAATAGTTTATAGTTCAGAAGTAAGTTCAGAAATGGATTTGGGTAAGATGGAATGATACAGAGTTTGGGGTTTGGAGGAGGAAATAAATAAATAATTATATTTATTTTCGTTTCAGCCATGATGTCCGGTAACTTCACCACAGTTGGTGGGGTTTATGTTGACCCATTCCTCAAACGACAGAAGATTGAAGATATGGCACCGGAGGAATACCTTTCAGTCCCCATTTCGGATCTTAATCAAACTGGACAACTTATTGCAGGTGAGGAGGCAGAGGAGCACAGGAGCAGGCATTGGACAGCTATTGGATAAAAATGCGGATCTAATATGTTATTCTTGTTCATTTACACAGGGCCCGGAGCGAAGCGGGATGTGGCAGCGAGTATTCTTGGCGTTGCCCTTCCTAAAGTAGATAGACGTGATCAAGAAGACATTGCACGAGCCAAGAAATATGCTATGGAACAAAGTATTAAATTCGTCCTGATGAGACAGACACTGGCGCATCAACAGCAGGTATGTTCTTTAATAAATAGTAATTCTTTGCTTCCCAATGAATTCTTTGAATTATGTTTTTCATTTGTAATCATTCTTGGTGATCTTTTGTTCCTAACTTGCAGCAAGCGAAGTCTTTGCAACGACATCAAGCTCTAGTTCTAATGTGCCGGGTATACATTGGCAGTATTAGTTTTGAACTTCGAGAGGATACAATTCGTCAAGCCTTTGCACCGTTTGGTCCCATCAAGACTATCAACATGTCATGGGATCCAGTGGCCCAGAAACACAAAGGATTCGCATTTGTCGAGTACGATTTACCAGAAGCCGCCCAGCTGGCATTGGAACAAATGAATGGAGTTATGATTGGTGGAAGAAATATTAAGGTAGGAAGGAAGCTCATTTATTCATTAGTTAAGTTAGTGCCATCGCCATGGCTTCTGTTTTTCTTTGTTCTTGAAAGCGTAACATTTTAATTTAGTGTGGACGAGATACCAGGATCAAGTTCTCTCACATGGATCAAGTAATTGATGATTTGATGGACGAAGCAAAAGTTTATCACCGAATCTACGTCGCCTCAATTCATTCTGATCTTAGTGAAGAGGATATCAAGAGGTAGGGTGTTTCAAACTAACTAATTAAAATCAGATTAAACTTCAACTAGTCAATGCATAGGTTTCAATTCGTAAAATGTTTCTTGCTGCAGTGTCTTCGAAGCTTTTGGGAAAATCCTGGCATGCAAGCTGGCCCCTGGCCCAACACCTGGGAAACACCGCGGATATGGGTTCATTGAATACGAGTCGGCACAGTCCGCCGCAGAAGCCATTGCATCAATGAATTTATTTGACCTTGGGGGGCAGTATCTGCGGGTTGGAAAAGCCATTACACCTCCAAATGCACTGCAGGTAAACTTTGCTTAAAATTCCTCCGTATCTCTTTCACGTCATACGTTATTTACACTCAACGACGTTTTTTTCCACAATTAGGCAAATCCTGGACAGAGTACAATGCCTACAGCTGCAGCTGTGGCGGCAGCAGCTGCTACTGCAAAAATTCAAGCCATGGAAGCTGTGACTAATACGGCCGCTGTATTTGGACTGTCAAGCGAAAGCACCTCACCCCGACTTGGAAGTATTGGACTCGGAGCTCAGCATGCAATGGGAAGCAGCAGCCCAACTGTTGGATTTGGTACTTCCCCACGTGGGCAATTGACTAGTCCACAACTGGTAAGATTCTTCAGCATGAGCTGATAAATGACTGGCTAATTCTTTGCCATTGATTGAATTCTTCATGAAATAGATTACACCTGGGTTTGGAAGCCTAAGTGCTTCACCAAATCTTTCTGGAATGAGTTTAGCAGGAACTCCTACAGCTGTTCTGCCTCCGCCTGGTGTTGCAATTCCGGGAGTCGGAAATCTGCCAGCCCCTGTCGTTCCATCATCTCATCTTCCACAACAACCAACAGTGAATTCTTACCAACTCCCGACTGCAGTCCCAGTTCCAGTCATGCCAACGACGGGGCGCACGTTAGGCGGGTTCGCTTCAGGACCAGCAGCGGCAATCCCACCACCTGGGATTGTGATGGCGATGCCAACTGTACATCTTCCCGTGTCTGAAACCTATTCTAATACTGCAGCCGTTTCTGCTGGAGTGTCCAGTTGGGGACTTGTGAGTCAGCCCACTGAAAAACCAGCTCCACCAAAACTCGTGAGTTTTCCTGATTGAAGTATATTTAAGGGAGGGACACATTTAGATTTTTACACTTTACAGGTCGAAGACCCACGAAAACTCCCAGTTCCAGAAGAAGCAGAGACTCTGAGTTTGTCATCCCAGGAGAATCTCTCCATCAAAGGACAAAGTGCCCGACATCTGGTAATGCAAAAACTGATGCGAAATGAGAGTTCCACTGTCATTGTGCTCCGTAATATGGTCTCTCCGGAGGATGTGGATGAGACTCTCAAGGATGAGATCACGGATGAATGTAGCAACTATGGGACTGTCCGACGGGTGGTCATTTATCAAGAACGTCAGTCCGAGGACCCTGATGCCAACGTCGTTGTAAAAATCTTTGTAGAATTTTCAAATCCAGCAGGTAGATTATCATTTATTTTCCAGACTCTTTGTCGCCCGCTATCAATCAATGCCAACCCAAAATGCAAATGATGTTAATGCCTGATTCGTTAATTTTTGTGATTTGCAGAAGCTGAATCTGCGCGGAGTTTGCTTCATGGGAGATTCTTTGGTGGGAGGCGAGTAATTGGAGAAATCTATGATTATGAGATGTACAGGATTAATGACCTCTCAGGATAAAGCTTACAAGACAAGGGAGGCGGGAGGCTGCGTCGTGGACATGCACATAATTCCTTATAGTAGGCTTTTAGTAACAACAGAGGACGTGAATTTTATTACCATTATCTTCAGTTTGTAGGTTTTATAACTTGATGTAATCTATGGGAGTAACTTTCCCATTTAAATATTATTAAATGTTATGTAAAATCCTCTAATCGTTTATGTAAACTTGGTTGTCTGCTTGATTTCTTATTACAGAAATCTTATCAATATGACAGGGGGAGGAGGAGGAGAAGAAGCATAACAGCGTCTGCATAATAAGCAGACGTGAGATTGGAAACTTGGGAGCATGGAATTGTAAGACTGTATCGCTTTCTTAAGAAAATGACATTGGATTCCATGTCACAATTCTTTTACCCGTCAGTTATTTTTAGACACATGGGAAGCAAAGCGTTGTACATGGAACAAAGGAAAAGTAACAGGTTGTGTGGTTTAATGCGGCTTCTCTATCCTATTCATTCAGTAGTGCCGCGGAGCTCAGTCAGTAGGAAGCAGCGTCTGGACGGGAACGGCGTTGATCCTTTAATTACTGTAAGGAGACCAAACATCATGGAGAGCCCGGATTGGAGAGAGGATTCGTACGGTCACCGTCGGCGCCTCCTGGACCTCAACCGTGCCGTATTGGAAAGTGGACGTTTCAGCAATGTGTCCTTCCTTGTTGGTCCCGAGAGAGTGCAAATCAAGGCGCATTCCCTCATCCTGGCCGCGAGGTCATCCGTGTTCGAGGCCATGTTTAGTCTTACCTGGGCCCAATCCCAGGCGAGCGATGATTGTAACGTGCCTGTGGAGGTCCCAGACACAGAACCAAATTCATTTAGATCATTTTTGATGGTAAGGGATTACATGAGGGCTGAAAGAGCAGCGATTTCTGCTTCGACTTTTTTTTTTATTTAAGCGTTATGCTAGAAGACTTTTTTTTCACTCTTCAGTTTCTCTACACTGACGCTGCTAAAGGGTTTACGGTTCCTGTGGTCATGGGAGTGTTGTACTTGGGACAAAAGTATGATGTGCCAGAAGTCACTGGCGTCTGTGCTGCCTATTTGAGAACGAACATCTACGTTTCAACGGTTGTTGAGATTTATTATGCAGCGAAACTGTTTGACCTCCCTGAGCTCGAAGCGGCAGCCATGGCGTTTATGCTCAAGTAAGCGTTTCATATGCGTTCTGCGTTTAGCGCTCAAAAGATTGGCTCCGTCTTAACAAATCGCTTTCCTTCTCAGACTGATTTCGGTTGTAATCTCTTATAGAAACGCTGCTGACTTGACTCGACATCCGGAATTCCTGCAGTTGGATTTGGACACGCTCTCTAAACTCATTTCCAGCGATTCTCTTATACTCCCAGAGGTCTCCGTGTTCCAATCATTACTGGCTTGGGGGAAGGCGGAGTGTGAGCGTCAAGAGATTTCCTCAACGACTGAGAATTTGCGACGACTTCTTGAGTCGGTCCTCTCATTGGTCCGATTCCCAACCATGACGTCACAGGAATTTGCATCGGAAATTGTCCCGACTGGACTCCTAAACAACGAAGAAATAATTCAAGTCTTTCTCTACTTGAATTCCGACGGAGGACGTTTTCCGTGCACTGCTTCGTTCAACGATACCCCAAGGCCCTTGCCTGTCATCACTGCATGGAGGCCAGCCGGCGGTTCCCCTGTGGGAGTCTACATGAGCAGTGAGTCTTGCTCTCCTATCAGCCTCTCCTACACGGTGATGCCTGGACACTTTGAGAAAACTCATGAAGAGTCCCTGGAGTGAGTTTCTAATGATTTCAGCATTTCTAAGCTTTCTTTACATAATAATTGAAAAACCTAATTCTATTTTCCTGTCGTAGTTTTACCGTGAATCGGAGCGTTGAGATTTTAGGAGTCGGACTCTATGGGCCAGACCCAGATCGACTTTACAGCCACAAAGCCTACAAGACATACAGTGTTGACATTCAGATATTCAATTATCCAAACACATCTACCGCTGAGAGGAATCCCGCTCGGGCTTTGGTCTCACACGCAAGCCAGTCAGTGAGCACACGAGCAGACTACGCCTGTTACTTTGTCCGTCCTGTCATAGTGGAAAAGGATACCCTCCACCACGTCCGAATTGCTTTCAAGGTAAACATTTACTAATCCGCCATATCCTGTAGAGCAAAAGTGCGGAGACCCACAATCACTAGGAACTAACTTTTCTTTACAATTCCAGGGTCAGGAAACAAAGCATGGAGTTACTCGCCTCTCCAATGTTTCTGCAGTCTGCATAGGCACAGATGATGATGAGAAAGTGACGTTTCATTTCCTTGGACCGCCAACCCCACTAGCGGTTGGTCCTGGTCGTCATGAAGGACGGATTCGTTCCCTCTTTTTCCAGCTTATAACCAAAAACTACAACTAGACGGGAAATCGAGTAAGGACTTACACCTACCCTATTATTTTGGGACTGAACGAGTATTATGGATTCTAAGATTTGAAGAAACATTATATATATATATTTTTAACGAATTTTTTATTTAAAAGGCGTCGAAGGTTAAATGATTTCCTTCTACTTTGTATAAATTATATTATTCTTCAAGTCTTTGATTTAACGTTGGACTCTTTCCCAACTACACTCCTTTTCTGTTTTATAATTTAATTAATTTCTCGACAATTATTTTTGTTAAAACCCTTTGAAAATTCGAACGGGAAAAGTCAGGATAAATTATTGACAAAAAGAAATAAATTTTATTGTTGCAAAGCATTCCATCGTTACTGTTCTGGTGATAAACCAATCGTATTTTTACGGTTAATTCGATATCTCTTGACATTAATATGTTTTAATTTCATTTTGAAGAAACGGGAATTAATAAGTATTTCAAGACTTGGAATAAATTAGCAAAAGGAGGTAATTGGAACTGAGAAAACTCACAAACTGAAATGACATATAGGATATCATCGGAACCTCATCCTCATCTCAAAAGAAAGGGAATGGTTAGGATGAATTCACTTCTGGATCAGGATTATGTGCTGCTTGTATACCAATCCCATTCCCAATCTTCACGTTTGGATTAGCTTCTGCAGGATTGAAATGGTAGCCCTCTTCCTCCTCGAGCCGGTCTCGACCAAACAGGAACATGAGCAAGAGCAATGTAGCCAAAATTGCAAGAATCACGTATAAGGCAGTCCGTTTTCTCCCGCGTCTACTCTTCACAGTCGCCGAGTTCCTGGGAAATAGAATCAATTACAGTAATTCAATTCAGAAAGTGAACATGTTGCATAATATCTTCTCTTGTGCCAGGGATATGAGCCATGGAGTAGTCCGATTAATGTAGCTTACTTACTTGATCCACCTTGATAGTGACTCGAACGGTGAGCGACGCCGGTATTTGTGATCATCCTCATCCATTAGAAGTGGCGTTTCCATTTCAAATTCTGATTTGACCGTTTTCCGAGGCATGTATGTTGCACTTGTGGATAGTGGCGGCGGGTCGGAATAAAAGTGATTCTGATTTTTAGGGATTCCGCCGCCGCCGTAGGGCGATTGTGAATTGTGGTTGAAGCCAGTGGTGCCAGTAGGAGGAAAGGATGAGTTTGGATAAGATTGATGCTGATTCCCATAATGTTGTAGATGCGGAGGGGACTCGAGCTGTGTCGTCGTGTTATACTTTGTTGTAGGTTCAAACCTGTGGTCTGGAATCTCCGAATTCTGATAAACTGCAATCTAGAAGAAGACACCGTGTAGGACACTTATTTGCACAGCTGTATAAAGCACGCCCTGATTTTTCAATTCCGAAATCTCCCCAACTCACCGAGTCTTGGTTCAAGTTCTCCACAACCCCACCGAGTCTTGCCTCTTTCATTGCTGGCACTTCATTATCCAACTGAAAGCAAGAAATTAAGTTAATGATATACGAGTCCAAGATTTTAGGATGCGAATTTAATTTATTAAGATGAATGAAAATAGATGGACCGCTCACCAAGGGAAGACCTAATCCCACACGAGCCCAATTCACTTGACCCATTTTTAATCTGAGCTCATCAGCAATTGGGGAGACTTGATTCTTGGGTGGGAAGAGACACATCTTTTTACAAATTGGACAGTTGTATCCAGCGGGTGCAGTCGTATCTGGTAAAGCCCGAGCCCAAGCATCCAGACAATCCCAGTGCACAATATCTAGAAAATGTGTAACGTTGGATTAAGTTCAAACAGAGTTGGCCGGCCACTACATCACGACTGAGATATTAATTAAACTTAAGCGTAACTTACGGAAGCACAAAAGTCGAACAGTATCTCCACTCACTAGTTCATCATCACAGAGCCCGCATTTACTGGAGAAGACAGAGTCTGTGATCCAATTACGGTAAGTATCGACCACACACTGCAAATCAAGACACGGAAAAGAATAATAAAACAGCAGTCAGGAATCGGGAGAGATCACAACAATGCAGCGTATAAATGTAAAAACATACCTTTGGATGATTTTTCAAGAGACAATATTCACATACATTGACGCGATGTTCATAACAGAATATGTTTGTCACTTTCCGGTGAGGACATTTGCAAAGACCCATTGTCAGTTCAGTGAGTCACGACAGACAGAAATAGAGTAATAGATGAAGATGGACCGATGTTTTTTTTATTTCATTTTTTCAATGATACGATACAAGATCCTATGGCTGGATCAACAAAAGAAATTAGTAAAAGATACGCCCAAGAAAGGAATGACGACGAATGAATGATCAGCTTTACTTACAGACAATATCGCATCAACCCCCTTGGGGGAACAACCTATAAAGAATCCCGGGAAGATTGAAGATAGATTTTCACAAGTCGTTGATTAGGTACGTTCGATGTTAATTAATTGAATTATTCTCTCTCAACGTCAGCTGCTGCTGTTACTGACTGAAAGTGAAAAGAAAGAGATTTCATTGCGTTGTTTTTTGATTTAATTTCTTCACCTAACCCGACTGACTTTGAATTGGACACGTCAAAGGAATTTCCCGCGTTCTCTTTGCAAAAGATTTCATCTTGTCTCTACCAGATGGAAACCAAATTTGGAAATTATCCAATTCCCAAATGACGCTCCTGGAAACTGCAACTGGCGTCATTTCACGATCTTCCCGTTTTCAGAGTTGACCTCCATTCGTTTAGTTTTCCATCCCACAGAAGTACTTCCCTGCAGAGTTTTAGTTGAGAATTTTCATAATTAGGCTTCTTTGTATAAACGCAAAAAAAAACTAGCAAGAGTAAATGGATGTTTAGTGAGCATATTTCCTCTCCTCGAAACAAGATCGAAGATTAGAAATGAAAGCAGTTTATTTTTGGAATGATCTACTTGGCACTTGGTAGTTAAAAGTTCCAGTATGACAAGGAGACAGTTGTTGGTGGGGTTCCTTATCACAAATTCAAATATAAAATTTAGAACAAGATGTGCAGGAGAGAACTGCTTTGAAAATGCTAAACTCATCTCGAAATGTATTGAATGAATAGGGGATTTTAGAAGCAGCTAAAAATGGGGAGGGAGAAATGCCAAATCCCAAATCCGAATCTCTTTCCAGACTTTTCCTTTCAAAGATCCAAACGACCTCATCAGATCAGTAGCATTAGAGAACTCATTTACTATTCTTCTTACATAAGTTTTTTCTTTGCGAAACCCAGCAAAGTCTTTCCGCGACATAGTCAATCCTCTGCTGAAAAATTAATTTGCAGTAAGAATTTAGGAAGGCGGGATAGATTGAATTTAATAAACTGGACACACGGAACTCAGGTATGATGCAATTATATTTCAGTTATAATTTATTTAGGCAAATGGATAACCGACAATTAACTAAGCGCATTTAATTTCACACAGCTTTCTAAATAATTATCATTACTGGTAAAATATCAATAGGGTTTGCAATCTTGTCTGTGATTAATGAAAATGAAACGCTTGGCTTAGACCGTATATAGATTTGGAGAATTTTTTTTGCAACAGTTGCAAAATCTGTGTTGGAGAGAGTAACACATGAAGATGATGCGGCTGCGTTCCGACTTTCCGAGTGGGCGTTTCGGATGGAATTACACTGGGACATACACAGGAATATTTTAGCCGACGATGCATGACTAGGATTTGGCATTGGCACCGTTCTAAAAACAAATTGTACAAAAGTGTAGAAAAGCAAGTTATTACAGCAGCGTGTATTTTTGCACACATGTTCCATCTCCTGTTTCCATCAAAATCTTATTTTGCACTCCATGAGTTTGAATTTTGGGTGAAACCAGATTCCATTATTGATAAAGTAAAGCAACACCGCTGGAGAAATGTACCATATGGCCATTGATTCATATTCTTTGCAGAAAAATAATGAATCATAAAGGAGATTGATTTAAAGATGCAGAGGAAGGAAGGCTGTTGAAAAATCAGAGCAAGAAGCTTCGCTGGCAAAAACCTTGATTTTATTTTGCAGTTTTCAACTTTAGTGCATTTTTAAACCAAACGATTAAAATTAGACACCAAGACCAAGGACAAGAGGGAAATTTATTATCTCTGGATTTCCCTTTCACTAATTCCTTTCCTCATGTTTTCTTCAGACGTTGGTGAGTACCGCTTGAAGCGGGTCCTGAACCAATTGGACGAAATGGCCACCCTCTCACCGCGGAGTCCTCGAATGGCCCAGGCACTTTATAGTCCCATTGAGTATTTACCCGTGACAAGATTCCCAAGACCAGATGAAGAATTCTTTGATATCATCCACGAGGCCGCTGTGGAAACGCAAAAGGAAAGGGAAGTCATCCTCAATCAGGTTTGGAAAATTTACTTAATTCTTTAATAGATTTGTCTTGAATTCATCAATTAACAAAATAATCCAATTCGTCACCAGCCATACAGAACGACTCCTTTGATTACTCCTGGAGCGAAACCGAAGCCGGTTACAGTAAATAATAAAATGACTGGGAAGCCAATGAAGCCGAAGCCAACCGTCTACAGACCACTGGAGCCAAAAGTAAGTAACACACAGTACTTACATCACATCTCATTCAGCTCCTTGTGATCCCGTCCACGTCCGTGTCCAGTTTCCAAGTCCAGTAGAAACTTTCACTTTTGTGGAAGCATATGGCGGGGGCAGTGCAGTGAAGTGAAGTGATTAATGGCTGGGATGGAATATGGGTTTGTTCGTTTTATGATGATGTTTCCATTTTCTATTTTGATACCCACAGAGTGTGGTTGCAACTTTGGACGAAAATCGGGCCCTGGTTAATCGTCAGTTTAATTCGCCCAAATCCTTGTACTCCAATCAGAATGTGGCAGCCGCCATTTATGAGCAAACCGGCGTCAAGATGTGAGTTAACCTGATCATTGTTTCCCAATTTTAAATGATCTTACCAGAACTCAATCATAAATTGCTCCTAGGGGACCCCACGGAGTGAAGCCATTCAATCCTGAAGCATCACACACGCTTCAGGCCCTCCTTGCGGATGAGACTTACGGACAACCGGCTAAATTGATCCCAGCACCTCATGTGAGACACGCGGCACCACCACCGACAGGGAAATTCGGTCATTCAACAGCACCTTCAACTCATGTACGTTGTCCTTTTCCGAGTAAATTTGTAATAGCGAGACATTTTTATTAATATTATGAGCACTTTTTCTGAAATTTCTTTGAACACGACATCCAAATTCGAAATCAGGTCAAAACGTTTCGCACGGACAGTCTAGACATTCAAAACTTCAGCTTTTAACGCAACCAGCTTGGGAAAGGGGAAATGCTAGGTTTAGGAAACGATTTTCTTCAATTGAAATCCTGTAACATTGGATTGGGATTATTACTAAAGGTTGAGCTTGAGGATTGTCGTTTTAACATGGAGATTTACTTTCCAGATTAATTCAGTTGGAGCACCTTCATCAAGGATTGCACAGAGTGACAGTTTCCGGCGTCTCATGATGTCTGTCATGATGAGTGATTAAAATGTTACCTGAAGAAAAGCTTTGGCGTCAAATGGAAACCCTTACAACTCACCTCATTTCGAGAATGATTAATGGACTTAAAGCGTGAAGAATATTGGATAATCGATGCAGCAACAAAATCAATTTGAGATAGAGCAATGAGAAGAAAGACAATGAGTTGCCGACTATGGGATTAGATAAAATTTAACTTCACAATTTCAAAAGTATTGACGCATGTTTTCCAATTTCAATTAATTCTTAAACCATCTTGGTTCGAAATATTATTATACTGTATTCTTGATTCTCATATATGCTCTATTGCTTCTATCCCGTTTCTTCAAAAGCATCCGAACATCTCCCTCGCATCAAATGGCTTAGAAAATTGTAATTTCTGCAAATAAAAGAAAATGGAAACTTTAAACCTTAACCACTTTCAGCCCTTTTCTTCAATAGAAATATGTAACTATATTCTGGTTCCTTGAAAATAAAAATAAAGTGTAATGGTTCTTCGAAAATCGGATTGGAGAAAGCGCAGAATATTATTCGTCTCAGGTCAGGTGAGACTGCCGCCAGTGTCAAGAGTTAATGTGGTGGAAAAAATTCAAGACGCGTTCCCTTTTATCTTCCTGGTTCTGGAGATTTTAGACTTCTGGATGTAAGTTTTATTGTATTCCACATACGAATGATTTTCCACGCGTACGTGGGAGGAGGCCACGGAGAAAGTCGTGAACATGTTGAAAAATAACGAAACTTGCGCCAATACGGCGAAACTTGTCATATGTCAATGACAGGAGCAGAGAATATTGCTCACAATCACAATGGAGGAAATGGAGTAGGCAGTTTTACACCCTTTCGGTTCAATGGAACTTGACGTCTAACTTGCTCAACTTTCAAATTTTCTTCACATTTTATTGGAATTGGGGATTCCTTATCCTTGCGAGACATTAACTATTTGAATTTACACCAAGCAAATCCCTGCAATTGAATCACACCATTCAATTAAAACCCTAGCATCTTCCTTTTCACTTTTCAACCAAAACTTAAAATTTTCAAGTTGGTGAAGTGCGCATTTTCAGATTCCAGGAACCTGGGAGATCACCAATGCATTTACTGGAATGTCCGTTGCCCAAACTTCACTTAAGCGGTGTCATGAATTGCAAGAGATTCTTTAAATTAAATTTAAATTCATTCAAAAGGACACGTCAACCTGTCTTGCCAAGTTTCGGAGGACTTACGGGACGAAGAAAAATGTGTCATCATCATCAGAATGTGCCTCACGTTTAACGTTGTGTGTCCTTGGATAGATTTTCATCAAAATCCTTGTTCCTACTAAATCCTTGCTTGGTTTCCCTACTCCGCCGAGACATTAGTCTCCCTCCTCTTGTGTCTTGTAAGGTTTCCCGTTTCCAGCCCAATTCATTCCGAACAAAAGACACTGGGGAGGATTTTGACAGGAGAAAGCTAAACACTCCTCGTCCTAAATGGAAAGGGAAAGTGAGAAGGAAGGCATCTACGACGACTCGACTGAAATGCAGGGCAGGGATCCCATTTCCTCATGGCGCGTAGAAGTAGACATGAGACCCAACACACTAAACGCAGAAACTGAACTGCAGGGAAAGAAGTGAAGAAAAAACGTATAATACGGATTTCCAATATAAGGTTTTAGGAAAGCATATAAAACCACTCCGCACTTTCTCTTCTCGTAGCAGAAGCAAAGCAGAAGAGTGAGAGCAGACAGGAAGTCATCTTTTTCCGTCTCATCCTTCCAATTCTTGTTGTTGTGCACACTTTTTGCTTAGTACTCACAGATTCCGTTAATATTTTAGAGTCATTCAGTGAAGAGTTGGACAAATTTAGTTTTCCTAACGCAATTGAGCAATTCCGCCAGCAATACGTTCCGAAAAATTCTGTCTCTCCAATTTACACCTTTACTGCGCTCCAGGTAAAATTTATCAGACTTATGAAGCTTGTCATTAAGTGTTGATTATTAGTTGTAAATGTGGGAAATTAGAATGTTAGCATAGCCAAGTCAACATTCCCATCGATCATCGACGCCAAATTACGTCAACCCTGTAGAAAATAGATCAATTTTGGTAGAATGTATGGGTTCGAAGGCATCATCCCGGAATATGCCTTTTCACCAAGGAAAATATTCTTAAGCAAAACAAAATCTAAGAAACAGAAAGTCTTTTGTGAATTTTATTTTCACTTTCAACATCCGGAGAACATGGACCTGATGAATTCTCAAGAAATCATCAAGCCTCAGTTTTCCACGTGTAAGAAAGAAAGATGCGGTTCAATATGCAAGGACAGCGTTATTTTTAGAAGTCACAATTTACTTTTGCGTCACTAACATAATATAACTCGCGCTAGTTTACCTGAACTTTTGAAAATAGTAAGACCTCTGGGATTTCAAACCTTTGGGAGTTATTTTCTAGCGCATTCCTTTCAATATTTGTTTTGGAATGTTTATTGCCAACACCAGAAGACTCGTAGGAAAAATTGAAGGATGAGGCAATCATACTGTATAACATCGCCGTTCAACGGAAAAAGAATTTGGCAAAAAGCAATAAAACTACGGAAAATTCTAAAAGAAGATAGAATCTCCGGAGTCATTAATTTTAAAACTGTGATTATAAAATAATTTTCCGTTAAGTTTTTAATGTAAGTGAATCAGGTCGATGGATTCAAATAGGGTTTGTTTTTTGAAAGATGTTCGGTAGAATTTTAGTAAAAAGCAGTAAAAAAGGAAGGATTTAGGAGAGATTTCATTTCATATCCCAAGAGAAATCAGCAGAGCATCCTTTCTATCAAACGAACTCCACAACTCGATTTCAAACAAGTTTTATTAGTCACTCACTTCGACAATAAAATGAAAAGGAGCTGCGGATATTTATTCTCGAACAGGAAATAAGCCATAACGAAAAGCCTCACTGTTTTATCAATTTCAATATAAACTCTCTCTCGTATTTTCTCTTAAACAAGCTTTGCAAGAATATTAAGAAACTTGTTTAAAAGAGGCTTGAAAAATTGCTGGTTGACTTCACAATTTGAAAATCGTTCACCAAATCTTCGTGGATTGGTATATAATTTGACTTGCGATAACGGAGAAATAAATTCAGGTTGAACTCTTTCTTTTTATTGAAAAATAGACACACTTCTGCTAACTAAATACGCGGAGTAATGGAAAGTATTTAAAATTATTACATTGTTCTTAACAGCGTTTTTACTTATTATTTTTTTATTGTTCTTAATTATTTTTAATTTTGACCTAAGCCACTTTTAATTTTTAGTGCAGAAAGAAAAACGCTAAAAAAAAACTAAAACCAGGTTTTCGCCCTCGTAATGTTGACTGTGCTGCCTGCTTCAAAAATACGAAATCATTCTGTTTTCTTTGGGAAGCAGAGAGGTAATTCAAGAGCGCTTGCCTATACAGAATGAGATCACATCCGATTGGGTACTACGACTATGCATCGTTAGCTCAATAAAAGGAATAGTTTTCCATTGGGATGCTGGAAATGAAAGCAAGCCGATTAATTATGCAAACGGGAAGAGCTCATGTACGTAAATTATTCAGCAGAAAGTGGGAGCAAGGGGTGACAAGTGAAAGCCTTGGAATTATATGAGGAGGGATGCGACTGAAAAAGAATCGCACACAAAAGTCAAAAAACTAACACACAAACAA
>Ga0194135_10000742_pt1 | contig 19000 bp, 10 predicted proteins | sample LitLau_LLRF_2013_FD_134024 | JGI IMG/M metagenome (GOLD analysis project Ga0194135, IMG submission 134024) | Freshwater sediment microbial communities in response to fracking from North America - Little Laurel Run_MetaG_LLRF_2013 (version 2) | ecosystem: Environmental > Aquatic > Freshwater >...
CACGGCCTATGTGGAAAGCTATTCGAGCCTGTTGCTGGTGCGCTTCATGACCGGCCTGGGCCTGGGCGCGGCGCTGCCCAACCTGATCGCCCTGTGCGCCGAAGCGGTGAGCGAGCAGCGCCGGGGCACGGCCATCAGCATCATGTATTGCGGCGTGCCCCTGGGCGGCGCGCTGGCGGCGGTGGTGGCGATGTTCTCCAGTGAACATTGGCAGACCACCTTCATCATCGGCGGCCTGGCGCCGCTGCTGGTGGTGCCGCTGATGGCCGCTCTGCTGCCCGAATCCAGTGCCTTTCGCCAACACACCGCCAGCGCCGACACCCGCCGCGCCTCCACCGCCCAGGCGCTGTTCGGCGCAGGTCGCGCGCGCACCACACTGGCCCTGTGGCTGAGCTATTTCTTCACCCTGACGGTGATGTACATGCTGCTCAACTGGCTGCCCTCGCTGCTGCTCGAACAAGGCTTCAGCAAACCCCAGGCGGGCCTGGTGCAGATGCTGTTCAACATCGGCGGCGCCCTCGGCTCACTGCTCGGCGGCCTGCTGCTGGACCGCTGCAACGGGCTAAAGGTGGTGCTGTTCGTCTACGCCGGGCTGCTGGCGGCGCTGGCCGGGGTCGGGCTGTCGGTGGGCATCGTGCCCATGGCCATGGCCGGGTTTGCCGCCGGATTGTTCGTGATGGCCGCGCAATTGGTGCTCTATGCCCTGGCGCCACCCGCCTACCCGACCGCGGTGCGTGCCACCGGCGTCGGCGCTGCCGTGGCCATCGGCCGCCTGGGCTCGGTGGCCGGGCCGCTGGCCGCCGGGCAGATCCTCGCCGCCGGCGCCGGCACTGCGGGCGTGCTGCTGGCCACCTCGCCAGGGTTGGTCATCGCCGCGCTGTCGATCCTGACTGTCATCGCCCGGGCCAACGCCACGCCCGAACTCAAGCCGGCGCATTGAGCCGAGGCGGCAATGCGGGCCAACGCCACACCTGGGCGGCGGCAACCCCGAGTCCAACCCGGGTGTCGCCGCGATCAACGCCTTAGAACGTCAGGCAGATTTTCCCCAGGTGCGCGCCCGAGGCTTCATGGGCGAAGGCCTTGGCGATCTCGGCCAGGGGGAAGGTGCTGTCGATGATCGGCTTGATGCCGGTGGCTTCCAGGCCTCGGACCATGTCGATCTGCTGCTGGCGACTGCCGACGATCAGGCCCTGCAGGCGCTGTTGCTTGGCCATCAGCGCCGCCGTCGGCACCGGGCCGGCCCAGCCGGTGAGCACGCCGATCAGGGCGATGTGCCCGCCGATGCGGCAAGCGGTGATGGACTGCGGCAAGGTGCCCGGGCCGCCGACTTCCACCACGTGATCGACGCCACGGCCGCCGGTCAGCTTGAGCACCTCGTTGCCCCATTCAGGCTGGGTGCGGTAGTTGATGGTGTGGTCGGCCCCCAGTTCGCGCACCCTGGCCAGCTTGGCGTCCGAGGACGAGGTGGCAATCACCGTGGCGCCCATGGCCTTGGCCAGCTGCAGGGCAAAGATCGACACCCCGCCGGTGCCCAGCACCAGCACGGTTTCCCCGGCCTTGAGCGCGCCATCCACCACCAGCGCGCGCCAGGCGGTGAGGCCAGCGGTGGTCAGGGTCGCGGCTTCGGCATGGCTGTAGCCCTTGGGCGCATGGGTGAACCAGTGGCTGGGCTGGATCACCACTTCACGGGCGTAACCGTCGACGCCATCACCCGGGGTGGTGCTGAAATCGGCAATCGCCGGGCCGCCATCGTGCCAATGGGGGAAGAAGCAGGACACCACCGCATCGCCGACCTTGAACTCGCTGACGCCCTCGCCCACCGCCTCCACCACCCCGGCGCCGTCGGCCATGGGAATCCGCCCATCGGCGGTGGGCAGCGCGCCGGTGACCACGGCGTAGTCATGGAAATTCAGGGAACAGGCATGCAGACGCACGCGGATCTGCCCGGCGCCGGGTTGCCCGGGATCGGCCAGCTCGACGGTTTTAAGGTTGTCCAGGGATGCCGGCAGGCTGAGCTTGATGGCTTGCATGGGGGGTGTCTCCACAGATCGGTAATCTTCCAGGGGGCTCACCCTACCACCAATACCGGCTATCTGTAGCCACTGCCGAAGGCGGCGAACGGCTGCGCAGGAGACGCAGGTTTTCAGTACCGCCAGAGGCTCGGCTCGGGAGCGCCAAGCAAGGCCCTGCGGGCCTTTGCGCAGCTTCGCGGGCTCAGCAGCGGCTACAACGCTCAGCGAGTGACGTCGCGCTCCGCCCGCCTGGCTCGCACAAAACACTGCTCGGTCACCGCCGCGCCCCACTGCTCGCCCACCTGCTCCTGCACCAGGACGAAACCCTGTTGCTCATACAGCGTGCGCGCCGCGTCCAGGCCCTTGAAGGTCCACAGGCGGGTGGCGGCAAAGCCCCACTGGTCGCAGAACGCCAGGGCCTCGACCAGCAGCCGCCGGCCCAGCCCTTGGCCGCGCGCGGCAGCGTCAAGGATGAAGCAACGCAGGATCGCCTCGTCGCCCTCACCTTCACCGTCGATGGCAATCGAGCCGACGATCTGCGTCCCGCGCAACGCCACCCAGACCTCATTACGCGGGTTGTGCAAACGCCCCATCAATTCGGCCATGTCCCGCGCCACCAGGCTTTCGAAGGGCTGGCCGAAGCCCGCCAGATCCGCGTAGTAACGGGCGTGCATTTCGGTGATGCGGCCAATCACCCCGGGCCGGTAGCCACGGGCGATGGACCAGCGCTCCGGCGGCTCGGGCGCCTCGCCCAGGCGCACCGCACGCAAGGCCCGGGCGTAGTCGGCGATGCCCATCGAGGCACGACGCTGCTGGTCCGCGCTCAGGTGCGCCAGGGCCGCGGCCACCTGGGCCTGGGCGAAGCGGTCGATACCGCTCAGGGTCTGACGCCCTTGGGCGGTGAGTTGCAGGCGCTTTGCGCGGGCATCCCGGGCATCGGCCTGTTCGCTGATCTCCCCCGCATCCACCAGCTTGCGCACCAGCCGGCTGACGCTGGATTTCTCCAGGCCCAGCAGGGTCACCAGGTCGCCGGCGGTCAGGGCATGGCCCTGGCCGATTTCCAGCAGTGCATGCACCGCCGAGGGTGGGTAGTCGGTGGCAGCCAGGGTGCTTTGCATAAAGCCCAGCTCACGGACCATGTGCCGCGAGGCCTGGCGCAGTTGCTGGATGAGTTCGGGGGATTCGACAGGCATGGCGCAGCACCTCGGCACGGGGCGATTTAGTTGTATCGTGCAACCATATCGCCGACCAACCGCCTGTTTCAATCACTTGTCGCGCCCTGGCCGCCGAAACATCGGCAAACCCATCCCGCCAGCCACTGCGCCGAAATGGCTACAGCCGTGCCGGCACATCTGTTAAAACGCCCTATCGTTTGTCCTGCGGTGAAGCCTTCCATGTCCCCAACCCTGCTCCAGCGCCTGCGCCGTCGCTGGTTTTCCCTGCTGTGCCTGGTCGCGCTGCTGGTCGGCCTGCCGGTAAGCTGCGCGGTGCTCGAACACCAGGAGCGCCAGCTGGTGTTTCGCATCGAGCCGGGTACCGCCGGCTGGTATCGCGGCCTGCCGAGCACGGTGCAGGAATTGGAGCTGACGCCGCAAAGCTTCAAGGCCGGGCAGAACATCCACGCCTGGTGGTGGCCGGCCACCCGCGCCGACGCCCCGGCGATCCTCTACCTGCACGGGGTGCGCTGGAACCTCACCGGCCAGCTGTTTCGCATCGAGCAACTGCACGCCCTGGGCTACTCGGTGCTGGCCATCGACTACCGCGGCTTCGGCCAGAGCCACGGCGACCTGCCCTCGGAAAGCAGTGTGTACCAGGACGCGCGCATCGCCTGGGAACGGCTCAAGCTGCTGCAGCCCGACGCCAGCAAGCGCCTGATCTACGGCCATTCCCTGGGCGGCGCGGTGGCCATCGACCTGGCCGCCGAACTGGGGCGCACGGCCGCCGCCGGGAAAACCCCGATTGCCGCCCGCGGGCTGATCGTCGAATCCACCTTCACCACCCTGGCCGATGCCGCCCAGGCCGTGACCAAGACCTCGCTGCCGGTGCGCTGGGTGCTGTCGCAGAAGTTCGACTCCGTCGACAAGATCCGCGACATCGGCATGCCGCTGCTGGTGGTGCACGGCCTGAAAGACGACTACGTACCGCCGCGCCTGAGCCAGGAACTGTTCAAGGTTGCGCTGGAACCGAAAAAGCTGCTGCTGGTGCCCGGCGGCACCCACAACAACAGCATGAGCCTGGCGGGCAAGGACTACGCACAGGCCATCCACGCGCTGCTGCGGGCCAAGCCGGCGTCCAGCATCGCCGGCCCGGCAGCGCTCACGGTGCCCACTGGCTGAACCTGCAGCCCAGGGCTCCAAGCACTCGGCAGGCAAGGCCCTGTGGGCCTTTTCGCAGCTTCGCAGGCTCAGCAGCGGCTACAGGAAACCCTCTGTGTAGCCGCTGCCGCAGGCTGCGCAAGGCACCGAAGGGGCCTCGGCGCCCTCAGGATCGCTGCGAGCCTGCGGCTCGTTCGCAGCCTTCGGCAGCGGCTACAAGGCGCTTTGTCCGCCGCTCACGGCCACGCTCGGCGAAGCCGTTGGCGGGCGCAACGCCTCGCTAATGGTGCGCAGTTTCAGGCAGGTTTCCTGGTACTCACTCGCAGGGTCCGACTCGCCGACAATCCCGCAGCCGGCAAACAGGTGCGCGCGGTTGCCGCGAATCAGGGCCGAGCGCAGGGCCACGGCAAACTCGCCATCGCCCTCGGCGTTCAGCCAGCCCACTGGCGCGGCGTACCAGCCACGGTCCAGTTGCTCGTGCTCGCGGATGTAACCCAGCGCCTCGCCTCGGGGCAGGCCGCCCACCGCCGGGGTCGGGTGCAGGGCGTCCACCACTTGCAACAGCTCGACCTGGGGCCGCAGGCGCCCCAGCACCGGGGTCAGCAGGTGCTGGACGTGAGCCAGGCGATGCAGCTGCGGCTGTGGCGCAATCTCCAGCATGGCGCAGTAGGGTTGCAGCGACTCGCGCAGGGTCTGCACCACCAAGGCGTGTTCGTGGCGGTCCTTGGCGCTGTCCAGCAGGGCCTGGCCCAGTTCGGCGTCCTGCTGTTCATGCAGGCCGCGGGCGCAGGTGCCGGCCAGGGCCACGGTGCTCAAGGTGCCCCGGGCCACCCGTACCAGCCGCTCGGGGGTGGCGCCCAAAAAGCAGCTGTCGCCACGGCTGAAGGCGAACAGGAAGGCCTGGGGATAGGCCGCGCCGAGGTTTTCCAGCAAGGGGCCGCAGGGAATGCTGCGGCTCGCCTGCAGGCAGACTTCCCGGGCCAGCACCACTTTGCTCAGTTCGCCGCCCTGGATTCGCCCAATCGCCCGGGCCACGCAGTCCTGCCAGCGTTCGGCGGCCTGGGGGTCGGCCTCGGCCTCGATCCCGGCGGGCAGTTGCGCCGCCGGGGCGTGGTGATAGCGCGCCTGCAACAAGCTCCACTCCGCTTCCAGGGCCGCGGCGCACTGGACCACGTCGGCACCGGGCTCGACCCACAGGCTGAACAGCCAGTGCTGCTGCTCGCCTTCGCTCAGCAGCAGCAGGCGCGGCAGCACCAGGGAGGTGCTGGCAAACGACTGCCACTGGGCACTGCGCGGCACCTGGGGGTCAAAGGAAAATCCACCACACAGGTACGCCTGGCGCGGCCCCACTTGATGGGCCCGCTCCAGCAACTGGCGCCAGGCCCGGGTGCTGGCGCCAAAGCGTTCCGCCGACGGCGGGCTGATTTCCTCGGTGCAGCCGAAACCCGCCAGGGCCAGCGCCCCCTGGTCGCTGGACCAGAACAGGCTCTGGCCGAACATCTGGCGGTTGGCGGCGAACAGCCGCAGCGGCTGCAAGCGCTCAGCGGCCAGACTGAACACCACCAGCACCGCCCGGCCCTCACGCCGGGCCCGGGCTTCGCCTTGTTGCAGGGCCCGGGTCAACCCGGACAGGCACGACTCATTCATCGCCGGCTCCTTGTTCAAGCCCGCGCTGGACGCGCCAATGGCGCACTTGCTGGGCGATGTTCCAGTGGATGATCTGGGCAAACAGCGGCACCACGAACATCGGGTCCAGGCCCGCCTGTTCGGCCCATTGCCCGCGTTGCGGGAGCATCGCCGCGACCCGCTCCGGGGCGGCGATGCTGTCCTGGGTCGGTTTGAACTGCGCCGCCGCCTTGACGTAGGCCAGCCGCTGGCCCAGGGCCTGGATGATCTGCCGGTCCATGGCGTCGATACCGCAGCGGACATCGTCCAGGCCGCTGCACTGCTCGGGGGTCTTCATGTCGAGGTCTACCAAAGAGAGATTCATGGGGTCGAAGGCCAGCACTGCCACGGCTGCTCGCCGAGGCCCGCGAGCAATCGCGTCAGGTGGCGCAGCACGTCGGCCTGCTGCTCGCGCAGGTAGAAGTGCCCACCGGGAAAGGCCTGGAAATCGGTGACCTGGGCGCTGACTTCGGCCCAGGCATAGGCTTCGTCCTGGTCCACCTCGGTGTCCCGAGTGCCCAGGCACACGCTCAGGGGCAGGTCCAGGGCGCGACCGACGGCGCCGCGATAGCACTCGATCAGCCGGTAGTCGTTGCGCAAGGCCGGCAGGTACAGCTCGCGCAGGGTCGGGTCGTCCAGCAGCGACGGCGCACCGTCGGCCAGACGCCGCACATCCGCCAGCAACGCCTCGTCCGAGCCCAGGTGCAGCTCGCTGTGGCGCTGGCGATGGGGCGCCGGGTGTGCCGACACGATCAGCCGCTGCGGCGCCGAGCCCTGTTGCTGCAGGCGCGCCGCCACCTCATAGGCCAGGGCCGCGCCCAGGCTGTGGCCGAACAGCACCAGGGGCCGGTCCACCAGGTCCGACAGGGCCCGGGTGATGGTGCCGGCCATCCACTCCAGGCTGCCGGGCCAGCTTTCGCTGAGGCGCTCCTCGCGCCCCGGGTACTGCACGCTGACCAGCTCGATATCCGTCGGCAACAGGTGGCGCCAGTCATTGAAGAAGCTCGCGCTGCCCCCGGCATGGGGCAGGCACACCAGCCGGCAACGCGGTGGTTGTGGCTGCGGATAACGCCGCAGCCAGGCACTGGGAGCCTTTCTCACAGCACGCCCTCCTCGGCCAGGGCCACGCCGGCGAAATCGGGCAACTGCACCCGAGTATCCGGCAGCCAGCGCTGCAGCTGTTCCAGGCAGGCCGCCGGGTCCAGCACCTGGGCGGCGTAGTGCAGCCCCTCGGGCAGGTGCGCCCAGTGCAGGGCGCAGAAGGCCGCGACGCTGCCGGTCAGGCGTGAACCGTCCACCGCCCGCAGCCAGGCACTGGCCTGCTGCTCACGCCCATCGCGCAAGCCGTCGATTTCCACCGCGAGCAACTGATAGGGCCGGCGCCCGGCCACGTCCAGGGCGCTGGCCTGCACCAGCGCAGCGATGTTTTGCGCGCTGCTGCGCGCCTCCGGCGCCGAGCCCTGGACACGTTGCAGCGCCGCCGCCAATTGAGCGCCCTCGAACAGGTTGAAACCCTGCCCCTGGCGCACCGCTACATCAGCGAACAGACGCTGCTGCTCGGTGCTCAGGTACGGATAGGCCTGCACCCCGGCCGCTGGCAGCCAGTCGCGTTGCAATGCCTGTCCGGCACTTGCCGTGCTGCGCACCACCCGCCCTTCGCACCAGCCGCACTGGGCCTGGCCGAAGCCATTGCCCAGGCTCAGCAGAAAGTCCTCGGCGGCGGTGGCCGACAAACGCCCCAGCCCACCGGCATAACAACGCATCGCGTCGACCCGCTGGAAGGACTGCGCCAGCAGCCGCGGAAACAACCCCGACAGCCCCGGCAGCATGCCCGCCGACAACAGCACCCGACGCCCCGCCGGCACCTGCCCCGACAGCCGCTCATGCAGCGGATCGTCGCCGCCCACATCCAGGTAGTCGGCCCCCGCGGCCAGCGCGGCCCGGGCCACCCGATCGAGGATCCGGTAGCTGGGCCCGGCGCAGTTGATCACCAGCGCGCAACCGGCGCAGAAATCCGCCAGGCTCTGGGGCTGCCACAGGTCGAGGACGCGCACCTCGGCGCGCGCCCCCACCTGCTGGTTCAGTTGCTCGGCGCGCTGCCGATCGCGCCCGCCCAGGCGCAGCGCTACCTGGCCGGCCAGCAGCTGCGCCACTTGCCGGCCGACGCTGCCATAGGCCCCGACCAGGCCAATCACCGCCCCCTTCATGCCGCCACCTCGGAGACCGCCGCGAAGGCCCGGGCCACGGCTTGCACCTGGGGCTGCTGCATGCAGCTGAAGTGATCCCCGGGCACATCCACCACCCGCAGTTCACCCAGGCACAGGGCCTGCCAATAGGCGCTCATATCGCGATGCATGCCGGGCAGCACCTGCACTTCGCCACTCTGGCGAATAAACAGCAGGTCGCCCTGGTACGGCGTGGCTTCATGCAGAGCCACCGCCGCCAGGCTGTGACGCAGCACCTGCAATTGCTCCTGCAGCCAGTCCAGGTCACTCAACTGCGAGCCGGCGTGGCGCATGGCCTCGGCAATCGCCTGCAGGCGCTGCTCCGGAGTCTTTTCTGCCAGGCGCCGCAGGCAGGCCAGGGCCGGGGCGCACTGGGCATCCTCGCTCAAGGCCAGCAGCGAACCCTGGGGCACCCGCCCCGGGGTCTGCGCCAGCACCCGGGCGATGCTGCGTTCCATGGCCTGTTCATCCTCGGGGTAACCCAGGGCCAGCGGGTCGGCCTGCATCACCCGGGCGAACACGTACTCGGCCAACAGATCGTCCTCAATCATGAACGGCACCCGGTAGCTGCTGATCACGCTCAGTTGCAGCACCTCGATCGAGCGCGCCGCCAGGCACGCCGCCAACTCGGTGGCCAGCAGCCCGCCCAGGCAGTAGCCGACGATGCTCACCTGGCGCCGACCTTCGGCCTGCAAGGTGTCGGCATAGCGCTCGGCCAGTTGGCGAATCGCCGTGGCCGGCTCCAGGGCCAGATAGCCCGGCACATCGTTGAGCACCAGACCTTCCAGGGGCACGTCCTCCCCCAGGGCGGCGAACAAGGCGCGGTACGGCGCCAGGGTGCCGCTGCCGTCATGGACGAAGATCAGCGTCGGGCCCTGGGCCGTGTCGCTGATGCGCACCAGCGGCGACTCGCTTTCCACGCCCTGCCCGCGCAGGTAATCGGCCAGGGCCGCCACGGTGGGCTGGTTGATCAGCTGGCGCAGCAGGTCGCTCCAGGGCACCGGCCGGGCCTGGGGCAAGGCTTCGCGCAGGCGCCCCACCACTTGCGCCACCAGCAGCGAGTCGCCACCCAGCTCGAAGAAGCCCTGGTCGCGGCCCACTGCCGGCACCCGCAACAGGCTCTGCCAGACCTCGGCGATGCTGCGCTCCAGCTCGTCCTGCGGCGCGGCCCCGCTGCTGGCCTGCTGCTCGGGGCCGGCCACGCCGATCCGCGCCAGGGCCTGGCGATCGACCTTGCCATTGGCGGTCAGGGGCATGTCGTCCAGCACCTGCCAGTCCGCCGGGATCATGTAGTCCGGCAGGCGCTGGGCCAGGTGGGCGCGCAGGGCCTCGGGCTCCAGGGTCTGGCGCTGGCTCTTGAAGCGGGTGATGAACAGGTGCTGGCCGATCTGCGACATGGCGTCGTCGGCCTCGGGCAGGCACAGCGGGCTCTCGCCCCCGGCCTCCAGCAGCAACTGCTGCCACTGCTCGCGACGGATGAAGGTGGTGTCCTGCTCGGCGCGAAAATCCTCGAAGGCGGTCAGGCCTTCCTTGAACTCCATGGACGCCATGATCTGGTAGGTGTCGCGGGTGGCCTCGATGAAGATCAGCCAGCCGCCCGGGGCCAGCATCTCGCGCAGCCGCGCCAGCACCCGGCTGGCGTGCCGCGCGTTGTGCAGCACGTTGGCGCAGAGGATCAGGTCCAGGGAGTTGGCGGCCACGCCCTGGGCCCAGTGGTCCTGGTTGAGGTCGAACAGGCCGTAGCTGACCCAGGGGTAGGCGGCGAAATGCTCCCGCGCCTCATTGAGGAAGAACTGCGACAGGTCGGTGAACTGGTAGTCCACCGGCAGGCCGTCCAGGGCCGGGATCAGGTCGGCGCTGGTGCCACCGACCCCGGCGCCGATTTCCAGCAGGCGCAGGCGCTGGCCGGCCGGACGCTGGCGGATGATCTCCTGCACCGCGGCGCACACTGCCTGGTTCAGGTACTGGCTGATCAGGTTCTTGCGGTAGGCGCCCTCGGCGGTTTCGGTGCGCCCCTGGGGGAACAGCAGGTGCAGCGGGTCCAGTTGGTCGCTCATCAGCGCCGGCAGTTGCTCCTGGCTTTCGCGCAGGTAGCGCAGCACCTCGGCGCCCCAGCCCACCGACGGTTCCAGGGCATCGATGCGCTGCCACTGCCGGCGGTATTCCTCGGCCGACACCTGCAAGCCCGAATACCGCCCGGTGTGCAGGTCCCGGTGCACCAGGCCTTCGCGGGCCAGGGCCTGCAACCAGCGGCGGATCAGGCGCTGATTGCGCGGCGCCACTTCGCAGCGCGCCACAATCTCCTCCAGCGCATGGCTCTGCCCCGCAGCCTCGAACAGCCCCGGACGCTGCAGGGCCAGGCCCATGGACAGCAGCGCGGCACGCTCGACACAAGCCGACATTTCACTGACCAGGGCATCGCTCAAGCCACCGCGCACGGCCTGGGCCGCCGCCTCGGTACGCGCCTGCAACTGCGCCGGCCAGGCCAGCGGCATATCCCGCAGGCTGGCCGTCAGGCAGGCTTGCAGGCGCCGGTCGAAGGCGCCCTCGCCCGCCGCCACCACCACCGCCGACTCGACATGCGGATGGCTGAGCAAGGCGCTTTCCACTTCCGCCAGTTCAATGCGGTGGCCACGCACCTTGACTTGGAAGTCCTCGCGGCCGAGGAACTCGATCAGGCCGTCTTCCAGGTAGCGCCCCAGGTCGCCGGTGCGGTACAGGCGCTCGCCGCTGCGTGGATGCTCGACAAAGCGCTCGGCGGTCTTCTCGGCGTCCCCCAGGTAACCCAGGGCCAGGCCGCTGCCGGCGATGTACAGCTCGCCAGCCACCCCTTGCGGGCGGTCGCGGCCCTGCTCGTCGAGGATCATGAAGCGCTGGTTGGCCAGCGGCCGGCCGTAGGGAATGCTGCGCCACTGCGGGTCGACCTGGGTGATCGGGTAGTAGATCGACCAGATCGCCGCTTCGGTGGCGCCCCCGAGGCTGATCAGGCGCAGCCGGGGCAGAAGCTGGGCGGCCTCCGCCGGCAGGTTCAGGGCAATCCAGTCCCCCGACAGCAACGCCAGGCGCAGGGAACCCGGGGCCATGGCCGGCAGCGCCTGCAGGTAATGGGTGAGCATCTGCAATTGCGCCGGCACCGAGTTCCACAGGGTCACCCCGTGCTCCCGGGCGCACTCGGCCCAGTGCGAAGGGTCGGCGCGGCGTTGCGGGTCCGGCAGCACCAGGGCGCCGCCCACCGCCAGCAGGCCGAAGATGTCGTACACCGACAGGTCGAAGCCCAGGCTGGCCAGGGCCAGCACCCGGTCATCGGCGTCGATGGCAAAGCGCTGGTTGATGTCGACGATGGTATTGAGCGCCGCCTGATGGCTGATCATCACGCCCTTGGGCACCCCGGTGGAGCCGGAGGTGTAGATCACGTAGGCCAGTTGCTGCGGGTCCACGGCCACGCTGGGCACGGGCCGCTGCGGCAGCCGCGGGCCCTGGTCGACCTGGATCACCTGGGTCACCCGCGACGGCCAGCACAGCTCATCGCTCAGCCAGGACTGGCTGAGCACCCGGCCGACCTCGGCGTTGTCCAGGATCAGCTGGCGCCGGGCCTCGGGCTGGTTGGTGTCCAGCGGCAGGTAGGCGGCCCCGGCGCGCAGAATGCCGAGCACCGCGATCACCTGTTCCAGGCCCTTGTGCATGCACACCGCGACCCGTTCCCCGGGCTGGCAGCCAGCATCGAGCAGGGCCTCGGTCACGGCTTCGGCGCGCCCGGCCAGTTCGCCGTAGCTGATCTGCGCGGCGCCCTGGATCAACGCCACCCGCTGCGGCGCGGCGGCCGCCTGATGCCAGAACGGCTCGTGCAGCAGCCCTTCGGGCAACGGCGCGGCGCTCTGGTTCACCAGCTCGCGTTGCAGGCGCTGGGCCGCCGGCAGTTCCAGGCAATCGTCCAGGGTCCAGGCCGAGGGTTCCCGGGCCAGGCGCTTGAGCAAGCGTTCGAAGGTGTCGAACAGCGCGTCCAGCAGGGTTGGGCTGAACACCCCTTCGCGGATGTCCCAGTTGATCGCCAGGCCCTCGTCACGCTCGCTGACCTGGCAATCGATCAGCACCTGGGGCGTCTGGCTGATGCCGAACACCAGCTCGGCGCCGGGCATGAAGGCCCCGCCGCCGCTCTCGCCGCCAGCCCCCAGGGTGCTGGTGAAGGCATAGGGCATCAGCGCGGCGTCCTGGCCCTTGCGCCGCGCCAGCTCGCGCAGCACTTCGATGCCCGAACACAGGCGATGGTCCATGTCCTGCCACAGGCGTTCCTGCAACTGCTGGCTGCGCTGGCCGAAACTGCCGCCTTGCAGGGTCTGCACTTCCAGCAGTTCCACCGAGCTGAAATCCCCCACCAGGCGGTCGACCTGGGGGTGCAGCAACAGGCGATTGAGCAGGGTCAGGCTCAGGCAGAAATGCCCGCGCCGGCTCCAGCGCCCAAGGGTTTCGGCATAGGCCGAGAGGATCGCCGCCGACACCCCCACCCCGGCCGCCGCCGCGTTCAGGCGCAAGGCGTTGCAGTCGCGGGCTTCCAGGCCCATGGCCCGGCGCTGGAAGCGCGGCCCGCTGGGCGCCCCCAGCGTCGGCAGTTCCGGCGCTGCCGGCAGGCTGTCGACCCGCGCCCACCAGTAGTCGCGGTCGCGCTGGTAGCGCGGCTGCTCGCGCAGGCGGCGCTCACCCAGCACATAGTCGCGAAAGCTGATCGGCGCCGGCGCCGGCAGGTTCTCGCCACGGTACAGCTGCTGCAGTTCGGCCAGCAGCATGCGCACGCTCTGGTAGTCGCACACCAGCAGGTCCACCGACAGGTGCAGGCGCGAGGTGTCGCGGCCCTGGCTCACGCACAGCTCGATCAGCGGCCATTGCTGGGGCGCCGCGCGGCGCAGCTCCATGCGTTCGCGCAGGGCCTGCAAGGCGCTGCCGTCGTCCTGGCGCAGGTCGTGACGGGCGATGCAGTAGTGCGGCACCTGGGGCAGGATGCGCTGGTAGCCCTCCTCCAGCACCACCGCGCGCAACATGTCGTGGCGGGCGATCAACTGGTTCCAGGCCTGCTCCAGGCGCGCCGGGTCGAGGTCCTGCTGGGCGAACTCCAGGTAGCCGTGGCAGGCCACGCCGCCGTAGCTGAAGGCGGTGGTGCGGCCCAGCAGGTAGGCGGCCTGCACATCGGTCAGTGGGAAGGGTTCTTCGCGGGCCGAATGGTCGGCCTCGAGGATTGGCAGCTGCGCCGCCTGCAGTTGCTGCAGCAACGCCTCCTTGTGCTCGCGCAACTGTTGCAGGCGCGCCTCGTCCATGACCCCGGCCGGGGCCCGATAGCGCAAGCGGCCCTGTTCTTCCCAGAGCTCCACGCCCAGTTGTTGCAGGTCCTGTTGCAGTTGTTGCAGCGTCATAACACGCCCTCCACCATTGCGTTCTGATTGACGGGCCGCTGTTCCCGGCGCGAGGCGAGCAACTGCCCCTGCTGGGCCACGGTGGCCGCGTTGAAAAAATCCTTGAGCGACAGCTCCAGCTGGAATTGCCGGGCGATGCGCTCGATCAAGCGGGCCGCCAGCAGGCTGTTGCCACCCAGGGCGAAAAAGCCCTGGTGCCGGCCCACCTGCGGCACGTGCAGCAGCTCCTGCCACAGCGCGGCCAGGGCCTCTTCCCATTCCCCTTGCGGCGGCTCGGCACTCTGCGGCTGGATGCCCCGGCGCTGCTCCTGCAGCAGCCACAGCAGCGCCGCGCGATCGACCTTGCCGTTACTGCTCAGCGGCAGCTCGGGCAGGTTCAGCCAGGTGTCCGGGAGCATGTGTTCGGGCAGCCATTGCCCCAGCCACTGGCGCAGGGCCTGGGGTTCGGGCAGCGGCTCCCGGGCCAGCAGCACCGCCGCCAGCTGCGGCTCGCTGCCGGGCAGTACCAGGCTCAGCGCGCGGTCGATGGCCGGGTGGCGCTCCAGGGCCAGGTCGATTTCCGCCAGTTCGATACGAAAGCCGCGGACCTTGACCTGATGGTCCAGGCGCCCGAGAAACTCCAGGCTGGCGTCGGCCCAGTAACGGCCCTGATCGCCGGTGCGGTACCAGCGCCGCCCCTCATGCTCGACAAAGCGCTGGGCGCTGAGGGTCGGCAGGCCGCGATAGCCGGCGGCCACCCCGGCACCGCCGATCCACAGCTCGCCGGGCACCCAGTCCGGGCAGTCCCGGCCCTGGCTGTCCACCACCCGGAAGCACTGGTTGTCCAAAGGCCGGCCGTAGGGGATCGAACGCCAGTGCGCGGGCACCTGCGTCACCTCCTGATAGTTGGACCAGATCGCCGCCTCGGTGGCGCCGCCCAGGGCCACGAACCGCACGCGATGGCCCGCCGCTTGCTCCAGGCGCCGTGGCAAGTCGAGGCCGACCCAGTCGCCGGAAACCATGGCCAGGCGCAAGGCGCCCAGGCCGCCGCCGTCGCGCACTTGCAGGGTCAGCATGTCCAGCAGCGCCGGCACCGAGTTCCACACACTCACCCGCTGCTCGCGGATCAGCCGCAGCCATTCCCGGGGCTCCTTGCGCAGGCCGTCCGCCGGCAAGACCAGGGCGCCGCCGACACTCAGCGGGCCGAACAGGTCGTACACCGACAGGTCGAAATCCAGGGCCGAAACCCCCAGCACCCGGTCCTCGGCGCCGACCTGATAGCGCCGGTTGATCGCGGCGACGGTGTTCATCGCCGCCTGATGGCACAGCTCGACGCCCTTGGGTTCGCCGGTGGTGCCCGAGGTGAAGATCACGTAGGCCAGGGCATCCGCCGCGATCTCCAGGGGCTGCTCCAGCGCCGGTGCGAGCAGCGCCTGGGCCAGGGTCACCACCCGCAGTTCGGCGAGCCAGATGCCGCCCTCGCGGTGGGCCTGATCGGTGATCACCAGCCGCGCCCCGGCGCGCTGGTAGATCATGTCGCGGCGCGCCGGCGGCTGCTCGATGCCCACTGGCACATACACCGCCCCGGCGGCCAGGATCCCCAGCACCGCGATCACCTGCTCGCGGCCCTTGGGCAAGGTGATCGCCACCGCGTCACCCTGCTGCACCTCCCACTCGCGCAAGGCCCCGGCCAGTTGCAGGGCCTGCCGGGCCAGCTCGGCGTAGCTCAGGCAGCCCTGCTCGCCGATCAGCGCCACGGCCTCGGGGTTCAGGCGCGCCTGCTGGAAAAAGCCCTGGTGCAACAGCTGCGCCGGGGTCGGGTGGGCGGTGGCATTGGCCTGCTGGCGCCGCTGTTGTTGCGCCGCCGGCAGCGGCAAGGGCGCCACCTGCTGCCAGTCGTTGGCGCACAGCCACAGCAGCAAGGCGCGGTAGGCGTCGAACATCTCGTCCAGCAGGCCTTCGGGGAACAGCGCGTCCACCGCGTCCCAGTTCAGCAGCAGGCCGTCGGCCAGCGGGTAGCTCTGGTGGTCGAGCCAGACCTGGGGCGTCTGCGACAGCGCCCAGCCCGGTTCGCCCAGCTGTTCGCGGCAGGTGGCGTCGACAAAGGCCGGGCCCAGGTTGCAGGCGAACACCACCGGTGCGCCCTGACCGCCGCCCTGGCGCAGCCGCGCCCGCTCGCGCAGCACCTCGACCCCGGGCCAGGCGCTGTGGGCGATGTCGCGGTGCAATTGAGCCTGCAACGCCAGGGCCTGCTGGCTGAAGGGCGCGGGCTGGCGCTGGTCGACTTCCAGCAGCACCAGGTTGGAAAAGTCCGCCAGCAGATCAGGCACACACGGGTGCAGTTCCTGGCGATTGAACAGCGGCACGTTGAGCAAAAAATGCTGGCTGGCGCTCCAGCGTCCCAGCACCTGGGCATAAGCGCAGGCGAGCACGCTGGCCAGGGTCAGGCCGTGTTGCCGGGCGCGCTGCTCCAGGGCCTGCAACTGGCCCTGGTCCAGACGCATGGCCAGGCGGCGAAAACGCGGGCTGGCGAGCTGCTGTGGCTCCTGGGTCAGGGGCAGTTGCGGGCCGTCCGGCAGATCGTCCAGGCGCTCCAGCCAATAGTCCCGGGCCGCCGCCAGCAGTGGCGCGCGCGCCGCCTGTTCGGCCCGCAGGTAGTCGGCGAAGTTCCACTCCAGGGCCGGCAGGCTGTGCTCCTGGCCGGCATGGATCAGCGCCAGGTCGCGCAACAGGATGCCGATGCTGAGCACGTCGGCCACCAGCAGGTCGATGTTCAGGTGCAGGCGGCTACGGCCTTCGGGCAGCAGGCTCAACTGCACGTCGAACACCTGCCCGCGGCTGACTTCCAGGCACCGGTGCGAAAGAGTTTCGCGGATCTGCTCCAGGGCCTCGGCGGCGCCGACGCAGGAGGCCTGACGCAGGTCGTGGACGCTCAGCCCGGGCCAGGGGCTCTGGGGCAGGATGCGCTGGCAGCTGTCGCTGATAAAGCACGCCCGCAGCATCGGATGGCGCTGGCACAGGCGGCGCACGGCCTGCTCCAGGCGCTGCGGCTCCAGGCCGTGGCCGTCCAGCTCCTGGTACAGGTGGCAGCCGACGCCGCCCAGGGGCAAGCCCGGATCGCGGCCGAACCAGTAGGCCTGCTGCAGTGGGGTCAGGGCGAAATCGCTGTTGCCAGGGGCGCTGGCCACAGCCTGCAGGCGCGGCGTTGCGAGGCCACGGCGGGCCTCGATCAGCGCCCACCAGGCGGTCAGGGTCGGTTGCTGGATCAGCTCGGCGAAGCTCAGGGCCACGCCTTCGGCGGCCAGCAGCGCCGGCAGGCGCATGATGCTCACCGAGTCGAGGCCCTGCTCGATCAGCGACGCATCCGCTTCAAGGTCCCCAGGCTCGTAGCCGAGTAAGCGGGCGATGCCTGCACAGAGCCCTTGGGGTGAATGACTCAGGCCGGCGTGCGCAGGATGAGCGCGTGCCAGTGCTGGGTGATCAGTCATGGTGGACGGTCCTTTGGGGTACGGAAGAAGGTGTGCGCAAGCGCCAGCGATTGATCGCCTCGCGCTCGTGAAACAACTGGCGATAACGGCCCGGGGCCGCCATCAGTTGGTCATGGCTGCCGTGCTGGGCCAGGCGGCCCTGGTCCAGCAGGAGGATCTGCCCGGCACTCGGGGCCAGGGTCGGCTTGTGGGTCACCAGCAGCACCGTGTGCTTGCGCGCCAGTTGCAGCAGGCAGCGGTTGACCCGGGCCTCGCTGATGGCATCCAGGGCCGCGGTGGGTTCGTCCAGCAGGATCAGGCTGGCGTCCTTGAGCAGCACCCGGGCCAGGGCCAGGCACTGGCGCTCGCCCCCCGACAGGCTGACCCCGCCCTCGCCGACCCGGGTCTGCCAGCCCTGGGGCAGGCGCCCGGCGACGCGGTCCAGGCCGGTGGCGCGGGCGGCTTCCATCAGTTGGCCGTCGCTGGCCTCGGGGCGGCCCAGGCGCAGGTTGTCCAGCAAGCTCGCGGCCAGCGGCGGGCAATCCTGGAACATCAGGGCGATCGAGCGATCACGCTGTTCGGCCGACAGCTGGCGCAGGTCGACGCCGCCAAGCAGGATGGCGCCGCTGCTGACATCGCTGAACCGCGCCAGCAGGCGCAGCAGGCTCGACTTGCCGGAGCCGGACGCCCCCACCAGCAGGTTCAGAGAAGCCGGCGGCAGGTCGAAGCTGATGCCCTGCAGAATCACCTGTTCCTGGCGCACCAGCCCCAGGTCGCGCACCTGTACCTGTTGCCCCTGGGGCTCCCGGGGCTGGCTCGGCTCCACCAGTGCCGGCAGGCGCAGCAGGTGGCGCAGGCGGTTCAGGCCGTGGCGGGTCTGGCGCAAGGTGGTGCCGAGGTTGACCAGGGTGCCCATGGGCTCCACCAGGCAGGTGGCGAGCACCGCCAGCGCCAGGTATTGGGCAGCGCCGAGGCTGGCCCCGAGCACCGCATACAGGCCGCACAAAAGCACCGCGGTGTAGCCGGCCTGGAGCGCCACCGCCAGCCCCAGGGCCGCCGGAAAGGTCCGCCAGTGAGCCCGGCGCTGGGCCCGGCGCTGTTGCTGCAAGGCTTCGCTGAGCAGGCTGAATCCCTCGCCGCTGCGGCCACTGGCCCGCAGCAGCGGCTGCTGGCGCAGGAACTCCAGGACCCGCGCCGCCGCCTCGTTGGCCGCCGCCTCGCTGCGGCTTTCGGCCTGGCCGCCCCAACGCACGCCCCAGTGGTAGAACACCAGCAGCAGCGGCACGCTGGCCAGCGCCGCCAGGGCCATGGAACGGTCGTAGAAGAACAGCGCCAAAAGCAGCGCCAGGGGCGTCAGCACGGCGTTGGCCATGGGCTGCAGCAAGTGCGCCGGGGCGCTCATGATCTGCAGCACGGTGTGGGTCACCAGCCGGTTGAGCTCGGCGCTGCGGCGCTCGACGAACCACTCCAGGGGCAGGCGCGCCAGTTGCTCGCCGATGCGCAGGTTCAACGACTGCGCCGCCGCGGCGCCAGCGCGATAACCCGCGAGCTGGGCATACCGGCGCAACCCCAGGCACAGCCCCGCCAGCAGCGCAAAGGTCGCCGCCCACTGCCACGGCCCGTGCCCCGCGGCGGCTTCAAACAGGCTGGCGAACGCCATCGGCAACAAGGCCAGCGCCACGCCCTGGGCCAGGGCACTGGCGGCCATGGCCAGCAAGGCCCGGCGCAGCAGACGCGCTTCGGCCGGCTGCAAACTGCGTAACAGGGCGCCGATCATGCCTGGCCCTCCACGGTTTGCGGGGCGCAGAACTGCTGCGCCGCCCACAGCCCGGCATACACCCCTTGCTGCTCCAGCAGGGCCTGGTGCTGGCCGCATTCCACCAGTTGCCCGCCTTGCAGCACGGCGATCTGGTCAGCGTCCTGGATGCTGCTCAG
>Ga0194135_10000743_pt1 | contig 18992 bp, 9 predicted proteins | sample LitLau_LLRF_2013_FD_134024 | JGI IMG/M metagenome (GOLD analysis project Ga0194135, IMG submission 134024) | Freshwater sediment microbial communities in response to fracking from North America - Little Laurel Run_MetaG_LLRF_2013 (version 2) | ecosystem: Environmental > Aquatic > Freshwater >...
CCATTATTCTTAAAACAGATAGTACTTATACTTATCAGGTTACCGGGGTGGCAGAAAATTGCCCGTCGAATTCATCTATAAAATTTAATTTTGTAGCATCAAATTCAAGTTTAATAACAATGAAGGAAGCATCCCAGTACTTGGGTATGCAGAATATTGGGCCAGGTTCCTTCAATCTTTATTTATGCCTTAAACATGCTGCAGATAGCGCGCTTTTAAGACGAAACCTGGATCTGATAGCAAAAAAAGATAAGTCTTTTGATGAGGAAAAGTTTGCACTATCAGCCCTGCCAGATGTTCATTTAAAATACAATTTTAGTGATTCTTCGAACATAAAGTACCTGAAAATCTTCCCCGTTGTTGCTATTTTAATTTTGTTGCTTGCGTTGTTTAATTACATGAGCCTTTCAACTGCCAGAGCAACATTAAGAGCTAAGGAGGTTGGAGTTCGTAAGGTATCGGGTGCCTCGCGTAAAACTATTGCAGTTCAATTTTATATTGAATCTGCGTTATTCACATGCATATCTTTTATTATCGGCTATTTATTATGTTATGCCTTTAAGCCATGGTTTTTAAGTGTATTGGATCTTAAAATTGATAATTCATTTCTATATAGCCCTGTAGTATTATGCTTATTGGTGGCTTTGCTATTGCTAACAATTTTAATAGCCGGGAGTTATCCATCTCTTGTACTTTCTGCATTTAAACCAGTTGCTACACTTAAAGGTAAATTTAGTAAAAATACAGGTGGAACCGTCATACGGAAAATATTTACCACGTTACAATTTACTATTTCTGTGGCGCTTATTATCTGTGGATTAATTATTAACAAACAACTTTATTTTTTCAGGCATACAGATATCGGTATAAATAAAGATAACATCATTATGATACCTGTAAGCAATAGTTTTGGCAATAATTATCCTGCATTTAAACAGGATGTAAGATCAATAGCTGGCGTAAGCGGTGTAGCAACATCTCATTACGCCCTGTTTAAAGGATATGATATGTTTTTTTATTCGGGAAAAACAAAGAACGATAAAGGTATTGCTCTGGCGTCTTTGGTGGTAGATAAAGATTTTATTACAACAATGGGCCTGAAATTAAAATCCCAGTCGGTAATGACCACAGATTTTTTAGGGAAAAATAAAGTTCTGATAAATGAAGTTGCCGCAGAACAATTACATCTGCCTGCAGATCCAGTTGGAAGCAAGCTCAAATCGGGTGATAAAGTAGTTGGCGAATTTAAAAACTTCAATTTTGCTTCTCTTCAGTCAGCTATTTTGCCTTTAAGTTTGTCTATCGTGCCTGATTCATCTCATTATTTTAAAACAAGTGGTTGTGTTTTATTTGCCAAAATAAATGCACATACTAACCTGCCGACTCTTATCAATGCTATTAAAAACAGGTACTCTAAGTACGAACAGAACACTCCGTTTAACTACTCATTTGCTGACGATACCTTTAATGAACAATTTAAGGCCGAGGATCGCTTGGCGGCCATATTTGGTGTGTTTACCTATATAACAGTAATAATGGCAACATTGGGCCTTTTTGGCCTGGCTGCATTTACTATTGAACAACGCACTAAGGAAATAGGCGTTCGTAAGATACTAGGAGCGAGTGTTTTATCCATAAACTCTTTAATTTCTATTGATTTTTTAAAATTAGTGCTACTTGCTATTGTGATTGCTTCTCCAATAGGATGGTGGACTATGAATAATTGGTTACAGGGCTTTGCTTACCGTATATCAATACAATGGTGGGAATTTGTTGTGGCAGCTTTAATAGCAATTATTACTTCGGTTATAACTATAGGATACCACGCATTTAGAGCGTCGATAGCCAATCCGGTTAACAGCCTCAGAAGCGAGTAATTTAAACAATACTACTAAACTGAAATATCATGATAAGAAATTACATTAAGACGGCTTTTCGTAGCCTGATGAAAAATAAAGGTTTTACCATTATTAACGTATTGGGCTTGGCTTTAGGTTTGGCTACTTGCTTGCTCATTGTATTTTACGTATTTGATGAGTTGAGTTACGATAGGTACAATGAAAAGGTTGATCGTATTTATCGTGTAAATGATGATATTAAGTTTGGTGGAAACACTAACTCATATGCGGTATCGCCCGCACCTATGGCTGCTGCTATGAAAGCCGATTTTCCTGAAATTGAGCAGACAGTTAGATTTAGAGAGAAAGGCGGCAACCAGGTAAAAAAAGGTAATCAGAACATCCAGGAGGACATGATGATTTATGCCGATCCTACTATTTTTGAGGTCTTCACTTTGCCTATGATTGAGGGCAGCCCGGCAACTGCTTTAACTGAACCTCATTCTGTTGTTATAACAGAACAGATAGCTCAAAAGTATTTTAACAAAACCAATGTGGTAGGGCAGGTATTAACCTTTAATGATACTACTCAATATAAAATTACAGGGGTTGTTAAAAATATTCCTCATCAATCTCATTTTCGTTTTGATTTCTTTCTCTCAATGCCAACACTTGCTGAGGCCAAAGACATTGCATGGTTCGATTCAAATTTTAATACTTATTTATTGCTCAAACCTGGTACCGATTCTAAAAAATTGGAGGCTAGATTCAATGATTTTTATAAAAGGCATGCAGGGGCGCAACTGGAAAATATTCTTCATTTAAACTTTGCAAAGTTTGAGCAAGCCGGCAACTATATCCGTATTAATTTAACACCATTAAAAAAGATACACCTTTATTCAAACCGTGTTGGAGAATTTGATGCTAATGGCAACATCGACTATGTTTATATTTTCTCAGCAATAGCAATTTTTATTTTGCTTATTGCTTGTGTAAACTTCATGAACCTTTCAACCGCGAGGTCATCAAATCGGGCACGCGAGGTTGGTGTGCGCAAAGTATTAGGCTCGCCACGGAAATATCTTATTGCCCAGTTTTTAACAGAATCTATTATTGTTACGTTGTTGGGTGCCTTAATTGCGGTTTTTGCAGCCTGGGCCTTGTTGCCGTTGTTTAACCAGATGTCGGGTAAGGAACTGATTATAACTCCTCAAATAGAAAGCTGGCTGATCCCTGCATTATTTATCATTATAGTAGTAATAGGATGTTTAGCCGGATCTTATCCAGCATTGTTTCTTTCTGGCTTTAATCCAATTGAGGTATTAAAAGGCAAATTGGCAAATGGCTTTAAAGGCGGACTGCTACGCAGTTTTTTGGTAATATTTCAATTTGCTATCTCTATATTTTTAATTATCGGCACGCTGGTTATTTACAATCAATTAAAATTTATTCAGAATAAAGACCTTGGATATAATCGCGATCACGTTTTAAGTGTTGCAAACATGGATGCGCTTGGCAGAAGCGCTACAACCTTTAAACAGGAAGTAAAACAAATTGCCGGCGTTACAGATGCCAGTTTGGCTGAAGCTTTGCCTACCTGGGATTATGGTAATAGCACCTCATTTTTTAAAGATGAGATACCAGATCCTAAAAGAGCTTTACACACGCAAATTTGGGGCATTGATGAAGATTATATCAATACACTCGGAATGAAAATTGTAAAGGGGAGGAATTTCTCGAAAGACATGCTTACAGATTCTTCAGGATTGATTATTAATGAAGCAGCAGAAAAAATACTGGCCTATTCCGATCCGCTTAATCAAAAAATGTATGTTCCGAAGGATAACATGGTTAAAAATTTTAAAGCGTATCATATTATTGGCGTGGTAAAAGATTTTAACTTCAAGTCGCTTCGGTTAAATGTTACACCTTTAGTTTTCAGGCTCAATGGCAGCAGAGGTGCTTTTTGTGTCCGTGTAAACTCCGCCAACATTCCTGTGCTACTGGCGCAAATTAAAAAAAGATGGACTGAATTGGCTCCTAATCATCAGTTCGATTATTCGTTTTTAGATCAGCAATTTGATTCTATTTATCGGTCTGAGCAACGCATTGGTTCAATATTCATAGCATTTACTTCCCTCGCTATAATTATAGCTTGTCTTGGTTTGTTTGGTTTAGCTGCCTATGCCGCTGAACAACGTACCAAAGAAATTGGTATCCGGAAAATTTTAGGGGCAGATATGCCCACTATTGTTGGTATGCTCTCTAAGGATTTTATAAAGTTGGTAATTATCGCCATACTCATCGCCTCACCGCTGGCATGGTGGGCCATGAAACAATGGTTGCAAGGCTTTGCCTATCGTCAAAATATTCAATGGTGGGAAATGGCTTTGGCCGGAATGACAGCTGTTATTATTGCTTTTGTCACAATCAGTTTTCAATCTGTAAAGGCAGCTTTGACTAATCCTGTAAAAAGCCTTCGAAGTGAATAAATAGTTGCAATATTTTATCGTAATAAAATTATTCCATGCAACCTAAACACTAAAATATTGGTCTTATAAAAGTTAGTATTAATCTGAATCCTTATTTATGTTAAAAAACTACTTTAAAATCGCCTGGCGTAAATTAAGAAAGAATCGCCTTTATAGTGTTATTAACATCGGAGGCCTGGGCATTGGAATGGCTGTAAGTTTTATGCTGTTGCTGTATGTTTATAACGAATTTAGTTTTGATAAATTCAACACTAATGATGAGCGTCTGTACCGGGTTTTAAGAAATCAGCCAAGCAATGGCGATATCATAACCAGTGCGGCAACACCGGTTCCACTTGCACCCGTTTTAATTAAAGATTTTCCGGAGATTGATAAAGTTGCGCGAGCCAATTGGCCCTTTGATAATTTGATAAATTATAATAATAAAGCTTTAAAGATCAAAACAATGGCAGCCGATGCTTCGCTATTGGATATGTTCAGTTTTAAATTTATTTATGGTACCAGGCAAAATGCATTATCGGATATTTCTTCTATAGTGCTCACCCAATCAGGTGCAAAAGCCATTTTTGGCGATGTCAATCCTGTTGGACAAGTTATCAAGCTAAATAATCAATATCCATTAACGGTAAGTGCAGTTATAAGCGATAATCCTTCCAATTCTTCCTTTGATTTTAAGGCGCTTATCTCCTGGCAAACATTGTCTTCCGAGGAAAAATGGATCAAAGATTCAGGGTGGGGAAATTATAGTTTCTTAACTTATGTAATGTTAAAGCCAGGCGTGTCACTTGATGGACTTAAATCGAAATTGGCAAATGTTGTAGCTAAATATGATCCTCATAATAAAGAAAATAAATTATTTCTTTATCCATATGCTAAATTCCATTTACATAGCGATTTTAAAAATGGAGTTAACACAGGCGGTAGTATTGAATATGTTCGCTTATTTTTAATGCTGGCTATTGGAATTCTTTTAATTGCCTGTATCAATTTCATGAATCTTTCAACAGCACGTTCAGAGCGACGTGCACGGGAAGTTGGTGTGCGTAAAGCAATAGGTGCACGCCGTTTTTCTTTAGTGATGCAATTTATGGGTGAATCAATACTGATGGCTTTCGCTGCATTTTTGTTCTCAATAATATTGATTATTATTTTGATCCCTATATTTAGTAATATCATTAATATAAAACTCAGTGTTCCTTATAGTAACATTTTAGCCTGGCTATCGGCGATAGGAGTAACCTTATTTACAGGTTTGGTTGCAGGCAGTTACCCGGCACTTTTCCTGTCATCTTTTAGCCCGGTAAAGGTCCTCAAAGGACAGATTGTTAGTGCTAAATCAACGGTTACGCCACGTAAAATATTGGTAGTAATTCAGTTTAGTTTTGCCATTTGTTTAATAATTTCAAGTATTTTTATTTATAAGCAGATAAACTATATCAGAAATCGCCCGGTTGGTTATAACCGAAATGGTCTGGTGGAAATGCCTGTTGAAGGTAATATGGTGAAACGGTTTGAAAACTTCAGGCAGGATGCTATTAATGCAGGAGCTATTACTGAAGGAGCGATGACTTCAGGCAGTATTACCAATAACGGAAGCAGCTCATGGGGGATCACCTGGCAAGGTCAACTACCGGGTGAAGATAAGTTACCAATAGATCAGATTGCGGTTACTTACCACTTTATCAATACCTATAGTTTAAAACTTGTTGAGGGACGCGATTTCTCTGTTGAGTACCCGTCAGACTCTGCAGCAATTATCCTTAACCAGGCTGCAGTGCAATTAATGCGTTTTAAAAACCCTTTGGGGCAAACGGTAAAGTATCAGGATAAAAATTGTAAAGTGGTGGGTGTAGTTGAAAATTTTGTTTGGGGATCGCCATATGAACCTGTAAAGCCGGCAATTATTGGATTTATTAAAGATTGGACGGGAAGTATTGCCCTTCGGTTAAATCCTGCAAAACCTGTTTCGGCCAGTTTGGCTATATTACAAAATATCTACAAAAAATATAATCCCGAATACCCTTTTGAGTACAAATTTACTGATGAATCATTTGCAAGAAAGTTTAATCAGGAAAAATTATTAGGAACCATGTCAACAGGTTTTACCTGTCTTGCTGTGATTATATCTTGTTTGGGACTATTTGCATTGGCGTCATTTTCAGCCGAACAAAGGAAAAAAGAGATTGGTATCCGTAAAGTGTTAGGCGCCTCAACTGGCAATTTATGGTATAATCTATCACAGGAATTTGTAAGACTGGTAATTATATCTTTTCTTATCGGTTCTGTAATTAGCCTGTACTATATTCATCAATGGCTGGCGAAATTCACCTATCATACTTCTGTTAGTTTGTGGGTGTTTTTAGCAACCTTGATCATTAGTTTAACTATTTGCCTGCTTACTGTGAGCTGGCAGGCAATTAAAGCAGCGCTCAGCAATCCGGTAAACAGCTTGAAAAGTGAATAATCAAATTAAGAGCCCTTATTTTTGAATAATATTTCAATTTATATGCAACGAAGCGAAGAAACTTTTGGTCTATTAATTAAACTAATAAAAATATAAAGAGATGAAAAAGTACTTACTGTTGTTATTTATTGCCTGCCAAAGCACCGTTCTTTTAGCGCAGGATTGGAATAAAACGCCTTACGAAACTAAATCATTATCCAGTGATGCTATAAAAGATGTTTACGTAGAAACATCAGGTGGCAGCATTGCTGTTAGCGGTGCGGCCGGCGAATCGCCAAGGATTGATGTTTTTGTTCACGGAAACAATAACCAGGAGCTTTCAAAGGAAGAAATTAAAAAGAGACTGGACGAAGATTACAAGCTTGAAATTACAGTAAGTAATCATGAATTACACGTTTTAGCAAAAAGAAAACATGAAGGCGGTATTAACTGGGATTGGAGAAGGCAATTAAGTATTTCTTTTAAAATATACGTACCTAAAAATGTTGATACTCATTTGGGAACCAGTGGCGGCAGTATTCACCTTGATAACCTATCAGGTAACGAAAATTTTAGCACCAGTGGTGGCAGTTTACATGTTAATGCTTTAAACGGTTTAATTAAAGGTGAAACATCAGGCGGTAGCATTGAAGTAAGTAACTCTGGAAATGATATTAACCTGGAAACCAGCGGCGGCAGCATCCACGCAAGCAATTGCCATGGAAAAATAAAGTTAGAAACCTCTGGTGGTTCGTTACACCTTGATGATTTAAAAGGCTCTATAAATGCTAATACCAGCGGTGGCAGTATTCAAGCCAATAGTATTGAGGGCGAATTAATTACAGGTACTTCTGGCGGCAGCGTTAATTTAACAAGAATGGCTTGTAGCCTTGAGGCTTCAACAAGCGGTGGCAGTATGCACGTAGACATGGATCAGGTGGGTAAATACATAAAATTAGATGTTAGCGGTGGCCACGTCGACTTAAAATTACCAGCAAACGTTGGTATGAACCTGAATCTTTCTGCTGATAAAATAAATTCAGTATCAGTAAAAAACTTTAGCGGCGAGTGGGAAAAGACACATATTAAAGGAAGTATAAATGGTGGCGGCATACCTGTTAATGTTGATGCCAGCGGCAGCCTTAACCTGACCTTTAATTAATAGAATAAAATAAGATTTTCATTTAGGGTAGCGGTACTCCCGGTTCTTTTAGCGTAAAGAATTCTGGAGGCCGCTTTTATGTTTAATGTATTACCCTGGTTGAAGCTTTTCTAAGCTGTTATTATCTCAAAATTAAGTGTATCATAATCGAACACAAGGTGTTACGACTTCGGACAGTTTTAATTGTGTTTCTGTTTTAATTTGTTGATTATTAGATGTTTACTTGTTTGGTATGGGTTTTACATATTCTATTTGAAAAATATCCGGATATGATTAAAAACTTTATAGTAACTGCTTGGCGGAGCCTGCAAAGAAACAAGATTTTCTCTTTTATAAATGTTTTTGGTTTGGCCGTCGGTCTGGCCTGCTGTATGCTAATAAGCGCCTATTTATACCAGGAACTTACTTATGATACCTATGCCGAAAATTCAAAACAAATTTACAGGGTTGAACTCCATGCAAATGGAAATAATACCGCAGCTGATTTTCCTAGTGTTGACGTTGCAGTAGGGCAGGGGATAAAAAATGCATTCCCGTCGGTTTTGGCAACAACACGTTTAACTGGACGTGGACCTGTATTTGTAAAATATCAGGAAAAAGTATTTAAAGAAGAAAAGGTAGCCTTAGCTGATTCAAATTTCCTCCAGTTTTTTTCTGTTCCTCTAGTGGAAGGCGATGCCAAAACTGCACTTGCAGAGCCTGGAACCATCGTTATAACAAAAGATTTTGAAAAGAAATATTTTAGCGGTGCATCATCGCTTGGCAAAATGATTACTGTTGGCAATGATTTGGTTAAAGTAACCGGAGTGATTGATAAAATACCTGATAACTCCCATTTTCATGCAGATGCGTTTATGAGCATGGTGACTTTTGTTACTCCATCAACCAAACAAACATGGAGTAATGTAGGGTATTTTACTTATTTGTTATTGGATAAAAATGTCGATACTAAGAAATTAGAAGCTGGTTTTCATCAACTGGTAGCAAAATTCGTAGTTCCCGAAACTCAACACGATATGGGGGTTAGTCTTGCGGAAGCACAAAAATCTGTTAATAGTTTTATTTTCTTTTTACGCCCCCTCACTGATATTCACCTGCATGCCGCATCGAAATATGAATTTGAGTCGAATGGTGACGTTCATTATATCTACATTTTTGGTGCTTTGGCTATTTTTATTTTACTGCTTGCCTGCATCAATTTTACAAATCTTTCAACTGCAAGCTCTGCCAAACGTGCAAAGGAAATAGGCATCCGTAAGGTGCTGGGATCTGAAAAGAATAGTTTGGTTTCACAATTCCTGGTCGAATCGGTGTTGCTTACATCGCTGGCGATGCTTTTTGCCCTTGGTTTCGTTTACCTTTTATTACCTTACTTTAACAATGTAGCGGGAAAACAAATTAGCATAGGATTCTTCTTTAGTTATACTGCAATACTTTTGGAAGTAACCTTAACCCTTTTGGTAGGCTTGCTTGCCGGAATTTATCCTGCATTTTTCTTGTCTTCATTCCAAATTATTGCTGTTTTAAAAGGAAATAATACCATTAAAGCCGGAAGCAAGGGAGGTTTGCGGAGCAGTTTAATTGTTTTTCAGTTTGCCATTTCAACAGCGTTGATTATATGCACATTAATAGTGTACCAGCAGCTTCATTTTATGCAAAATAAAAAGCTGGGCTATGATAAGAGCCAGGTGCTGGTAATAAATGATGCTGCCAGCCTGGGTAATAATACAGAAGCATTTAAACAACAGCTTTTAAATGATAACCGCATAGTAAATGCTACGGTATCAAGCAATGTCCCCGGTGATAATAACTCAGGGGGCACAGAAATTTATGTGAAAGACTTGGCGGATAAAGGCACTCGTACAGAAATACAAACGCATATATATTGGATTCAAAATTCTTATATCGCTACCCTTGGAATACAACTTGCAAAAGGCCGAAATTTTTATCCTTCGGGCCCTGCTGATTCAGCATCGGTAATTATTAATGAGGCTGCTGTACGTGATTTGGGTTTTGGAAACATTGATCCGATAGGAAAAACCATTGTACGTTCGGGGCAACACCATTACAATATCGTTGGTGTGGTAAAGGATTTTAATTATACATCTGCCAAGCAAAAAATAGCGCCTTTAATGCTGATGGCGTCAAATAACAGCAGGGGCTCAATAATAGTAAAGATAAGAACCGGTAATGTTCATCAACTGGTAAATGATATTAAAAATCAATGGAATGCTTTTAATGCAAGTAGCCCATTTAGTTATTCGTTTTTGGATGAACGGTTCGCTTCTTTGTATAGTCAGGAAGAACGAACCGGGCAAATATTTACTTCGTTTTCTTTCGTCGCTATCATTATAGCATGCTCAGGTTTGTTTGGGCTTGCTGCATTTATGATCCGCCAAAGGGTTAAGGAAATTGGTGTCAGAAAAGTATTGGGTGCTTCTACATTCGGTATTACAGCATTGTTATCAAAAGAGTTTTTGAAACTAATTATTATCGCATCCTTAATTTCATTCCCGTTAACCTGGTATGCAATGCATCAATGGCTGCAGGATTTTGCCTATCGTATCACTATTCAATGGTGGGTGTTTTTATTGGCCGCGGGCATTGCATTGCTTGTAGCAACTATTACTATAAGTTTTCAATCAATTAAAGCAGCACTGGCAAACCCGGTAAAGAGTTTAAGAAGCGAATAATATATTAAAGGTAAATTGTAAGGTTATGATAAAGAATTACTTTAAAATCGCATGGCGCAACATTGTTCGTCATAAAATATACTCAGCTATCAATATAGCCGGACTAACTGTTGGTATAGCGGCATGTCTGCTTATTTTCACAATTATCAGGTATGAGTTAAGTTATGATGTTTTTCAGCCTAATTATAAAAACATCTACCATATAGTTACTGAACAAAAGAGTGAGAGTGGTATTGATTATAATCCTGGCGTTGCCGTACCCGCCACTGAAGCGTTGAGGTTGGAATTTCCAAAGGCAAAAGTTGCATCCATAAATTCGAGCTATGGCAGTCAGATCACCGTAATGGATGGAAGTGATCTGAAATATAATGGAGGCAAAAAGTTTACTGAAAATATAGGAGTGGTTTTTATTGAACCTCAGTTTTTTGATATTTTCAGCTGGAAATGGCTGGCAGGCAGTGCTGCTGTTTTGGCCAATCCCAACATGGTTGTTTTAGATAAAACAACTGCCTCAAAGTATTTTGGCAATTGGACTAACGCAGTTGGGAAATCCATTACTATGGACAATTTAGTCAATTTAAAAGTAGCAGGGATAATTGAGGATGCTCCGAGCAATAGCGATTTCCCATTTAAGGTATTAATATCACACATCACCTGGAAAAAATACCCTAGTGTTTATAATTATTCAAAAGAATGGGGGCTTTTAAGCAGCAATCATCAGATTTTTATGCTTTTTCCTGACCATACTACTCAGAATGATATTGATGCACAGTTAAGAAGGGTTACCATTAAATATTATAAATCAGGACTAAAAGAACACCTTATTACGTCCCAGCCGTTATCAATAATGCATTTTGATACCAGGTTTGGCGAAACATTGGGCGACCATATTACTACCAGCGCAACTTTGCGTACCCTTTCATTTATAGCTGTGCTGATTATTATAATGGCTTCAATCAATTTTATCAATTTATCCACTGCTCAATCCGTAGGAAGGTCAAAGGAAGTGGGTATACGTAAAGTATTGGGTAGCAGCAGGAAGCAATTGGCTATTCAGGTAATAGGCGAAACTGCACTTATTGTATTTGGTGCTGTGATTTTAGCTACCCTGATTGCCAGAATCAGCTTACCTTATTTGAAAAATATAGCCAGCGTGCCAGATGATATTGGTTTGATAAATGTCGGTAGTATTATTTTCTTAGCGATTACTACGTGTCTAGTAGTTATCCTGTCAGGTATTTACCCGGCGCTTATTGTTTCGGGCTTTAAACCAGTTTTGGCTCTTAAAAATAAAATTACTGCTGCGTCAATTGGTGGCATTTCATTACGAAGAACGCTTGTTATAACACAGTTTGCTATATCTCAGCTATTAATTATAGGTACAATTGTAGCTGTTAATCAGATGGATTTTGTGAACAAGGCTGATTTGGGTTTTAACAAAAATGCGGTACTGATGCTTCCGGGATTTACCGACAGCATTAGCCTTGGAAAAATGCAATCGTTCAAACAACAATTATTGCAGAATCCTGCGGTTCAGTCTGTTAGTTTTACCTCAGATGCACCATCATCTGATAACAATTCAGCAGAAAACTTTAGTTATAATCACTCGGTAAAAGACATTGGCTTTCCTACATTTGTTAAAATTGGAGATGCAGACTATTTTAAGACATTTGGTTTGCGTTTTTCTGCCGGCAAAGGGTATGATGTTAGTGATACCACGCGTCAGGTAGTGGTGAATCAGACTTTGCTTCGTAAACTTGGCGTACAGCATGATAACGAGGCTGTTGGTAAAACTATTAGGCTGGGTGGTGGAGCATGGGTAGCAATAACCGGCGTTGTAGAAGATTTTAAAACAAATTCTTTGAGAGAAACAGTAAAGCCAATTGTCATTTTTCCAATGAAAAAATATGAATCACAGGCAGCTATAAAATTAAGTTCTAACAATCTTGTAAAAGCTGTTGCAGGTATTCAATCATTATGGGAAAATACTTATCCTGAATATGCCTACAATGGCTTTTTCCTTGATGAAAGCATCGCAAAATTTTATAAACAGGAAAATCAGATGGCCTTAGTTTATAAAATATTTGCCTTTATAGCCATTTTTATTTCCTGCCTTGGCTTATACGGTCTAGTATCATTTATGGCCATTCAAAGAACAAAAGAAGTGGGTGTTCGCAAAGTTTTAGGCGCTTCGGTATGTAGTATTGTGTACCTATTTTCAAAAGAATTCATGGTATTGATTCTTATATCATGTTTAATCGCTATACCAACAGCATATTACATAATGAATGGTTGGTTACAGCACTTTGCATACCGCGTTTCTTTAAACATATGGGTTTTTGTAGCTGCTATTGCAGTATCTGTGGTAATAGCCTGGTTAACAGTTGGCTATAAAGCGATGAAAGCAGCTTTAGTTAATCCAGTTAAAAGCTTAAGAAGTGAGTAGTTAAATATCCGAAATAAATAAATTGATTAATTCTTATTTAAATGATTAAAAACTATTTAAAAATAGCCTGGAGGAATATCTGGAAGAACAAGGTTTTTTCGGCAATTAATATTATTGGTTTATCCGTAGGGATGGCAGCCTGTATTGTTATTATGCTGTTTGTGTCTTACGAAAAAAGCTTTGATGATTTCCATACCAAGAATATCTATCGTTTAAATGAGGTACAGACAGTTGGCAGCCAGGGAACTACTCAAAAGGTAGCACTATCCATGTTCCCAATGGGAGCAACACTAAAACAAGAATTTCCTGAGATAAAAAACTTTACACGAATACATTGGGGGGAGAAATATCAACTAACTCTGGAGAAAAAGAAAATATTCCTGCCACAGATATTTTTTGTTGATTCCACTTTCCTCAAAATGTTTGATTTTAAGGTAATTCGGGGTGATAGAGAAACAGCATTGTTAAAACCTCATACTGCTATGCTTACTGAGGAAACAGCGAAAAAATTATTTGGCGATGCCGATCCAATAGGTAAAACCATAACTCATTATGGTGATGATACAACTTCGTTTGTAGTAACAGGTATAATGGCTAATGTGCCCAAGAATTCACAGTTACAATTTGATGCACTGTTTTCCTTTAGCAGTGTTTATAAGCCGTGGATGTTCACCAATTGGGGTGGTAATTGGTTAAATACTTACCTGGAACTAGCCCCCGGTACAAATCCAGCATTACTGGATAAAAAATTCCCTGCCTACCTGAAAAAATATTTGAAGGGCGATGGCTGGAAATTTATGCAATTGTTTGTCTTGCCCTTGAAGGATATACATGCTAATTCAGCTGATATTGGACTTGACTATATTAATTATCAAAAATTTGATAAAAAGTCGACTAATTTATTTGCCATTATTGCGCTTATTGTACTTATAATAGCATGTGTTAATTTTGTTAATCTATCCACCGCCCGCTCAGCCGAAAGAGCTAAAGAGGTAGGTATCAGGAAGTCTATTGGAGCATATAGGTTTCAATTGGCCTTTCAGTTTATTGGCGAAACTATCTTAATTGCTTTTATGGCATTAATAATTGCTGTAGCATTGGTTGAATTAGCAATTCCATACATAAACAACCTGAGTGAAAGGGATATTTCTTTTAATATATTCAATAGTGTTTATCCTTTATTAATAGTTCTGGGTGGTACGGTTATTATCGGTTTATTGTCGGGGATTTATCCAGCAATTTATTTATCATCATTCAATCCTGTAAGGGTTTTAAAGGGATCAATAAAGGTAGGTAAGGATAAGGGTTCACTTCGAAATATTCTGGTTGTTACCCAATTTTCAAGTGCCATTTTTCTGATGATAGCAACTGTTTTTGTGTTAAAGCAGTTAAACTTTATGCAAAAGCAGGATCCTGGTTATAATAGAGATCAAATTGTTAATATACCCCTTGACGGCGTTACAACAAAGAAATATGATCTGTTTAAAAAAGAATTATCAGGCAGTACTTTGATAGCTGGGGTAACGGCATCACAGGATATTTTAGGGAGCCATCTGGATCAAACGGGGGTGACATTTAGGCCTTCAAACGGTCCTAAACAAGACCTGGGCACAACGCTCTTAGTAGTTGATACAAATTATCTTAATTTATATAAAATCAAATTGGTTGCCGGTAAAAATTTCTCAGGAGATAAAATGCCGGATGGCAGCCAGTTTATTGTTAACGAAGCCCTGGCTAAAGAATTATTAAAAGATCACCCTAAAGCGCCGTTATCTTCATTGGTGGGACAGCGATTTGGATTTGATTCATTAGGTACTATTACGGGTGTTGCAAAAAATTTCAATTTTAACTCATTACAGTATAAAATAGAACCCATGTTTATGGTGAGTGCAAGGCATTGGGGGTTCAGGAATATATCTGTTAAAATCAACGGCAGTAATACTGCAGCAGCACTTGCCCTTATTAAATCCAAATGGGATAGTATTTATCCTGATTATCCTTTTGAATACCAGTTTTTAGACGATCATTTTAACGAAGTTTATAAAGCAGATAATCAGGTTAGCAAAATTGTAGGCATACTTGCAGGCCTTGCCATTTTTATATCCTGTTTAGGGTTATTTGGTTTAGCATCCCATTCTGCCGAAAGAAGAGTAAAGGAAATAGGTGTACGAAAAGTTTTGGGGGCCTCAGTTCAAAACATAACATTGCTACTATCAGGTAATTTTCTCAAACTGGTGCTGTTCGCTAATTTAATAGCATGGCCCATAGCCTGGTTTTCTGTACACAAATGGCTTCAGGATTTTGCTTATCATATCAATATCCAGTGGTGGATATTTATTGTTTCAGGCATTGTATCCATATTGATAGCCTTTTTTACCGTTAGTTTCCAATCCATTAAGGCTGCAATTACAAACCCGGTTGAAAGTTTAAGGAGTGAATGATAGCGATTAAGAGATTAGTTGATCGGTGATTAAATATAGCATGGTCTATATCACCGATTGCTAATCTTTAACTCATTTGTGTTGCTAATTCAATTGTATCATAATCGTACGCTTCCTGTTACATAAACGAACAGTAATTGCCTAGTGTTTTATATGTAAGTATCTGATAGTTAATTGATTGGTACTTTGGTATGTTATTGATGCTTTTGTGCCCAATGAATGAGTACAAAACAGGGATTAAAGTACTTATTTAATAAATTAGCAACTTAGTAGTTCAATAAACAATAATTAATAACCAAAACACATGTTATCACTACAACATATTTCAAAATACTACCAGGTTGGCGGCAATAAAAACTTTGTATTAAATGATATCAGCCTTGAAGTTGATCAAGGTGAGTTTATCTCTATTATGGGGCCATCTGGTTCAGGCAAATCAACTTTACTAAATGTTATCGGTATGCTTGATGAGCCATCAGAGGGCTATCATTATTTTGTTAATAATGCAGTTCATCAACTTAAAGAAAAACAACGTTCTGCCTTATATAAACAATACATTGGTTTTGTTTTTCAGGCTTATCACTTAATTGATGAGCTTACAGTTTATGAAAATATTGAAACGCCTTTAATTTACCAGGATTATAAAAGCGGAGAAAGAAAGGCTATGGTTGCCGATATACTTGACCGTTTTCAGATAGTTGGAAAAAAAGACATCTTCCCTGCACAGTTATCCGGCGGGCAACAGCAACTAGTTGGTATAGCTAGAGCATTAATTGCAAAACCTAAATTATTACTTGCTGATGAGCCAACAGGAAATCAGAACTCTAAGCAAGGAGAAGAAATTATGGAACTGTTCCGTAAATTAAATAAAGAAGATGGGGTAACCATTATCCAGGTAACGCATTCAGAAAAGAATGCAGAATACGGATCAAGGGTTATTAATCTTTTGGATGGAAAAATTGATTCCTCAAGGAAATTCTGAACTATAAATAATAGTAAATAACACAATGCGACTTAGTAAATATTTTTTAATACTTCTCTTTTTAACCTGTGGCCTTTTAGCTCATGCACAACAGGACAGTACATTTTCACTTCAAAAGTGCCTTAGCATAGCTATAAATAATAATTTAAACGTCAAACAATCGGCCCTTACAATGGAACAGGACCGGATTGCGTTTAACCAGTCAAAAGAAAATTTGTTGCCATCCATCAGCGGTAATATAAGCCGTGAGCTTAGCCAGGGGCGAGGTATTAACCCGGTAACTAATACTTATGTAAACCAGTCGCTAACCTCTGATAATTACTCGCTAAATGCAAGCCTTACCTTATTTAATGGGTTAGCGCTGCAAAACGCAGTTAAACAGGCTAAATTGGCTTATCAGGCCGGTAGAATGGATTTCCAGTCGGCAAAAGATTTAGTAACAGTAAATATTATTATTAACTATCTGTCGGTACTTGATGCTCAGGAAATATTAGGGCAAACTAAAAGTCAGTTGGCAGTTTCAAAACAAAACGTAGATAGGTCTGAAATTTTGGAAAAGGATGGAGCAAATAAAGTGGCATCAGATTTCACTGATTTTAAGGGAGCCCTGGCCGGCAGTCAGGTTGCAGTTGTAAATGCACAAAATTCTTTAAATGCGGCAAAACTGAATTTGTTTCAATTAATGAATATTTCTTATAATGAAAATGCTGTATTAGAGCCTTTAAATGCGGAAGATTTGGTAGGGCAATATGGCGTTAACCCTGATCAGGTTTATCAAACTGCTTTACAGCAACTGGCAATAGTTAAAGCTGCAACTTTAAGAAGAGAAAGTGCTGAAAAAGGAGTAAAAGTTGCCCAGGGGCAATTATTGCCAACGCTTGCTGTTAATGGTGGAATTACTACCAACTACTCAAGTGCAGGGCAGAAATCTGTGTTTATTGATTCAACAGTTGTACCTACAGGAGGGTATATTAATACCCCAACCGGCAAGCAATCCGTTTTTGCTAATGAAGCAAACTATTTCCAACTGAATATTAATTATTTAGATCAGTTTAAAAATAATTATGGAACAGCTTTAACATTAGGGCTTAATATTCCAATATTTACCAATCATATAAAAAAGAATGCTGTAGCGCTTGCCAAAATAAATTTGCAAAACCTGCAGTTGGTTGAAGATAATACGAAGATTCAATTAAAACAGAATGTTGAACAGGCATATTATAACATGTCTGCAGCTTATAACAGGTATAAGGCAACCAGCGAGCAGGTAAATGCTTATACAGAAAGTTATCGCATATCAAAGGTTCGTTTAGATGCTGGTGTAATAACTTCTGTTGATTTTATTATTGCTCAGAATAACCTGGATGCTGCCAAACTGAATTTAATTAGCGCGCGTTACGATTATTTCATTTATAGCAAGATTCTTGATTATTATCAGGGGAAATTATTGTTATAGGATATATTAGATTTTATATTATCTTTAAATGTTTTAAAGTTTAATTAAACTTATTAAATTTCATTTATAAGAGAATAGTATTTCAAGTATCTGATATGAAAAAACTTTTACTTTCTACTGTATTTTTCTTGCTCTCTGTCACTTTTGCAAGTGCACAGTTATTGCCTTCATTTCAGTTTGGTATTAAAGGTGGAATAAATGATGCAGGACTTAATTTAAGTAACCCTACATTTAATAACAGCACCAGGATAGGATATTTGGGAGGCTTTTGGGCAAGGATAGGAGCTTTAGGGTTTAATTTTCAACCTGAGCTTTATGTAACTTCAAAAAATGTAGAAATTTCTGATAATACAGGTGAAACCAAGGCTCAGTTTACCAGCATTGATGTTCCTCTTTTGTTTGGCGGTAAAGTTGGCGCTTTTGGATTAGGTGCCCGTTTCTACACTGGGCCCTTAGTATCTCTGGCCATAAATAAAAGCCAGAGTTTCAGTGGAGCATTAAATAATGCGGTAAACCTTAATTATAAAGATCAAAATTTTGCCTGGCAGTTTGGAACCGGGCTTGATATAAGAAATATATCTATTGATTTACGTTATGAAGCTGGCATAACCAAACAAACCTATGGTAACTCACAAACCAGGGTGAGTCTTTTTAGCTTAAGTTTAGCCGTCCCTTTAATCAAAATATAAAAATATTACCAACCCTAAACACACAATTGAACTGGAACCGTCCTTTATTAAATAAGGCCGGTTTTTTTTATTATAAATGTTTATTTAGTATTATATTTCTTGCCGATATGGTAAATAAAGTATTATACTTATCGTAAAACATACACATATCTTTATAAACCAATTTTTTTATCAAAATATCAGCCTTAGGTTTATAAACAAAATGATGGATAAGTATTTTTTCAATTGTAGAAAGTTAATTGCTCTGCTTTTCATAGGTGTTCAATTATTTTTATTCAATTTAGCTTATGCACAGCAAATCTCTGAAGCCGGAATTCAAAGTATCAGAATAAATCAAATCGGTTTTTATC
>Ga0194135_10000744_pt1 | contig 18964 bp, 25 predicted proteins | sample LitLau_LLRF_2013_FD_134024 | JGI IMG/M metagenome (GOLD analysis project Ga0194135, IMG submission 134024) | Freshwater sediment microbial communities in response to fracking from North America - Little Laurel Run_MetaG_LLRF_2013 (version 2) | ecosystem: Environmental > Aquatic > Freshwater >...
ATTATTTACACTCGTCTTGATTTGATTCATGGACAAAATATACTTCGGGAATCGTCTCCGTAAAACGGGGTCCAACAAAGCATCAATTCATCCTCATCGAGGCGGTCTCTCAATAAAGCTGCAACCTCAAGACTTTAAAACTTCGAGACTTCGGAACTAAAAAGAACGTTACAGTTTTTCATTCATAACCGTTGCATTCAATCTTATTTTGTGTTATTTTTCGACGGCATAAAGATATCTTTACTAATGTGACCTTTTCTCCATCTCTTGGGGTGTTTTTGTATGTACTTTTATTTTCGCAAGGATAGCTTGTTACAGTCTAGAATTTTGTAGTGGATATACATATAATTGGGAATTGGTTTCCAGTTAATTTTAATCTTCTTCGTCATCCGTGTCTGCTTCGCCCTCACTGTCATGACAGTTTTTGTGAGTATTTTGCATATAGAGAAATTTGCGATGGGGGTAGACGCCTGCTTCTTGACGTGCATGCCCAAACCGAAAGGCCCCTTGCAGCGCCAAGTTGGTGAGCATCTCAGATCCAACGTGCAAATGGGAGCAGGTCATATCTGAAGAAGCGTTGCATGATGAGGACGCTGGTTTTGTTCCTGCTTGGACTGAGTGGCGGTTGATCCCACGGGTTATTCTCAGATAGAAAACTTTGCTAGTATCACTTGAAGCTGTTCCGACGATTGTGTATAGTTCATTCAAGGTCATGCCGAATTCCTCCTTGTCCCCTGTTTGGTATAAAATTAAATTCCGCAATTTTGGAAATTTTGAAAAGTTGAGAGTTGCGAGTTCAGTTGAGGAGATGAAGAGATCTTCTATCATGATTCTCTCCAATGAATTCGGTAACAGTTCCAATTGTTCCACCTCCGATTTTCCGGGAACTCCTCGGAAGTTTTCTGTTTCGTACTCTTCCATCATTTTAGTGTTGCCAACGAGTGTGAGTTTGAGGAGGCTTGGGCATCGAGTCAGAATTCCACAGTTGATATGTGAGACTGTTAAAGTGAGGTGGGTTAGGGTGTCTTGATTATTTTGGATGAATTGAGCATAGGCTGCAGTCTGTGTGAAATATGGGTAAATTGTGTGGCGTTGGGTGAGTCCTTTCAACTTATCTGCAATTTTCTCACAGTCTCCAATGAAATATGCCCATTTCATTGTTTCCGTGCATGGAAAGAGTTCTATGGTGAAGGTAGTAAGATGAAGTTCCATTTGAGCTATGATTGCCTCTATCTCTTGGGATGGGGGTTGGATCAGAGTCTGATTTGTCCGTTCTTCCTCTTCCAATCCTAGCAAATGTTCGTATTTGTCCACATCAGTGAAAGAAATGCGGAGGTGACGGAGTGACTGCTCATGTTGCAGTAGGAAATTGAGCAAGCATGCCATTGCGAGATCTTCGTTGTGCATGTACATCGCGGATGCGCAGAGGTGGAAGTGGTCCAGGAGCGGGAGTGAAGATGCAGCGAATAAGCGGAGAAGCTCAGCCAAGCCTGAGATTCGCATCAGCGTCTTCCTGGCCGTTACGTTGAACCAACGATGTGGGAGGGAAGTCTCGTCCCGATACTTTCCTAACGTTAGTCGTCGTAAATGGGGTAAATCCAGAGGTTGCATATCGGAGACTTCATGAAAGTTTGAATATGTTCGCGACGACAGGATCAAGGTGTTGAGGTTACGAACGCCGGTCAAAAGATTTTCAAAGTCCTCTTGATACAACTTGTGGCTGTTAATCTTGAGAGTACGGAGAAGATTTGGGTATTTGAATTTTGGGAAAACGACGAGGCTTCGTGGTTTCCGAAACGATGGTAGAATCTTGCATTTCGCGACACCGATTTCCGTCATGAGGAGAATGTTAGACTCCTCATTATTCTCGTCATGGTCGCCATTATTCCCAAAGACAAGTGAGATTCCAATGTTCGTTTCAATGAGAGAGCCCCATCGGGGAGACACCTTGATAAGATCTTGTAGACCATGAAATTCTTCAACGATTTCTTCATTGTTGTCACCACCGCCAGCAGATTCTGCGTAGTAGTCTTGTGAGTACGTGAGCACTTTTTTCAGAAGCTAAACGATTTCAAAAAAAGAATGAGAATCCCATTTAATAAAATTAAAAATGTCCGGCAGGATTTCTTACTTCCTTTGGCAAGTCGTTAATTGAAGCCATGGCTTAATTTAGAAATTTGATTAAGAATTCTAACTTCTAAACACTTTCCTCAATTAGAAGTTTGAATTCAGGAACAGTTATTTCTACTCATGAATTTTCGTATCGCATCACTGATAACTCCATGTGATCATTTAAAACGCCATGAATGAAACGCGAGAGAGCGTTGTTTGGCGAGACACGACACAGGAATCAGAAACTGCAGTTTACTGCTAACTAATTAAACTAAAAACTAAAACAAAACACTTGGACTGTAAAAGTGAAATTCCGCTGTCATGGAGACTGTCGAATCCGTTTTCGGGTTTCATCTCAACCTGAACCCTTCATGGATCATGAACCAATAAGTGAAGAAATTGGGAAAAGCGTTGAAAAGAGCGATGATAAATGATGTTCGCTTATTTGAGCTTTTGTGCAGGTAAACATTTTAACAAAGTGGATTCCTGTGGTTGACAATTTGACTCAAGTGAGATGGAAGAAAAATGTGATCAAAAATGTGACTTTTATTATTTAACATACTCCAAGGTCTTTGATGGTAATCATTCAAAAGAGATAAGATAAGAACATGAGTATCCGGCGGAAAAGCAAAGAGATGAGATGAGTTTTTGCACAGGTTTCTCTAAATCTTGGTTAGTCCTTCAATTGAACCCCACTTACCTCAATACATAAAGAGTGTATGTGGTTGAAAGTGTCTGGAGATTTCAATAACACAAATGTTCATAGAATAAATCATGAGATTGATTGTTCTAAATCCTATAAATTAAGTGAAGTGAAGTGAAATTAATTTGGCCTTTTTAATTTATACGGCGCATTTCAGCGATGGTAAGTTTTTTAGTAGACTCGCGAGTCACTAAGCTCATCAAGGTTGATGACTGAACTGAAACTTCAAACTGGAAAATAAAATAGTGATTTTTGTAACTTGTGAATTTGGAATCTTAGGGGAATTTGTGTTCAATCAAGAAAAATGCGTTGGATAATACGACGAGAAGATTCTACATAGGAAAAGTTCCAGAAATTGAAGCGGAACCGCAAAGACGCTGGAGCGGTAGGAAGACGACTCGAGACAGTTTGAGTAATTCATCCAGCAGAAGACGCGATGAAGCGGTCCCTATCCAGACAACTGTCAGAAGGAATAGCAGCGTCGTCTCCCTTTCGGCGAAACGGCGAAGAAGGACAAGTTTGCGGAGACTCGCAAGCGCAGAACCCGCCACAACTGTTGAACGTCGAAAGGAAACATTTCCAGACAATTACATCAAAACGTCTCGTGTAACTTGAAAACTGTATCTTGACCCAACTTTGCCTAGCTCTAATAATTGTCTTCATTGTCTTACTAATTACAGTACACAATATTGACATTCCTACCAAAAAATCTTTATGAACAGTTTCGGAGATTCGTCAATTTCTACTTTTTAGTTGTAACCTTATTGCAGGTAACGACAACGAGTAAAATATCGAAAAAGCGGCATTGAAGTTTCCTAAAATTAGCTTTTTCATTCCAGTGGGTAATTGATTCACCCGAGTCACCACTCTCATCAACTTTTGGATTCCTTTTCGTAATTTGCGTCACTGCAGTTAAACAGGGATACGAAGATTGGATTCGTCACCGGGCGGATGATGGTGTGAATAAGAGGAAAGTGGATGTAATCACAGAGGGGAAGTTTCACGTAAACGAGTGATTCATACATTAGATTTCAAACTAACCTTCCGATATTTACAGAAATCCTAATCAAATTAATTATAATTATCCTCATTAGAAAACGAGATCAAAGGACTTGCAGGTGGGCGACATTGTGCGGTTGGAGGAAGAAGATCCACTTCCAGCAGACATTTTAGTTTTATCCTCAAGTGATGAATTTCATCGATGTCAAATAACGACAGCTAATTTAGATGGAGAATCTAATTTGAAAGTTAGCGGCAAGCGGATTAGTGTAAACATACTTCGGGTTCATGTTATAGAATTCCAATTCTGTCTTTGCGCAGATACGTTATTGTCCTCCGGGATTACCAGATTTGAAAACTCCATTCGACGTTCTAAACCTGAATGCAGTGATGGAATGTGAACAACCGAATGCAAACTTATATTCCTTCAATGGTAACTTACTTTTGCTTAAACGTCAATTCCAAGAGCAAGAATCAGTGAGAAGTAAAACATCGAAAGGGGAGGAGCCATCAACATCGGAGTCCCTAAGCAGGCGCCTTGGAGCCGCAGTAGGTTTTGTAGCTTTGACATCCAAATTCCGCTTGGGCTTGGGTTGATTTTTAACTAAGAAATATAATGGCAGATAAAGGATTCAATTCGTTCCCGCCTGAGCGTGAAGATTCCAGAAATTGAAGAAGAGGAGACACAATTTAGTTCAGAATTTCTGCAAATCCCAATCACTATGGAAAATATGCTTCTCCGCGGAACACGGCTAAAAAATACTGACTATATTTACGGTCTCGTGGTCTACACGGGAAAAGATACCCGTCTTGCGCAAAATTCCAGGAAAACCAGCACAAAATTCCCTACAGCAGACAAGTAGGACTCAACTCACTCCAGTTGCCCGTTTTGTAGAGATGTGGTAGACGAGAATGTGATATTACGTCTCTAATTGTGTATAGGTCAATCAATGCCTTCCTCTTTCTTATCATGGCGTTTGTAGCGGTGGCTGTGACCGTGTACTCTGGTCTCCATTTTGTTTGGTTGAGGAGTGACATAATTGGTATACACAACCTAGACACGCAAGTTTTCTCATTCCATGTTCTTAGATACATTGGCAATTTATTTCTGGTCAAAATTGTAGAAGGAGCGTGGTACTTGACCCCACAAGAGAATATCGGCGCTATTTACGTCATAGAGATCTCATTTTCCTTCCTGGTTGTATTCTATTACATCATTCCAATTTCGCTGTATGTCACAATTGGTAAGCGCTAATTTGGGGCTGGGAATTTGTGGAAATTCATATAATTAATTAATGCACCATTCCCAGAGTTACAGACGTTCTTTGGCTCAAAGTTTTTCGTGTGGGACGAAGAAATGAGATGTCCCCAAACCGGAATTCCGCCAGTATGCAACACATCCGACTTAAACGAGGAATTGGGACAAATTGAGTATCTCTTTTCTGATAAAACTGGGACCCTGACAGAGAACATTATGGAATTCCGTCATTGCTCAATCGATGGAGTCCGATACGAATATCACCAACAACTTCGGAAACTGCAGACACACCACGACGAGAAAGTGGTTGACATGAGCGATAAGAAATTTGAGAGTGTTCTCAACTTCATGAGAACCTTGGCTCTCTGTCACACAGTTCAAGTAATTTCTGCCGAACAGCGTAAGAAAAGAATGTCAGGGTCCAGACGGAAATTAACTTCGCAGAAAAAGAAAACTGATGTCACAGATCTCACTAAGGATGACGACCATCTTGAATTCCAAGCAAGTAGTCCCGATGAGTTGGCGCTGCTAGAATCATGCGCAGAGTAAGCGAATAGGTGTACGACATATTTCCTGTTTTCTTGTTTGCTAATACGACAATATTCATTTTTAGACTTGGGATTCGCTTTTTGAGTGACCAAAACGATGTTCTTACTTTAGATGTATATGGACAGATTGAATCATATAAGCGACATTACATTCTGGAATTTGATGCGGGTAGATATATTCGCCTTCTACGAGCAGCAGGAACCTCAAACTTAATTAACCGATTTTTTTTTTGCTTAAAGACAGAAAGTGCATGTCGGTGATACTGGAGAATTCACAAGGTGAAATTTGGTTGCTTACAAAGGGAGCGGAGTCAACTATATTTCCAAATTCGGTGTCAGGCTGTAAACAGAAATCAAATCAGCATGTCGATGAATTCGCACAAGTAACTACCGTAAACTGTTTAAGAATTTGTCAGAAGCACATCAACTTAATACATTCCTTGTTCTAGATGGGTCTACGTACTCTTGCTGTAGCACGCAAACAGTTAAGCCGTGAAGCCTTGGATAAATTTACGGAGAAATTGAATAAGACCCAGAGATTAGTACAGAATCGAGAAGAAAAGATGAGAGAATTGTATCGTTCCAATGAAAATGATTTACACGTTCTTGGAGCCACTGGAGTCGAGGACCAACTCCAAGATGGAGTTCCGGAAACGCTCATTGCTCTCGGCCAAGCCGGAATCCGGGTATGGGTCTTGACAGGAGACAAAGTTGAGACAGCCGTTAACGTAGCTGTGGCCTGCGGCCTACTTACTCAATCATCAAAGCAAATGCGACTCACAAATTTCAAAACTTCCGATACACTTGCAGATTATCTGGAAACTATCAAGTAATTTCAAGCTGAAGCTTTCACTTATGTTTTTATGCCTCTTAAAAAAAAATTTATTTCTAAGATCCGAAGACCAGGTAAACGAAGACACGACCTTTATAATTGACGGGGAGAGTTTGGCCATTGCCTTTAATACTTGTTCCGAACTCTTCTGCACGGTTCTAATGAAAGCTGGGCGGGTTGTTTGCTGTCGCTTAGCACCTTTACAGAAAGCACAAGTAAACCCCACATTATGCAATCATGATCTCATGTTTATGATTTCTGTAAAATATTAATTGACGTGTAGGTTGTGAGTATGGTAAAATCAACTAAAAACAAACCAAAAACAGCCGCAGTTGGGGATGGAGCGAATGATGTCGCTATGATCCAAGAAGCTCACATTGGCTTAGGTAAATCAGGATTAGGCATCTTACTCCACTTTTAATCCCTTGACAAACATCATTTGACTGCATTTTTTTAATTAAGGAATTTTCGGCAAAGAGGGTCGTCAGGCAGCAAGGTCAGCGGACTTTGCATTGGCTAGGTTTTCATTTCTGAAAAAGGCGATCCTCGTCCATGGACATTGGTACTATGTCCGCCTTTCAACGCTAGTACTGTACTTTTTCTACAAGAACGTAGTTTTGATTTTCCCACCCGCCTTCTCATCCTTCCATACAGCATTTTCAAGCCAGGTAAACCGAAGTAGGCCATGAATGATTCGAGTGCAGATGATGATTTACCAAATTTTCAGAGCTTGTTCAATGCCTTCTTCATGACGTTTTTCAACATTTTCTTTACTTCCGCCCCAATCTTGGCCTTTGCCCTTCAAGAGCAGCCAGTATCTGCAACACGGCTTCTCGAAAATCCGGAAATGTACAAAACGCTTAGCCGGAATAAACTCATGAGTTGGAAGTTATTTTTCGTCTGGATCCTTCGAGCCGCTTGGCACTCATCACTCATCTACTTCTTTCCCTACATGTCAATCCCTGGGGTGCCACAGATTGCGGATTGGCCCTCGTTTGGCGTCTTCATTATTTCCCTTGACGTTGCAATTGTTAACATAATGGTAACCCAATGGTTGTCCTACTCGTAAAGCATTTATCATTTCTTTTCTTTTTTCTAAAAGCTCCTTGGCCACACCTCGTACTTTACTGGTTGGAATTTATTTGCATTTGGTTGTTCCTACATCAGTTTCTTCGCATTTACGTCCATCTTCACAGAAACTGATTTGTAAGTTTGATTCCTCAATATCCGGAAAATTAGTTCTCTTTAATTAAATCCAAGTAATTTTTGATTTTGAACAGATTGCACCCTGGAGTTCTCCGTCACACTTTCTTTATGGTCCAGAGTCAATTAGGGTTTTGGCTAAATGTCTTTATTGTTACCACCCTTGCAATGATTCCGGACATTCTACACCAATACGTCAAAAGAAAATACTGGAGGAGTACGCCGAATTATAAAGAAGCCTTACAAGACACCCGGCTCTAGTTTTCCAGTGGGGAAAATTACACGCTCAAAATTAGTTTATTTTAAATAAGATGTGATTATAATTTAAGAATTTGTCGAGGCTTTAAGCTAATTAGTAGAGAGATAAATTTAATTCATTAGTAGTTGTACCACGGTACGAAATGCTTAGGAAGTTTCAGAATCCGTGGCCATGGGCTCATCCGCTTCTCCGCCGTCAGTCTCTGGAACTTCAATTACGAGGGCACCAACTGTTCCATCCACACCGCTCGCGTCAGGTGTCACGTTAGCAATTACTTCTTGGCTCGTTTCAGACGCGGACGTACTATTGGACCCCGCTGACCCGGGTTCACTCTCAATTCCTGCTGGAAGGCTATCAGCCAAATACTCTAAACCTGGCGGGGGCACCATGCTTTGAAACTCTTTGCGGAGGAGACTTAGATTATTCTGTAAATGTAGGAGAAGAAAGAGAAAAGAATTACACGACCATTCAGAAAACTAAAATGTAAATCCACGGCTTACCTTGAACACGGTGACTGGGTCCAAACTCCCTGTTATGGCCTTCCCGACCCTCCTGTCGTTCCGACAAGTTGTGATGAGATCTTCAAACCATTGCTGACATTGGGCTAGGATCTCAGTTCGCTTCAGCCAAAAGTGTTTGTGAATGACCTTGAGAAAGACAACCCATTAGTTTCAAATAGATGAACAGTCATTAGTATACGAGTAGTACACGACATATACAGAAAGGCTCTAAACTTACCTCCTTGAAGCAAACAGAGGGATGCCTAATTTGATCCAGCATTGCCCATTCCAAAGTCGCAATTTCAATTCCAGCGTTATACTCTCGACTACTTTTCTCCCCTCCTTCAGTCCCACGAGATTTTTCATAACCAGGCTCATTGAAATAAGGTTCAGCATTTAGAATCAGAGATTGAATTGCCACCAAAACCTTCAAGAAATATTTGAAAAAAAATATTTTAAATTATTGAGAAATATGAACAAAAGTAGAATCTGCGAACTATTTAAAAAAAAAAAAAAAAAAAATTTTTACCGGCAGGAGACTGGATGTCTGGGGGTTCCATTTTTCCTCTGGCCTCCCGTGCCAAGTGTTGAGGATACTAAGGCAAACCTTCCCATCCGCATAAAGATTCGGATTGAAGCGAATCCTTTGCCTTCCAGTGGTTTGTAAGTGAATCAACATTGGTCCACTGGGATATTCCGTTGGAAAGTAGATGTCGAATTCGAAGCAACCGTTGGAGTAAGGCGTTCCGGCAGGACCCGTTATCAGAACCTGAAATGGAAATCAATTCGATATAAGTTTACGCCAACTTTTAAGAGTATGATTGAGCCAAAACCAATGTCGATAATTAGTCCAAAACGTACCTTCATGACATCAAGACGATCCGTATCACAGCGAACAAAAATTGTACTTCCGTAGGCAATGGGAAGTGAAGTCGAGAGCGTGATACTTTCTTGAGCAAGGCGCTTGAGTCGAGCTGGAGCACTTCGCGTCCAACTAGTACGAATACTGCTATCGTAAAAATGAGAAACGGTGAAACGAATCCCGGCAGTTTCTTCCTCTTCTACTATCATCTCAAAGAATGCTAAAAAAAGTAACAGGGAATTTTAAATACAAAATACTTGACAATATCAATTTAAAAGTGAGTGTAACAGTAATTACCAAATTGGAGTTTTTTCATTTCCTCCAAGTAGACATCCTCCAAAGTCTTATCAAGTTGGGAAACAGTAGTAGACTCTTCTTCCGCAGTAGAATCAGGAATCCCTTGACAGGTGGCATACTCCTCTACAGCAAGCTGAACGAAATTGGCAGTCGATTGAATATCGTAAATCAGCGTTGCCAATCCCTCATCTTGGAGCTCTTCCCCTAGAGTTTCGCTGCTCTTTGGTTTTGATCCTTTTTTATTATTGTTCCTGAGATGGTTAGGAGGTTAGAAGGAGAATGATAAATAAATGTATACAATTAAATCCAGTTGAACTTTAAGAACTTACGTCAATCTCTTTGAGTAACTGTCCACAATGCTCTTCATTTGCTGGAGTAAATAACAAATTCTCTGATTGTCTTTGTCCGTTCCACTCGCCTTCTTACGATCCAACAGTGGGATGAACTTTGGGATATTAACCACTGAACGGAGGAACTGGAGAACAGCAGTATACAATGGGATGTGACGAGCCATATCCAAAACTACAGAAAATTCAGAATAAGTTCCTCCATTCCAAAGTCAATGTGAATATCCATTTACAAGTAAACAAGACTTTTACCTGAATCGTTTTTCAAATACAAAGAGATTGTGCTAAAAAGGCAAGATGTTTGGAGTAACTCTTCCAACTTTGTAGGCAGGTCCGTAATGGTAAAATTAGAGTGAGCCGATGGGATTGAGTAAAGGCCTAAATCTGCTGAGAATTGAGGACTGATGTAACTTGACAACACTTGCAGTAGGCATGTCACATTCTCTTCTTCTGCCACGCGTTTCTCCATGGCTCGTTCTACACTCCAGGTCTCCTGCGTGCTTCCTGTACCAAATCCAGTTCCTTTCGCCCAGTAAACGTGTGACTTGTCATCAGACTTGTCCGACTTTCCGAGATACTCCCCTTGGAGTTTTGTTGCTGCCAACACCAACTGCAACACGACATAAATTACTTCAATTGCACAATACTTCTATTTCCACTTTGAACCATCCATCTGTAGTTACTCAGTTACGACTTACCTCATGTTGGAGGCTTGGGACCAACATTGAGTCGCAGTTCTGATGAGTGAAAATAGCCAAGCAGGCAAGAATGAAGTGAATCGCTTTGGATTCATACATGGCTTCCCTCACGCTCTTCCCATCATCTGACTTCAGTGGGAGAAGATTCAAAAGACGCCGCAAAACTGAATTTGAAGTTAAATGTTAAAAATTAAAAACAAATTCCAAGAAGTGATTTTGAGCAATGAATATTATAATAGCTAACCTTGAAATGGGAGTGTGGGCAAAGTTTTTGCGATGGACGAACAGAAAATATCATCTGGAATTTTAAAAAAAAAAACCAATTTGTTAGTTGGTTCGTTGAAATCAAAAAAATAAGTTCGAAAATTTGATCGCCAAGCCCACTCACTTCCATCCGCATCATCTGCGACCCCCATGGCCAATCTGAGCATACATTGAGCCCCCAATCTCTCACTTAAAAGTACTTCGGAGTATTTTGGAAGGCCTAAGAACAAACCAAAGGCAGCCATGGAATGGGGAGGGAGGCCCGAAACTGTTCCCATCTGTTTCATGCTCATTCCTCTATTTGGAACTGGGGTGGAAGACACCAGTCCGTCCGCCATTTCCTACAGAAGAAAGTATAATTTGAATTAGAAAACTGAATTTCCTAAAAATATAATTTGAAGCAACCCCCACTCACATCGTAGAATTCATCGGGGTTTTCAACTTTTACCCAATCACTATCCAGCATGAGCAACGGTCCATCCTTGTCCACATTGATGATGCTGCCAGAAGATCCAGCTTTTGCCCCTACAGCCATCTGACGGAGCGTATCGGGGTAAACAACTGGGAGATGCTTTGCAAGGAGACCAAATCCACCAACGTGGCAGAAAACTTCGATTGTGGTTGGTAAAGCTGAGATTTTAAAGATATCAGGTATTTCCTCCGTGAGTTCTGGACCAGAAGACTCTCCACTCTCTAGATCCATTCCAATGGAAGTGTTTTGCATCGAGACAGGAACTGGGCCTACGTCCATAGCAAACATACCTTCTAATAAATCCTAAACTAAAGTTCAAATATAAGTTTAGGGGGATTAAAAATTACCTTGACCCGCAACCTCATTCCTAGCCACAAGGACCAATAGCTCCAAAAAGTATTCTGGATTTTGTTCCCGAATTGCTGCCTTCACTTTGCTCAAATTTAAACCCGGTGGGATTTTTACATCAGGAAACTCCTCGGCTTCAAAAATCTACAAAGTAGTTTACATTAATCCAAGTTCAACGTTACACGCAAAGCAGCACAATTTCTCTGGAAAGGAATCACTTACACATGTTGGACGGTGAGGTTCAGGCTCAGCAGTAGCTTGGACTACCTCTTGGGATTTATCAGACCTTGGTTTTTTTGACGGTGTCTTCATGCCTATCTTGAGCCCAGTATCAAATCCAAATATTTCCTGGAGCACGTCTTCCTCAAGGCTGTAAATTGGTTGTTCGTCAGTAACAATTTCCGATGCCGGAATTGACTCTGCTACTCCAATATAAGTTCCTGTATTCTCCTTCCCACGTCCAGCAATATCGGTCTTTCCTAAAACTGATGGTTCTAAGAATTGAAAAAAAAATTTCATTTTCTGACTATCCAATCATCGGGCGAGAACTTGAATTCCATACCAAGTAATTTCATGAGATCGTGTACAGTTGAAGGAAGACTGACAAGAAACACACGGTCCTTCCCATTAACCCCCATTGACGGATGTCTATTCTTTAGTGGCAAACTAGCCGCTGGGTACTTGAATTGTGACCTTGTCAAGTTCTTCACCTGTATGACCATCTTCTCATTCTCGAGTAAAACTTGAATCAGAAGCCGGCGACAAAAGGAAGACAGAGAGTGGAGAAAGACGGCTTCTAGAATTGTAGCGGAGAGAGGAAAATTATTAGTGGGATTAAACGCTATGTTGATAATGAAAGCAACTCTTTCTTACTATGCGGTGATTGTTTCTGTGTTACTATGATTTCACAGAGGCGTTTGGCAATATGTTTCTGGTTGTCAGGATGAGACGAGCAACACCGTGTCAGACACTGAATGACCCTGTACTCTAGGTCATATAGGTGGGACCCAAAGCAAGATGCCTTCAGATTGGACGGAGCAATGGACAGGAGATGAAGGATTGGATGCCAGAAGATTGAGCCTTCCGTCCCAAACCAGTCCTTGAATCGATTCAATGAACAAAGCTCTCCGTAAAATTCCAGAATGGCAATTAGTTGCGGTGTTGTAATAGAGCCTGAGAAAGCAGGACAACAATCTCTTCATATTCTCAATCGCATAAATACAAATGCCGTGTTTAATCTTGTACTCACATGTGATTTCTTCCGTTAGTTGAAGCCCATTCATCAGCACAGCGTGGTTGTAGTTCCAAAACTCTAATTGTAAAATATTACCAGATTCAGATGACATAATGGATGAAAAAAAACGCAACCAAGTCTTACGGAGAATCGAGGCGTTGAGTTGGGCAAGTAATCCCGACTCAAATATAAAGGCCGAGGCAGATTCAGATTGTGCAGCTCTTGCAAGAGTCATTAGCATTGGGGAACTAAGAATATCAGTCGTCTCCAATTTCCGAAGCGTCAAGTGTTCCCAAATTGAGTTCTCTTCGTACCACACAGGGAGGACCTCCTCAATTGATTTATCTTGGGTTTCTGAAAAAACGGCTCCAATTACAATAAAGTTACCTGTTTCATTGCCATATAAGCAAACATAAGAGGAAACTAAGACGTACCTGTCGGATTTAAAAACTCCACGATTCCCATCTTAATGTATAAGTAGACAAACAACCATGGTTTACAGTAGCACATCGAGCAGAGCATGTGATCAACGGCAGCCTTGAGTTCACTATTCAAGTTGAGACACTTGGACCAATTCAAGAGTTTTCTAAAACACGAAAATGACAAATTAGAAGGGATGAGAGGCGAAAAAGACTTAAGACGGCCAGTTACGTATTTACTCTAAGAGCTGAGGCGTAGCCATGTCACTAAGATCCACTTTCCTTGTAGCAGTAACAGACCAAAGTGCAGCCGCCTGTTCAAAAAAATTTAGAGTGTTATAATCCTGAATTTTGGATTAGAAGGATAATTTCTTAGAAAATATATTCATTCTTTATGGCGAGCTCTAAAAATTTAAGTTTTTTTTTTAACTTACAACACCCTGGACGTACTCGGGGACGATACCTTGATGACCTTGAGACTCATGCTACAGAAAAGTCCACATGAAATTCATTTAATTTTTAAGTAATGGCATCTAAAAGAATCTTACCTCAACAGCCTCATCGGCACATTTTTCCAACCAATGTATAACAGTTCTGAGATTGTTCCTGCCTGAATGTAATGGATCACAACAAAGTTTATAAATAAGGTCAACCACTGTGTTGAGTTGGGAGGATCCGAGCACCATTGACTGTACATTCGTATTCGCAATCATTCCTATTGAAGTAGCAAGAGAGTAGAATATTTTCAGGGTTCCTTCTTTACCTAGACAAGACATGGTGAGCAATAATGATGCTATTTAATACATTACCATGTGAAAAGGCTAGTTGGACCGGGCCAAGGAGAGCTTCCATGAGGCGATCATTCACCTGAGTCAGTCTACCAAAGTGAAAGAGTACTGAGGCAACATGAGGTAAGTAAGAATCTTGGTTGTCCTGAACTGCTGTGGGACACATGAGCATCGAGTAACAGGATTCCAGAATATCCGGAATATTTACAGCGATTTCAATTATTCTTTCACGAAGTTCAGGGCTTGCTGAAGTAATCGCATGGTCCAGAATGTGCATCCATTGGGCACTAAAATGAAACAAAAAACGTAATCTAATGCTGAGCAAAATACACAGGGAAAGAAATGCCGAACAACATACTAGTGCTGCCCTAATTCTAACCAGGCTTAATTAATAAATTACTTGAAGAGGCCTTACCTTGACCCGACACTTTTCACAACGTGCTGATTGGAAAGACCTTCAAAGGCAGATTCACAAAAGGTTGTACATCCAAGGATCCTGATTTGAGAAAGCCCGAGTGTACTTGAGTCTTTCGGTTTGTAAAGACGGAGGAGAACAGTTTGCGCAACTTCTGCTTGGGTCAATTGGATGTTGACCGTCGTCATTCCACTGCATTGGACCGGAGGACTCATAGCGACCATATTGCTGCTTCGTTCCCGTGAAATCTCAATCATGACGGCAGAGGGAGAAGACGCTACAAGAAATTAATTCCAAGCAAAAAATTAAAATTAAAGAAACCATCTTTCTTACAATCCCGGAAGTTTTGTTGCGTGGTTCACTTACTTGCTAAGGACGAAATATGAGGGACAATTTGGACTTCTTTCAGAAGGATTGCACAGGGTAGTGTAACAATGAGTTCAAGGAAGGTCTCTTCCGGGTAGAAGTGATAGGACCAAACTGGCGCCCTTGCTCGGCGATGCGGTGGAGTTGCCTGAAGTAAAACTTCTGATGGGTGAGCAGAAAAATTTACAGCAGTAATTGTTCCTGTAGAACAAAATCCGAAGAGTCAAAATCGATTTTAATTGACGTAAGCTTTCAAAGAAAGCATTGAGACTCCGTACCGAGAGGAGCAACATTGATAATGCCACCGGGAAGCTCAGTAATTTCATTCCCGTATCTCCGCTGACCGAATAGTGTATTACTGTCCGCTCGACCAATGTACTGCATGATGATGGATGCAAACGTAGGGCAACTGCTGAAGAATTGTTTCGAGCTCGCCACCAACTTGTTACAAATGGACTGTTGAAAGAAATGTGATGTCATGAAGGCTTGAAAATCTTTTTTTTTTAAATCTAACAAAAAATAGCATGCCTGGATACAGTTGGAATTCACAAACTCAAGAAGATTCTCTTCCCCTTTGATGACCTTGAGAACCGTGAGCACAAACATCTGAGAGACAATCAGTGGACTACAGAAGTCTTCATTAGGCGATTCTGTAATATAAAATTTCATTCGTCAGGTTTAAACTGAAACTTACTTTCCACAGCAGAAATGATCTCTTACTGGCAAGGAACATGAAGAGCGGTTGAACAATTTGCTTCTCATCAAATAGAGCGGCCATGAGGCGGGACAGAAGACGAATGACATAATCAGCAATTGTGGTGGGGGATGGATCTTTAGTGAAACTCAAAACTGAAGCCATTTCATCCTCGCTGAGTGTACTTTTCCCGTTTGGATTGGAAAGGACAGAGAATATCCTCATCATTGTTTTGTCCATGAGGACAACGGTGTCAGCCACAGAGTGCACAGCTAATACACCTCTCAATTTGAAACCGTCCTGTCGTTCTAATAACCCTTCAAAAACAGCAATGTCCCGTGGTAGAAAGATTCGGCGCAACTCGTCTTCCTGCTCTTTCGTTCTCGTTACCTGAAAACAAAACGTATAACCAGTTCGCCAAAGGCATTCGCCTTTCGGCAACTACAATCCGTATTTTAAACTCACCGCAAACCTTCCATTAGGAAATGTAACAATGTCCGCGGCCAGCGACAAGAGTCGAACCAAAAGATTCTCCAAATTCTGGGACTTTCTCTGAGCCTCGCTCATTCCTGGTGTTAATGGGATTCCTGTAGCGGTGGTAACTGGTGGAACTCCTTTCAGCTCAGCATTGGACTTTACAACGATCTTGTTCGGAGCAAAGACATGAAGGTGAAGAGCATGAGCTAGCAATAAAGAAAGTTACCATAATATATGCTCAATTAGAATGACACAAGTAAACGAAAAGTTCAAAGTGTGGAAACTGTTAATACATAGGTGATCCACGACACTGATGAGGACGGCTGGATTCAAGTTGAGTCTAGGCCTCAAGATGTTGACATGGGGTTGGAGTACATCCAGGAATTTGTTAAAAGCATCCAGCGGAAATTCTGAACCCAAGAATGGTCCCGCAAGGAATTCACTCAAAATTCGAAGCAATACTTCAATGAGATATTCGTAGCAACTCTTGGATGTACTTTGACAGAGATTAAAAATCCGACTGAAAAAAATATGAAAATCTTCACAAACGGCTGGTCCCATCTAAATCAATCCAAAACAAATGTAATGTTCCCATTCTCAAAAATTCAGAAATTCTGTACAGTGAAATTGCTTACAGCTGGCACATGATTTCTCTGAAGATTGATTCCGGAACCAGATATGAATTTTAGAATCATTTCTGGGAAGTTTGGATCATGTGTGACGGCTAAGTAAATTTCCGATTCGGCACTTTGATTCGCTACGAGAGACAGGCACTTAAACCCTAAGCCCCAATCTTGAACTCCAATTCCTACATTTCTGCATAAGAGTGAAATGAATGAAATTCCAATTAATTAAATTCCGACATCATGGGATTTAATTTCTGATTACCTTGCCAAAGCTGCAATGAGCCCACTTGATGCTGACGAGGACAATGGAACCATTGGCTTTACTGAACTCAAATCCAATGCATCCGAATCCACATTGATGCTCAGCCAAAACAACAAAACCTTCTCAATGTTGATGCTGCAATTCTGTATTTAAAGAAAATTGTTGGATAATAACGAATGGGTTACAGAATCCCAGCAGAGTGTGAAAAAGTGAAAAGAAAAGGAATTGGAAGTTACCTCGTTAGCCATCATGCGAAAGAGTTCGTCAAAACAAGAGGAGAGTAGATCAACCGAATTTGGTCCAGTGAATTCTATGGGAACATCAGACCACATTGAGGAAGACGAGCCAGTCCGAGTTTTCACGTTCCTTAACACTTCCAGTGGAACCTTCAATCAAAACCGTAAATCATTTCTAGCTTTTGTCACGGCATCCTTTTACATTACTACACAAGCACAATTGAAGAATGGGCAAGCCCTTACATCCATAATATCCGTGAGAGATTTTGTAACTACTTCCGATTGAACTACTCCAAGCATTCGAAGGCGAGCTTCGATAGAACAGTCAATTCCACTATCCATTCTTGAATCCAAAGACGCCAAGAGACTAGAAATAAAATACAGTGGAGAGTTGAACCAAGAGATAATTGAATAATAAAATTATCAAGATGAAGCGAATCACACAATAATTGAATACATTGGCAAAGATGTGTAGTAACTTGACTAACCTTGAGGCTGTCGGCTGTAAATCTTTTCCTGTGAGAACTTGCCTAGCACTCCTGCAGACTTTTGCTTCAGGAGCTCCAAAAGGGCAATACTCGTCCAGGCTCTCATAATCACTTTCAGACTCAATGTATATTATGGACGTGGAACTGCTGGACTGAGAAGGAACAAGGGGAACAGTCTCATTTTCTAGAAACATTAAAATCAAGTCACACCCAGGTAATGAAATTAGAACCGAATAAAATGTAAGTGGAAGAATTTGTCACAGGTTTCACTTCAATTCGTGCATTACCTGCATCAGTCACATCCAATTGCATTGACTCCGACGAAACTTGTGAATTGGAAGATAAATTGCTTTCTACAAAACTATCACTGTCTGTGAGAGGAATTACTTCACATGTTTTATCTGCTTCTGGGAAAAGTTTCTCTCCTGTAAACATCCAACATGGAATTAAACTACTATCTATTTCCGTTTAGAGGGTAAGACTTTACCTTCCAAAAGATCCAGAATAAGGCACATGATGGCATGAGAAACCCAAGAGGAAGACCAGTTGACTTGTCGCACGTAGTCGTTTCCAACTCCTGTCTGTACGAGACTTAGTATCTGCGCTTCTGTAAAGATTTCTCCGAGTCGCATTGCGGGTCGACAGGAAGTCGCCACACGGGCCAACGCTTTGCAGAGAAGCAAGTAAATGTCAGAGTGACAGGTGGAGTCCATCTTGAGGAGGAAAGAGCCAAGGGATTTCGTTAAATTGTAGCAGAGTAATGGATTGAGATTCAAGTTAAGTCCAATGTCCGAGATCTCAGTCCCTTCCCTTCCTGATTTGGATGAGCCATGGAATCGCTTTGATACTTCTCCTTTCCGACCCAGAAGTAAATCAGTCAAATTCTGGAGGATTTAGACCATAATTTAAACAATAATAACAAACACGCGCAAAGAAATATTTTCATTTTGATCATATGCTACCTTCGAAGAGGTACTGCTTTTCCCCCATCCACCAGAATGTAATTGTTTATAATGCTCAACCTTCTGTTGAAAACTCATGTGGCTCGTCAAAGGGTTACTTCCAGTAGAGGCACTCATTTTCTGAAAGAAGTAAACAAATTATGCTCATAAGCATTCTGTGCTTGTTATGTTACGTTTATGTTGTAAACTGTAACTAATGCCACGGCACGACTTCCATTCAGAAAGGACTGGCAGGGCATTAGGGGTATTTTCTCTCCAAAAAGTGAAGAGTAAATTTTGACTTTTTGGAACTAAA
>Ga0194135_10000745_pt1 | contig 18948 bp, 23 predicted proteins | sample LitLau_LLRF_2013_FD_134024 | JGI IMG/M metagenome (GOLD analysis project Ga0194135, IMG submission 134024) | Freshwater sediment microbial communities in response to fracking from North America - Little Laurel Run_MetaG_LLRF_2013 (version 2) | ecosystem: Environmental > Aquatic > Freshwater >...
AGTTAATTGAGGCTTGGGTTGGGATTGGTGGAGTTATGAATTGTCCGTCCGGCTTCACTCTGATGCTCGAATATGGATTCTGGTTCTGATCTTGCGTCTGGACTCGGTAAGTACTGCCCCTCCGATTAATCTGAAAAGAACATGAATTGAGGATAAAGAATCGAAAGCATTAGTTAAATTAGTTTATGGCTTTCTACCTGTGTCTTTGACTGGATTTGTGGGGTATCGCAACGGACTGTTGGTGAGACGGGATCCTCTCGACTATAACTGATGATTCTTGATGTCGACATAGACTTGTTTTTCATTCTACCCGTATTGGGTGCTTCAATTGGATGAGTTTCCTTCGTGTTCCTTTGGAATCCATTCAGAGGGATTCGATTGGCTGACTCCCGGCCTTCAAACGCAGATTCCGAGAATGTAGGGAAATCGGAAATCGGTCCAAGTTCATTCTCGTCATACTCGGTTTCATTTCTGAACTCAGTCTCGGACCGATTGGCTGACTCCCGGCCTTCAAACTCAGATTCCGAGAATGCAGGGAAATCGGAAATCGGTCCAAGTTCATTCTCGTCATATTCGGATTCATTTCTGAACTCAGTCTCGGACCGTGGCGACATTGCTTCTAGGGTATTTGCGTTTGATTCCGGATGCTTCGTTTGCTGATGGTAGAAGAGAGCATTAGAGTAGGGGTTCTGATCCATGTGTCGTTCCAGAATTGTATCCAAATCCTCCTGGGCGGGAGTTTCCTCCAGGGAATGCTGGGAACCATTATTTGGGTTGTGATCCAGATTAGAGGGATAGCCTGCTGTACTCTTGACTGGAATATCGCAGGACCGCCATTCTCCTTTCGGAGCGCAGGTATTTTCCACAATGTCATCGTAGTCCAGCTCGTCAGGAGGCTTCTGTTCTTCAAAGCACTGAATCATCATCTGGACAGACGCCCTTTGCCCGAGCGGGATTCGACTGTTGGAAGCAGTAAGGTCAGGGTCGAGGATAAAGTCTGCTTCCCGTGGCGGTGATGGGGGTGGAGGGAACTGCTTCCGGCCGAGTCCAGTTCCGGCCGCCGCCTGAGCCCCCACTTTAATGGCATGACATTTTGAGATCCCCTGGAGCCAAGGCTTGGGGTAGTTTCTCCAGTCGGGGGGCCGCGCCTTTGTTCCCTTGCCCGTCGTCTCATCCTCCGTTTCCTTCTTCTTCGGTTCCGTGACTTTCTTCGGCGCCTTTGACGCCTGAGGATGAGGGGACCCCTTCCCATTCCCACGCCTCTCACTCATCTTTTGGACCTTGATATTTTTTGATGGAAGTTGATTGGAATTCATCTCCTTCCGGATGGTCTTCACATTGACGTACTCCTCCTGTAGCGGTGGCTTTCTAAATCGGTTGTCAGTCCGGCCTTTGGCTCCAGCTTTCTTCGGTGCCTTTCCTTTGGCAACTGGAACGGACGGCGTCACGTCATCCAGTCGCTCCTGCGATGCTGGCAAGTTGTGCAAGGAAGTTGCTTGGGATTCAAAGTCATCCTCGAATAAGTATGACCCGCTGTTTGCCGTCTCCAATGACCGACTCCGAGAATCGGGCGTCAGTTGCAGAATTGACCTCATCTGGCGAAGGCGGCTCTCCGTCTGCCTCCCTCCATTCCGATTGTAGAGCATCTAAGAGGTAAATCTAATTTGGCAAACGGTTACCTCTACAATGTGTTCCTTGTCCTTGTCCAACAAGTCAACTTCCCAATTTTGGTTGAAAAGAAATCGAGGCCATTTGATTACACAAGTTGTCGACTGTGGTTTAGAGTTACAAAAACATTCATTAACTACAAATTGAACGCTTCCACTACAGAATCAATTAGTGGAATGAAGCCCAGTTTTATTACCCAACAACCCCAACGTGTTTCATACTTCAAAACGCTGGAACGCAAGTCGCCTTGACAGTAAAAATGGAGTTTAGAATGGATTTTTACCCAAGTTTAAGTAGTTGTAATAAAGGTGCTTGTGCTGCTTTATTCCGGACGCTTAAATAATTTCACGATTAATTATTGGCAATGAACAATAAAACATAAGATGAAAGATTGTGTCTTGGATTTAAAGGAAAGTAAGGATTATCACGAAAGATTAACAATGCAAGTTAATACAATATTTAGTACAACCAAGTATTTATGATGAACTAATAAAACTATATATTTTCTTTTGAAGATTTTGTAAAAACACGAAGGGACTAGGTTTTGTAATTATACGAAAGTGTATGCAAAAAACAATACTCGAACTCATGGTTGACCGCCAATCCTAAGATTAATTTAGAAAAATTGGTAAGCCTGACCTTTAAAATTCTCTCAGTTATGTGGATGTACGTAGTTCGTTAATGTGCCGCCATTGGGGTCATTACGGTTATGAGCAAAAGTTCCTTAATTAGCTGCTTAAATTCTCAAAAGCAAAAAAAAACTAATTTTAACGTGGCAAATTTCATCCAGTCTTAGATTCATGTTGGGCGTAATTCCAATTCCGAGCTTCCATTCCCGATTCCCTCAATTCTGGTCTAACGCGCATTGCTTTCAAAGGGAAGGTTGAAGAATTCCTTATGGGAGACGCGGCTGGTATTCCGTGTGACCGGACTTGAGTTATTGTTCGGACTTTCCCTTTCAAGAGAAATATCAGGGCACAGATCTGGTTCCCTTTCAGTCGGTTTTGGGTGTTGATTCTCAAAGGTGTCCTCGTAGGAAGGAGAGCGAGAAAGCTGTTCAATCAGTTCGTCCTTATTGAGGTAGATTTCATTTCCAGGAGTCTCTGGGGATTCCTTATTGCTTGACTTTGGCTTTGGAGGCACAGGTGGTGCAATTTTCGTCGGACTAGAGGGGGAGGATAAACTCAGATTTGGTTCAGATTCTGTACTGCTCTTTGGCGTCATCACGTTCTGGGAAAAAGAAATAATAATATAAGAACACCACCATCGTCAGTTCTCAGTTTGAGTCTGCTCGAATTAACCGGACGTACCCGTCTGGGTTGCCTCTTTGGTAGAATTGGTGGAGGAGCATCAGTGCAGTCTATTTCCAGACTTCTTCGTTCCAGTCGAGGAGGTAGAGGTGGGCCATCAGGCACACAAATGACATCGTTTCCGTTGAGGGCAAGCGACACAGGCCCAGGGCTTCCATTTGTCGTGTAAAAACTGTTATTTCCTGACGAGTTGAACGAGTCATCCAAACTGCTATGAAGTGAATTGAACTTCCCGTTCCGCTTATCTCCACAGAGCTCTCGGACTCGATTCGGAGGCATGAAAATATATTCATTGTTTCTAGGACAGGAAGCTGATTGGAGGATCCTTGCGCGTTGTCGATTCGGAATTGGTGGTGGAGTGCTGAGGGAGGGTTCGGAGTTTGCATTTGAAAGTGAGTTTGGTTGACCCAGAGACCTGTACTCCTTTGGTTCACTTGGTTTACTATAAACGTCATCCTCGTCCGAGTTCTGGTCGAGGAATGTTCCCAACAGTTGGCCATAGCCACTGGAATTCGAGGATCGGTTGGAGGAGTTTTCTGTGACGCGCTTCAATTCTATTGAGACCGGGGGCGGTGCCGGGAGTGGAGTGCTGAGGAACAATTCTGTCATTAACTTTACGCTTTTACAGAAAAGTGAATTTTTTTTAGAATAAGACTTACTTTACGATGCTGCTACTACTCATTGTCTTCCTTCCAGAATCCCGATTGCTATCGCCGTCTGACTTCCGCAGAATCATGTTCATCGAGGGTGATCGACTGAAATCCGTTTCAACGTTTGTTTTCATCTGAGCGAAGCATTCTACGAGTCGATTATGAAGAGGCTGCACTTGAGGTGAGGCAAGTTTCCCATGGATGGATAGTCCAGCTTCGAGGATATTGACCTTAAAAAATTAATTTCACATGAACTTCGACGGCCAGTGAGGTTTGCTGATTAGTTACAAACCTGTTCCAGGATCAAACCACGCAACTTATTCACGTGTCCAATGGAATCCGGATTATTTTGCAGAAAGTCCGGCGTAAAGAATGCGTCTCGGTAATTTGCTAAGCCTCCCATAACCGTTGCATCCAAAATACCCTGGGAATTATGGAATAATAAGACTATGACAAAACTAGTAAACCTACTAGTTATAAATAATACTTTGAATATTAACTGGATAGTAATCTGGCATATGAGTTTACCTGTAACTTCATACTTAGCGGATTCACGTTCTTTCCAGACTGGTCTCCAGCGTATTGATTGACCAAGCATTTCACTTGTCGATTCACCTCCTCGATTCTTTCACAAGCATAACGTACGGGCGTTATCTGTTCAATCTTTTTCTCTACTACTTCAAACCACCTTAAAATCCCAGGAAGAGGATTGGCTGTCCTCATTCTAGTGCGCTCAATCCACATGTTCTGGAATCGGAACGGAAATTGGTTAGTGACACCCTCACTGCTGAAAAAGGTGCAGAATAAATGTAAAAAAACCCTCACCTTAAATTCATTCTGGCTGTCTGGATCCTCTTGGATAAGCTTCTTCAGTCTTCGATCAAAGGAGAAGGCGTCGACGTTATTAATATTGTAATACGCTTGGATTTTCTCGGGTACTTGAGCTTTGAGGATTGGGTTGTTTGCGTCGGGGACTGGTTTCACATTACAGATCTGGATGACTGGAGAACGAAAAGAAAAAGCATGTGAATACATCTGGTTCCTAACTCCAAAACGACGACGGTATCCTTACATTGACCTTCAGAGTTTACGATGGACTCATCGGGCGGAATGTTTTTTAGCATTTCGGCGGTTGGCCACTCAGTCAAGACTCTCTGGATGAAAGTTGCAAGGCGTTCGTACTCCAGTCCTCGGTAGATGAATTCCTTGTTCTAAAAAAATGGAAACGAGGGTTTGGGTTTAAGCTTTCAAAGGAAAGTATGAACTGAAGCTTACCCGGACAAACAACGGAAACCCTTTCCCAAAGAATCCAACTCTAAAGTATTCTGGTTCTGGTCGCAACTGGGTCAAAATGTTCTCGAAGAAGCTTGCTTGGGTTTTAAGGATTTGACTCAGCTTTGTATAATTGAAAAATTTGTACTCGTAGAGATGGGCCAGTTCCTTACACAAGGGGATTCCTTTTTCCCACATCTTCCAAAATAATCAAAGATTAAAATTTTAGTTCCGCTAGCCTTTCCAAAGGAAGGATGAATGGGAAACTAACCTTTCCCTGGTCAAAATACTTGAGAATTCTCAAATAAAGATCTTCCTTTCTTTCCATTTCCGATTGGGCAGGATAGTTGCCCTCAATCGGAAGTTTCTCAAATGACCAGTTGAGCTTTTCAGCGTGTAGGAGGAGAGTGAACCCAGCTTCGGTGAAATTCTCTGCAGACAAGTGAAGGTCGTGAAGCTTATAAATGTATCTCAAGTACATTTCCTGGCGGTTGATCTCGGTTTTGTAAAAGTCTAGGAGGTTGACCGTGCAGGACATTCGCTTGTCCTTATTCTCATCTCCCTGGAGAACATTTCGATAGTCCAGCAATCTCTCCAGGAGACGCGTCACAGAGTTTATAAATGAAACCCCGGTGGACTTCCATGGAGGATCACATCTGTTGATTCTTTCCAAGAGTCTGCAATAGCAACAATAATTCACATGTTAACGAGTATAATAAATGAGGTTCATAAGTTCAGGCTTCGAATTTCTCACATCTTGTGCAAGTTTTCCCTGTACACGATGAAGCAGCGATGCAAGTGGAAATGATGCATAATTAAAATCTTTATAGGCATATTTTCCATAAAAATGGCTCACATGGAATTGAACAATTGTCGATACTCGTCATCTCCTTTGTTTTGTGAAACCAGCATATCCAATTTGTCGATGAGCTCACACTCCACCTAAACCGTTCAACCATTTGTAAATAAATTGTAATTAAATCCTAACAGCTAGGTTAGCTGATAATGGTATGCTTCTATTTCACCTGCTTAAAGTCGCCGTGATACTTTTGTTCGGCCTCCAACATGTCATAGAAAATGTTGAGTGTAGCCTTCCGCAGTTCCATTTCGGGGAGGAGCGTGACCTCCAAGAAGGGACCCACCATTGACGGTATAAAACTGATTTTGTATTCACCAAGATTTGACCACATGTTGAGGATTTGGAATCCCATTTGGACCCTCATGTCGCCATATCGCTGAAATTCGAAACAAGAAACGTTGATTGGTGAAGGACTGAAATCCTGAGATGAGATTAGGTGCTATTTATTAGGTTAGATGCTCACCTGCAGAATTGACTCTCGCTTTCCTCCTCGAAACTTTTCCAGTTGAAGTGCCGGTTGCGTCAAGTAGGTGACGGCGAGATTGAAATACTGACTCCAGAGCTGAAAAGTCAGTCAATAAATAATTATCAAAATCTGTAGTGTTGAATTGATGCCTTAGTTATTTGGGTTGCCAAGCTTCACCTGACTGTCGAATGAATACTTGTTGAGAAAGTAGAGACTCAGCGGCTGGGAGAACTCATGTAAGGATTTGAGCATAATAGAGTCTGTAAGAAGCTTCATCACGACCCAATCCACTGGAAATACGTCATGCTTAATCAAGTCACGGAAGACTAGGAATACGCGGAGGAGAAGATCACGCAAGGGCTTCGACTCTCGAAACTCATCCCAAAGACGGTTGTAGTGGAATTGATCCATGAGCTGGAGAATTCCAATGAGGCAAGTGACAAGATTCCCGACAATCGGGGAAGTCCGCTCCAACACTAAGACGGACTGGACGAGCATCTCCAGTGTGCTGGTGGCGACAGTTTCCACATCATCGTGTATTCGGTTGTCATCCTAATAAAATTCATTCCCAAACAAGTAAAGGTAATCGTAAGTAGGATCTTACCAAGATATAAATCGAAGGAAGTTCTTACAGATTTGAATCTTCCGTGGAGGAAGATTAGAACATCATCTAACACCTCTGTGCATAACTTGAGCTCTTGTCGGAGGGATAAGTGATGGCGAAGGTGTTTGCAGACTTCCGGCAGAATTATTCCTCGACACTCTGAGGAAAAAAATCAATTAATACTCAATTGCCCGTTTATAAGAATGCAGAGGACGCCAACCAGATCCACATTTCTTCATACCTTTTTCTCGAAATAAATTACTCTTGACTAGGTGATGAAGGGCGGTGAGCTTGGCCGGAGAAAGAGGATGTGCCGAGTCCTTCAATGGAATATTTGTAAACAGTTCACAAACCAACTGGGTCAATTCCACCGTGGGCATTACGCGAAGGAGCTCATTGTACATTTTGCTCAGATTGTAGAGAAGAGCAGCTTGGATTGGGACATACTCTGCTTGATGATTCGGGCCGTCATCCAGCATTGCATGCAAAGGGACAAAGAGAGCGTGCACATTCTTGGAGAAACTGTCACGGATCTCCCCACAAGTGGCTCTGGCAAAGAGGATGTGAGACTGGACAATAAATTTGAAGATAAACTCCAGAGATTCGAAACATTTTTGGATTTGGGGGTAGAATTCCTTGGTCGCCCGACGGACGACTTCAGCGTAATGTTGCACCGTTGACAGTAACCCTCTAGGAAAACGCAGCCCATACAAATTAATTCCAATTAATTAATATTAATTTATTGAATATTATGATTTACCGGTAGACTAGAGCCGCAGCAAAATGGTCGGTAATATATGCGTCAATGACGGGTTTGAAGTGTTCGAACTTCCCTTCTTCGAGTAGGACGAAAATGTTGACGAGGACAATAAAGACATCTCCAGAAAAATCATTGGATTCCCCATCCTCACTGAGGAACATTGCAAACAGAACATCGAGAACATCCTGTAAGAACTTCACAATTTCCTCCCCACTGACTTTCGTCATGTTTTCCAATGTTTGCTTAATCTTGTCCGGATTCGATCGCCACTTCAAAAGGGAGACCAAATCTAAATTTTGAGTTAGCTTCGTTGAGACGAGAAGCGTCGAGATCGTTAGCATTTCTTTGGTGCTTCGCTGGAACGTCTGATTCCCTATAACTTGCTGACCGGAAGAAATTGCCAAAAAGGGAAGTCCGACGTAGTTTTGGGGGTCTTTTAATTTGTTCTTATCCTCACATTTGTACACTAGGAGTTCATGGAGGCCGTCCTTTATTGTTGTCCCCTCGTCATCAATGAGTCTGACGAAGGAAAACCCGAAAAGTTTCTTTGTGTTCTTGTCTTTTGCTGCAAGTGAGGTTATTTAAAAAAAATTAATCCCGATTGACATCTTCCATTGTATGATTGTGCCAACTTGAACTCACTTGAGCAATGATTGTATTCTATACGGAGGTGAGCGGAAGGAAACTTTTCAATAGGAACTGTGATCCGAATTGTTTCATTCCATCGAGGGGAGTTGTGGTGGTAAAGAATAACGGATTGGTACTCATCAGTACCGGTCCCGGAGCTGGATACGGCGCCGAATATTGAGTTCTGGAGGACGCTTCCATTGTCATCCAGAACCTGGAACGATACTTCAATATTCTTCCCAGTTGGTTTCCCTCCTTTCTCAAATTCACCGTGTTCCTGTTTAAAAACATGATTACCAATCAAACGGGCAAGCTGCGCAGCAAACAGTAGTATAAGGATGAATCAATTGAATCTTAACCTAAACTTTACGTTTAAGCTAGGTTAAAAGGCTAAAAGTCTTCCAGGTTAGAAGCTGATGCTGAACTGAATGCTGAATAGCATGACCAACAAATTTTTATCGACAAAGGAATCGAAACTCACCAATGTGACGTAAATATCGTTCCTGTGAAAATGAATAAAAAATATAAGGATAAAAGAACCGGAATTGGATTTTCAGACACACAACTTCGCACAACAGCTCACCTAACATCTCCTGGATAAATAATATCCGGAAAACCCAACTTCCTCGTCGTAACAGCATTCTTGAATATTATTGGATTCTCCTGCCGAATTGCATTAACTTCTCCAGTATACAACTTCAGCTCGACGATTGTCAAGGACCCCGAGACGACGGACACTTTCCCCATTTGCTTTTTTATGAGGTGCTCATGGAGTTGAGAAAATTCCTTTTCGTCCGTCGAATACAGTTTGAAGCTCAGTTCCCGTTCCTCAGGGTCAGTGAACATAGTTGGCAGTTTCAGCTCTTCTTCAATACTCTCCACTGCTTTGAGGTTCTGAGGAGCAACAACTTCACCAATGTTCAGGACACCACATGCAAATGGTCTTTTGTACATCTGAAAATAATCGAAAAAGAAGGTTGTAAAGATTGAGAACTCCGTATGTATTTTCACTTGATTGATCTTAAACGTTTATCTTTACTTGGTTTGACTTTTTGGTTGACTCTGCAAACATTTTGCCGACACGAATAACTTGAACCACCAGATACAATTCGGGGTGTAAATCTATGGATCCTAGATCTTCAAAGACGGTTGTGCCCTGCTGCTGAAGCTTGTCTACGAAACTGGACATTCCATTGGCCTTGACAAGAAATCTTTCCCTGAAAGAGAGACAAAAAGGATTTATGATCATGGGGCCGATCCCTGATCCCATTCGAAAAGATGTTGTATTTACTTAAGAATTATGATTTACTCAACTTACGAAATAGATTGCATTCTTTGAGCGTCGTACAGGGAGAAGTCTGGATTAGAAAGAATGTGGTTAAAAATCCCAAGTTTTGTGCATATAACTTTTTTCATGGATTAAAAATAATAGTAATTACATATTTCACAGTCATCGTTGCATTGGTATGAAAAGGCTCGCAAACTGCAGTAGAGATGATGTCCCACTGCCTTCTGTGTCGGGAAGACCCGCTTTTTCCTTACTGTTCCTCTTCCAGCCTCGGCATTTTCTGCAGATCGCTTATGCTTGGGTTATAAAACATGACCAGATTAGGGCCAACGTCTTGAATTCATCAATCAGCGATCAATTTTGCTGACTGAATTCCATGAATACTTACAATATGGTAGAGTTCGACCGCTCCCATCTCGTCTGCCCCTGCAACTTCGTATCCAACCCGAGGGACAAGATCCAAACCAAGACTCCGATTCTTCCAGTCAATCTTAAGCGTAAGTCTAAGTTTCAATTCCCTGATTTGGTCTTGCGTGAGTGTTCCGATGATGAGTTGCCTCCTCCCGTCCACAACGTCTCGTATGACACATATCAAGGCATGAAATTCATATGTAGACTGGCCACCGTTAACATAGAGTTGCTTCAAAATTTCACCCCATTCACGGGCGACCGCTCGACATTCTCGAACCACTGGGTCCTCTGATTTGGCCAAGGCGGAAGCGGGGACGTTCCCACGTTCACGCTTTACAGGCTTCACTTCTACGTATGACGCTGGGAAGATTCCTTTGTTTTCCCGACGTGTCTTCACATACCCATACCGCCATTCTAAATTGTAGGAAAGAATTTCGTTAACCTCGAGCAACTGAGCGTCCCACAGCTCAGTCATCATTTTCGTAGAAAGCACTACCTCCATATTCTTGAAGAATGTGAACTGTGTCTCCTAGATCCAAGTCGATACCATGTCCGGGGAGAAGCTCCGCTCCATGAAAGGAAAAAATCGCTGTAAATCCATACGAATAAATGATAATTATTCCTGCTGAATCATTACAAAAAGTAAGGTTGCTGCGAACAGTGACAAATAAACCTTACCAATTCCGATCCCCTTTTCACACACTGGCGTCCACATCGTATTATTTTAGAGTCGAACGTGATTTATAAATGGATTGGATTATTATAACTCTAATTTGAGGTTATGAGAACACTGATCACTGGCAGTCGCATGTTAACAGGTTAAGTCGCAAACCCACCCCATTATTCTTACTCCTGGAGACTCCTTTGTTGTTGTCTGCCTGTATCAAATATTTTTAACCTTTGTGTACTATTTTAATCCCTCCCCTCTCTTTTCCAGTTTCCCCTCTCATGATACGAAGACTGCACTGACTGTCACTGTCACTCTCCTAATGTTATTAACTAAAGGTTCAGTTTAATTTAAGTTGAATGGGAATAGCAAATGGCTTAAGCTGAGAGCGATAAAAGTATAAAAGGGAAAAAGGCAAAAGTTGGGATTTGAAATGTTGAATTGAATGTGACCGGGACGAGGGGGATTTTAGTTGAATGATGCTGAGATTGGAATTCACGAAATCACATCTTCTCTCTTTGCTCTTCGCCTTTTCTCTTGTGGACTGTGGATTGTGGAAGCTCCTTCCAGTAGTCTTGTCTTTGAGATGATTTAGAAAGGGAAATGAATGAATAATCAGACAGAAGACGAGGAAAAGGAGGAGGGTGATACGGTCATACCAAATGACTCACCCTCTACCCCAGCCCAAGTCCATCATTCGAAGACCAAACTACCAAACATTATTAGAGCAAATTTCTCCGCTTAACTTCTTTTTCTTAAATTTTCTCCAGAAATTCACATCGCTAAATGAATGAGGAATTCCTTCTTTTCTTATGGATTGGTTCTGCGTAAATTTGATCTGCGCAAAATGCATGAACTCTGTGTGAACTGTGTAAATGGTCAAATTGGAAAGGCGGAAGTGAAGTGGAAGCCAATGTTGTTGGAGTGAAGAAGCTTAATGTTTAATAGTCCTTCGCATTCACTAGCACGCATCCATTATGCTATTATTAGCCATGTCAAGTCAAGTAAGTTCAGGGAATTGAATTTTTTCTTGGTTTTAATTACGGAATTTATTTCTACGTGAGTCGTGTGTATCGTATCCAGGGAAGTTGTAAAGTGGATGGCGCATTGTGTCTGTGTGTGGACTATACTGGACACTGGAGGTGGATGCTTTGGAGAAAACAATGTTAATCCCGCCGGGAAGTTGATCAGAGCTATATGGACAGGATGCGGACACTCAATTAAATTCCACTTTATATTCATAATAATGGATCTAGTAGACAATGGAAAATGGTTAAATTCAGTTATTTTTAGCCAGCCAGAATGGAACCGCCATCAGCGTCATCTAATAGTAAACGTTGCGCGTAACAAGCAGGATGAGTCGAGTGTTCAACAAGCTACTTCCAATGAAAGAAATTAAATGCGGAACACGGAAGTCGTATAAGTAGTAGCGTATGACAAGGATGGTAGGCATATCTAACTAAATCAATTCTGAGAATTATGTAATTACTAATTACCTTCCCATAGCTTCCAGCGCTGTTGAGATGCTACATTTATTACACTACCCTTGGAGTGGAAGGATGGATTCGCTAAGATTATTAATCGTGACACTGAGCTATTACCTGCTCCTCCTTGCTTTCCTGTCGCCTCCGGGTGCTTGTGATTGGTGGGACAGATTCAGTAGGAAGGATGCACTAGAGGAGGAGTTTTCCCACGGGTGGATCCGAGTTTGCACAAGGAGTGGTGAGCACTACGAAACGCTCGCAAAGGCCTGTCCAATGGGCGTCTTTCTCAAAGAGCCCATCATTCCGGGCTGTGTCTGCATGCAAGGGACGTAAGTTGGTTGGGGAGGAATTAAGGAATTAATTTGAGATTAATTTAACACAAGGTGGGTTTCTACAGATGGATATTACATTCCACACTCTGCGACAACTCACCTTACATCTTTTATGGAGAAATTGAGCAAGAACAATGTTACCAAATTGACTTTAATGTGAGAATTAGTTTAGAATTCGACTTCAATTCAATGTTTCGGAATAAGAGGTTCAATTGTTTCAAATTATAATTAATTTAATTACAGATCAGCATGTTCATTTATTTGGGAGATCCGCTGGACATAACACGGACGTAAGAGAAGCAGGGCTACGCCGATCAAAATTTTGTTAGAAACAAGAAATGCAGTTTTCAGTTTTATGTAGTAAAATTTTTGATATGTTTGTTTGGTACTTACTAGGAGGACTTATGTCGCCCCTCACTCTTTGACCGTATTCCATGAAATCGCTGATGATGGCTCCTCTACTCCATTGCTGGATTTTCATTGGCCAAGCGTAGTAGCTGTCAACCCTTCTAAATCCATCCATGCCGTGGAAAATGGGAAAACGTCTCCAATTTGTTTCTCAAAAACTGAATTTATTCCAAAGAAAATGAAAGTGAAGGGACACATTTGGGACGGAGCCCGTGGTCCGACCTCGTACAAACTGGTCAATTCATGCGATGGGATGATCTCAGGAGGTTACGACGATTTAGTTGGGACTTTCAACGATTTCTATTACCGTCCGTATGCTTCCAATTTACTCCGCCATTATAGAACTTTGAAATGAAATTATCATTTCAGTTTTGGCATAGGATCCAATAAGGCCGTTCCGGTCCCGTACGCACCGTGCTCCTCCCAGTGTAACATTGAAGTTTTGAGCACTACTACCACGACGCCGAAAACGACGACATTCTTCTGGTCGCTCAAATTGAAGCCAGGAGCAGATGGGACAAACGTTTTCGAAAATTATACACGAAGGAGGCGAGGATTCCCAGAAGCATTTGAGGTGAGCTGGGAGGATTTATCGGGATGGGAGGAAACTGATGCAGTGCTAGAAAAATCAACTGCCGCAGCAAGGATGATGGCGAGCTCAGGTATGATGCCCTCGGTTTATATCCCCTGGAACGCATCCAAACTAATGTTAACTAATTTAATCAGGGCCAGGAGATTTTCATCGCCCTCCATTGAAGTTCTTAAGGTATCCATCTGAGCGTCGTGTTTCAGAAGATCCGCCCTCCACGCATGCTTGCTTGATGAGGTCATTAATCAATTCTTCCATTTGCTCAAAGGCGACAGAAACGATACAAGACGAGAGACACGGTGGAGACAACTTGGGATGGGATTGGATTCTGTATGAAGTCCTACTGGGATCCGCTTCTGAAGTTTGAAATGTCAACTACTGAAGAGATGCGTTGCTATCCAGAAAACAAAGGCATCTTCAAGCCTCACTCCACTTGAACTCACTGGTCATACCCAATTAGCTTTTAAATGTCAATGAATTAATTATTTCTTGTTCACAATATTCATTACCCTAATATTTTCTGGAAGTATTGTAGATTAGTCTTTAAACCGTTCATTCTACTGTTTGTAGTTTTACAAGGTTTGTCGTTTGTGTTACCTGCCTGTACCTACCGACCCTACACGCAACGGCCAGTACGTTTTTAAATTATTCTAAACGATACTGACATTAATCAGAATTTTTTTGATTAAAAATTGTACGGCGGGACTTGGCATCTTCTCTCTGTGTTGATGTCCAGATTCCAGATGTCTGCTGCAGAAGAGAAGCTTGTTTGTAAGTACAACTGTGCAAATTGGATTAAAAATAGATTTATGAATTTCAGGTCGTGGACAAAGGCTCCAGTGGATTGTATGTGCAGGCCCTGTACGGCCATCCTGGACGAAGTGTCAATCCTACCCCAAGAAATGATTGGACACGAATGGTCAACAACTTTTTCCGTCAGTTCCAGGAGACTTCAATACTAGCGGGATTCTAATCATCTTCATCGTCACTCCCGTCTACCGATATAATCATCTTCCTTCATTACTAGAATTCAAAAGTATAGCAGATTCAATGCTTTCTCTTTTGTAAGCGGAAATTATTAAGGAGAAAGCTGGGGAAAGCGTCAATGTGTCTCGAATGGAATGAGAAATGAGGGAGTGAGTTGAGTCTGATTCACCTGTATCCTTCTTTCCCTTGAAATAAAGACTATCATTTGTGCCCTCGAGTTTTTATTAATATAAATCTGCACAAGTATAGGGAACAATATTTTGTCGATATTTTTAATAGAGACCCCATATTGGAAAGTTGTCCTTTTGGTTTGCTTTCACCCCGTGTGCTCTGCATGCTGTGCTCTCCGTGCTGTGTGCACCAAAAGCTCTATATAATGGCAAGTGACTTTAAATTTGGAATTTGATGGAAGCATTATTGAATTAGAACTGTTGGAATAATTTTTTTTTTGATTTTCCACTCTTTCTGAATAGGAAGTCCCAGGAGTTGAGGAAACGCTGCGTCGGGTCTGTTCCTTCCGTGGAGTAATCGGCGTCATCATAACCTCTCTGGATGGTAAGCCCTTGGACAGGATCCAATTCAGGAAATGATGATCGGAAATTTGACAGTCGCCAAATTTCACACATGGTTAGGAACTGTTCTACGGACAACAATGGACCCTGCTTCGACTCAGCAATACATCAACTGCGTTCGTCCATTGGAGGAACGGTGCTCTTCAGCGGTGAGGGATGTGGATCCTACCAATCAGTTGCAATACCTTCGGATTCGGTCCAAACGATTCGAGATTATGCTCAAAACTGGTAAATGAATTTACACTCGTTTGATTTCAAGAAAACTGTCAGTGCTTGAACAACGATTAATCTAAAACTCTCAATGCAGATGGAAGTTCCATGCTGTACGTCATACACAACCCGACTGGAACCAGCTAAAAGACGAAAGAATTGAGAACAGACTTTGAAATGATTCAATGTGCTTTTTATTCAAAAATTTATTCATTTTAATTAATCTAACAGTAGCAACTTAATTAATTATATTCTAATTAAGTTTTCAAGTTTTCAATTTCAATTAAGTCAAACAGACTTACAAGGTTCACTATAGTTTACAGATCTTAAAAGGCTTTCAATATATAAATGGCTAATTATGTGGCTCCGTCCAGATTCACGACATGGACCGGAATGTTCTCTTCAGGGATTTTGGAATCCAAAATCTACAAAATTAGAATTAAAGGACACACAGATTATAATAAATAACGGTTTGAGTTGAATCTAGTCAATCGGCGACAAGAAACTGGCGTACACTCAACAAGCTACTGGTCATAGACTCTTTCTTCACATGTAATAATCAGTTCAAACTTCTCTGACGCTTGGAAACGTTCTGGCTATGTGATTTAATTTTTATCTTCCATCCGTCCAGCATGGGAAGTAACCCATGCTGGGGATGGGTACCGGCAAAGGAAGGCATGGATTTTTTTTAATTCTTAAATGAAACTGATTGATCGGGTTCTATCATTGTGTTTGTCCGTATCCTGGTTAAATATATTCAAGCCATAGCATAGTGAGCCATTCCAAATCAGATCCTTACACCTTGGGCTAGTCGTGTGTCGGCACAGGCAATTTGACCTGTCCACTGTCCGATACGACTCGACACTGCAGTTGCAGCCTTTCTTGGCCAGGAATGCATGATATTCTATTAATCCATACTTCGGTTCGTGTTGCTGGAGATGACAAGAAGCGATTCTCAATTCCTCGGCTATGCCCATCATCCAAACACTGCTCAATGCTTAAGGGAAACCTCGCTTCCTTCGATTATTATTTGTTGCAGCTGAAACAGGCTTCGTTTTGAGCGACCAGATAAATGTCGTCAAATTAAGAATTGAAATTAAAGTAATTCCCAGAATAGCCGAAAGAAAAAGAAAGCAACGCGTCCCTCGCTCCTCCCCACCACGCACCCTGAAAGAGGGAAAAAGCTTAAAGTTCAACTGCGCGCGAATGCTGTAATTCAAATCTTTCCAGAAAAAAAGTAAAGTCCTTTCTTTCTTGCTTGTTTAAGATTCTTCGATTTATTTAAAATCAAATCAATCAGCGAACAGTGAATTGATCAAACAAAGTCAAACAGTCACAGTAGTCACAGTTTGATTACTCAACAGACGAACACATTTAAAAGAAAGTCGTCTGTTTTGTGACTGCTAGCCATAGGCCTAACCTAACTATCAAAATGAAGATCGAAGAAGTACGAAGCACGGTCAAGACCCAGAGAATCTCTACGCATTCTCATATCAAAGGACTTGGCCTTGACGAGAATGGAGTTCCGATTCACCAGGGCGCTGGACTGGTTGGACAAAATGAAGCCCGAGAAGTGAGTTGGACTCAGAAACTGACAGAAAGAATCCAGTCACAGTTCAAATTCGGCCTATTTTAGTAATGGTACATTATTGTATATAAATTCAAGTCTTTAAATGATTACAGGCAGCGGGGATAATTGTGGACATGATACGAAAGAAGAAAATGTCTGGGCGAGCTGTGCTCTTCGCGGGTCCTCCTGGGACAGGTAAAGTTCTGAGTCTATTTTCATTTGTTTCCAGAGTCCCGACGGCTAACCGGCAATTTTCTCATTTCCACCACTCCTGTTGTTTAGGCAAAACGGCAGTAGCTTTAGCCATGTCTCAAGAACTGGGATCAAAGGTCCCATTTTGCCCAATGGTAGGATCGGAAGTATACTCGGCGGAAATCAAGAAAACTGAAGTACTAATGGAGAATTTTCGTAGGGCAATTGGACTTCGCATCAAAGGTCTCACAATAATAATATCCAAAATTGAACAAAGAAATCAAAAGCTTTTCTCTCTCTTCCATCAACCGATTGATTTGTTTCTTTACAGAGGTGAAGGAAATTTATGAAGGGGAAGTGACTGAGATTACGCCACATGAGACGAGCAATCCCGTTGGTGGGTATGGAAAAACAATTGCATACGTCGTTATCGGGCTCAAAACTTCTAAAGGAAGCAAGCAACTCAAGTTGGATCCCTCGATCTACGAAGCTATTCAAAGTGAAAAGGTCAGTAATCATTTTCGTTGCTTTCTGTGCCTGGTTTCTAAAATGTCAATGTTCTAAATCTGTCAGGTCAAAGAGGGGGACGTGATTTATATTGAGGCCAATTCTGGAGCCGTGAAACGACAGGGCCGTAGTGACGTGTATGCCACTGAATATGATTTGGAAGCTGAAGATTACGTCCCAATTCCGAAAGGGGATGTGCACAAGAAAAAGGAAATTGTCCAAGATGTTACGCTTCATGATCTCGATGTTGCAAATGCTCGTCCCCAAGGCGGAAAAGATGTTCTATCCATGTTGAGCCAACTCATGAAACCCAAGAAGACGGAGATCACCGACAAACTCCGTGCGGAAATCAACAAAGTGGTCAATCGTTACATTGATCAGGTAACTCAAATCTAAATCTCCGCTCGTCACCCTCAACTTTGAAGTTCGTTGAAAACTCTGTTCCGCCTGTTCCACTTTCTAGGGAATTGCAGAGTTAGTTCCAGGTGTTTTGTTCATTGACGAAGTCCACATGTTGGATTTGGAATGCTTCACATATTTACACCGTGCCCTCGAGTCTATGCTCTCTCCAATTGTAATTTTTGCAACGAATCGTGGGAAATGTGCTATTCGAGGGACACAAGGAATTGTTGCCCCACATGGCATGCCACTGGATCTCCTCGATCGTTTGGTCATCATTCGGACTGTCAAGTATGCAAAAGATGACATGCTCAAAATTATCAAGATTCGGGCAAAAACGGAAGGACTTGAGTTAGATGATGGTTAGTCTCTTATCCGGTCTTATTATTCTTCCACTCATTTATGATTATGATCATTATTTTAAAAGTGAATTTTGCTTGTTAACAGATGCATTGGTAAAGCTGACTGAGGTTGGAGTGAATACTACGCTCCGCTATGCAGTCCAGCTACTTACTCCTGCCAGTATCGCTGCTGATATCAACGGTCGCGTTGTAGTCAGTGCCGAAGATGTCCAAGAAGTTAGCAATCTCTTTATGGATGCTAAGTCCTCCGCCGCGATGCTCGCTACAGAGACATTCAACCTCAAATAAGTTTCCAATGTCAAGAAGAGTTGCCCACTTTTGAACTTTACATTTTCTCACCAAAGTTAAAATAAACTGTCCTTCAACTTTCCTATCCAAGCAGTTTTTCTTTCATTTTATTGTTTAACTCCCAACATCCAGTTTACATTAATTCATAAATTACTATGTATTGTGCTATCACTCAATGGTCTTAGGATTTGTCGTTTTCGGACAGGAAGAAGAGATATTATCCTTCAATCCTCTCTATTGTACATGTCAAATCTTGGGGTTCGGCTCCTTCGTACCCGCAAAATCGGTCGTGCAGTACTAGTACCGTTTGTAACAAGAGGAAGACTCGGGGCCGGCGTTGGAGGTGGAATTGTCGCTGGAGTTGCTGGAGTTACAGTTGAATTCGTTGGAGGAGGCGTTACTCCTGCAATAGTGTGATTACCAGCCACACCGATGATGCTCGCAGGAGTCACCCCAGAGGGAGGAC
>Ga0194135_10000746_pt1 | contig 18948 bp, 8 predicted proteins | sample LitLau_LLRF_2013_FD_134024 | JGI IMG/M metagenome (GOLD analysis project Ga0194135, IMG submission 134024) | Freshwater sediment microbial communities in response to fracking from North America - Little Laurel Run_MetaG_LLRF_2013 (version 2) | ecosystem: Environmental > Aquatic > Freshwater >...
CTCTGAAGTCTAAAATGCATATGATCGCGTCCTTTTGTCATTGACTTTTTTGTTTTAAGCCCAAATCAAAAGAATAAAAAGCTACTTTAAGTGGATTTAGTTTTGCTTCATTACACTTATGCTATACATTGTTGACAATGATGACAGTCGAAAAGTCTTTGATGTACCCAATTGAAAGAATAAGAAGGGAAAGAATGCAACGCTGAAAAATGTAATTTCACGTAGTTTCACTTTTGAATTCACCATAAGGAGAGTTGTAAAGCGTGGAGAGAGGATTTGAAATGATACACAGAGTACGGAGCAAAGTGTACGGCGGAGGATGTCTTTTTCAATTTATCCTTGAGGTCTCAATATTTGAAATGAATTGTTGCAAAAATTGGATCCTTAAATCATACTTGTCTGTCTGTGCTGACAGTGCGGAACTTCAAGAGCCATTATTCATCTTTCTTATGAAGAACCTTATTATTAATATCTTATATGAAAGAAGAATGAAATTGCTTGCGTGTGTTAATATAGAGAGCTCTTGTCTTTCCATTTGATGAATTTAGAAAAACGACCCATCTTTTCCCCATACCACTTAATACGCCTCTATACCTATCCCTATATCCATAAAGACTCTTCCTTCAAATTGTGCAGACATGAAACACGAAAGGAAAGAAAGCATTCGCAGCATTACATAATATCTCTGAAGGCCTCTCTCTCTCTCCTTGCCAGTCATATTCCCTTCTTTTCTGGAAATGTCTACGAGTAATCCTCATATATGCTGAAAGATCTGTGAATCTGTCTTTCAACAATTTTTTAGCTTGGAAGAAATATAAATGTATCTCTCCATGTGTATGCGTATATATAAAGTCCAAGCACGTTCTGCTTTAGTACAACTCTTCAATCTGACTTTTCTCCGAATATATATCTCTACCATTTCATCCATATTCGATGAGCTCTCTTCTCTTCACCACCACACTGCTCTCACTCTCTTTTTAAACTTTTCTCAGAATGGAATTTAATCGTGAAATCACATTATAACAGTGAATCTCTATGAGCTTTGGTTCCTATTGAAAAGGCACAGCAATAATGTAATTGGCTCTAGAGTCAAAACAAAAGAAAGTCACTCTCTCTCTCTGTGCCACTTATATATATATGTCTCTGCTGCTTACGCTCTTATAAATTCAATTTAACTTTAACTCTACACATTTCTATCCCTGTATATATTTTTATTGTAAGTCATGCATGGCTTCTTTTTGAAACGATATTGACTCGACTAGAAGACTATATGTCTTTACATACATGAAAGCAGGAGCAAAGCATAATATACTCTCTCTCTCTCTCTCAGTGTGCAAAAGAGTGTGAATTCACAACTTAGGTTTTGGGTGGAAGTCTTTCCCACAAATGACCGTCTGGACGAAGCTGATAAAAGATTTATATGCTGCTTATAAAATGACTTTAAAGAATGGCAAACGCCAAGAATGATGATGATGATGTTCCTTCAAGTCTATCAAGTTTAGTACTTGGAATGGAAGCTTGAACGTACGTACGCGTGTGCTTCTTCAGTAACAGTTGGTTTTAGATCTCTTGCAATTCTATGAAATGCTATGTACTCTTCTGTGTACGTGTGGTTTACAGACATGTGCAGCTGGCCTTGTAGTTTGTAGTCTTTATTCTTGTACACTTTTTCAGAAACTCTCTTGGAGAAAATATTTTTGAGAAAGTGCTGGGTGCAATACCATCTTAGAAAGTTCTAGTTAAATTTCTTTAAATTCACACAAAGTCACATTGAACCAAAACGCATCGCACAGGAACTTCCGATGTTTGGGTTGGCAAAGGATTACATGTTATAAAATTCCTAGAGAGTAAAAATAATCTAGCAACTAACCACACACTACGCATAGTATCACTTGAACCGAAAACACACATACACACGCGAGACGATGTTGAAGTGAGTTGGAGAGAAGAAGAGAGCGTTTGGTTTCGTGTTGAGATCTCTTGAACAAACTGTATAGAAAGCTCATGTGTGTGTTATAAACTCTGAGATTTGACCACTTTCTCTTTTTTATCTTTAAAAGTTGTTTCTGCATCTCTGTATCATTAGTATATACCCACTTACATAACTTCAATTCAATTCAACTAGACAATTGCAGAAATACTTTTTATACGTATGCTTTAGTTGTATTTCAAATCATCAAAGTTGTTTTAAAGCTTTATGCAAATAAAACCCTAAATCCTTTTCTGATTAAGACAGAGAGTCAATAATTGATTTCCACTGTTTCTGAATTAAGCCTAAAAAGGAGACAAATGACACAGATTTAAATGCAAAACCTCCCCTTACTTTCTCTTATAAAGAACATGTGACAGACTGAAAGTGTTACTTGCTCTGCTTTCACTGACACGTAAACATTTTACAAAGCGGCTTTAATTTATATCTGTGTTTTACCCAGAGTAAATTTGCGGTGGGATGTATTCATATTTGAAAGTGTCATGAAAGAGAAATGGAAAGTACTTATTCATCGCAAACAAAATGCATACATAAATATATACATATATCTATACCAGGCAACAAAATGTATGTGTATATATACACGAGGCTTGTTTGTATACATCCGTGCACATATTATTACATGTCGTGTACTTTGTAGTAGTGATATAAATCGAGTGTGTGAAATGGCATATTTCACGGGTACTTATTTGCATTATTATAAGAGAGGGAAATATATATTTGGTTTCGGTTCCCTGGTCTTTACTGTGAAATCTCTGTAAAAAGGAATGCATATATAGTTCCACACCATGTGAAGATTAGACTAGAGATGTTGTTGTGTCTATTGCTGTAATATTTCATACTCTCCAGGAACTTCCTCCTCAGGCTCTTCTCTCTGTGGTCTCCTCTATAATTGTATGTGGCCTGTGATATACAAAACACACGGAACATTATCTCCATAAAATGTTCCATTTCCTGCGATGAATAACAAATGGGGATATCATCTGACGCACGAAATACATTCTGTGCATCCAATCTCAATCACTTATAACACTACGACAAACCCAACTAGGCTTATTTATATTTGTCCATGTGATTAAGTACCATCCAGGGCAAAGGATTGTGATAAATAAAACCGAGATAATAAATATAAATGCACACACGTTATGGAATGTTAACATAAAATATATATAGGCACGCACGATCAGTTTAATTCACTTATGAAAGACTTGTTCATTCTATTCTTAATAACAACTTGATGTTCTAAAATAAAACGCACCCGGAGGAAATCTCTCGCCAAGAACTTTTATACAAAAAAGACTTAAGGAATTTTAATTTTACGCCATGTCTCGTCTCGTAGTATCTCGGAGAAAGCTTAGAACACACACACTCACCTAGTATAGTGTATAGTATTTCTGGTAGTAATTTGTAAAGCATTATTCTAAAGCAGGAGGGTGCATATGAAATAATCAGTGTAGAAATGTGCGACACTGGAACGATAAACACGAGAGTAAACATGAAAGAAAGGAGAAAGCACATACAAATCCTATAAAGCTTGGCGTACACTTAGTTTTTGTTAAATGTTGCATCTCTGCCAAGAGGGGAGCACTAAAGGGACTTTTAAGGGGTGTGTGAGCTTTCCTTGTGTAAACTTTAATAATGCTCACACACTGTGAGTCAAATGTGTGTGTGTGTGTGTCTTTACTTTATCTCCACATATATATCTCTATAATAAATATATAATGTGTGTGTGTGTGCTTAAGAAATAATTTATGCATCACCCATTTCCATTTACCAGACGACGTGTTTACAATCTCCGAAGCTGAAGTAATGAGTTTTCTCCACCATGATCTAGATACAAAGCATCTTGTCATCAAATGATTATGTGACCCTAAGACTATCCTCGCGTACACTTGTCTTATTTAATGAACATGCATACCAGGCAGGAGCCATATACATACTAAATACTTTCTATTTCATTATCCACCAGCATAAATTCTAAAAGACACACACACACACACACACACACACACAAAACGATCTTCCTTGGGAACTGCTTTCCCGTCCTTTCTAAATTAAATACTTTGTGATGACATTTAATCGATCAAAATTACTGAGAAGAATTTTACAAAACAAACTTTCTCATGTTATCTTTTTTTTGCAATAAAATTCTACAAACTCTTCCTATAAATTCTTTATAAATTCACATATATTTCTGAAAACTTTAAAAACCAAATGGGTTAAAGAAAAAAACTATCCTGTGGTGATCACTTAAAGTTAATAGCTGGAAATACACTTACTGGAACTGTAGGAAGCTAAAGACTAGAAGCAAAAAACACTTTTCCTCTGTCTAAGTAAGTCATTGTGGTTCTATGTGTTCATCGTTACCTAATTCCTCATACATAATGTATAGTGAACCACTTGAGACGGACAAATTATCTCTTTTCCAGACTTACTAAGGCTAAGCAGGTCTTTTTCCGTGGTGTGTGTAAGCCTTGGAAGAGAGGGAAGGCCTTGAGGGCAAGGCAAGAGAGTACAATAGAAGAAGGACGGAAGGATGATAGAGAAGAAATCTCCAGGAGAGTCAAAAGGGAAAAATAAAAAAGGAAATTAGACGACTTCTTTCAACTTTCAAGAAAAAGTCAACGGACCGAAACAGTTTTGCTCTTCGTGGTGTGCATTCCTCATTTTAAACGAACAGTCACTCTCTCATTCACCCAAAGACACTCCGATCTTCTAACCAGCAAACAACCAAGAAAAATCCTTTCGCTCATACAACTCAAATGTCTCTTGGAATTCTGTTAACCTTTTTAAGTAATATTTCCCACGTGTCGCACTCAATTTCATTATGAAATAATTTATTTCCTAACAAGGCAGTTAGTTTAAATGTCCGTGATTGTACTCTCTCGATCTCTGAAACTGTAGGAAGTTAAATAATTATTTGTATGTGGGAGTTTTACTTAAGCTTGAAGAGAAAGCACATAGCCATGTATATATATGTATGTGCATACATCCCGCAGGTTCCCCTACACAAGTCATGGACTTTTCTGGAGTAAAGTAAACAGGAAATCCATTAACGATGTGTACGACCTTTCTATGAGATTGGTTTCCTCCGTTCTTTGAAAAAGGATCTTTCACTTTTCCTTTCACTCCTCAACATTACTCAGTTCCGTGATGTCATCTTTATGTCACACACGCACACACGGCAATATACGACTCATATACTTCCAATGTAGTATATAGATATAAAGTTACAAAACTCAAAGAGGCACATTTATGTCACAAATGTCGATTGAATTTTGTAACAAAATATCTTCACCAATGAACTCAAACATTGATATATTATATATATAAACAGTCTCGGTGACAATCCCTTGGTTAGATTTTGTCATAATTGTTTCAATTAATTATTGTTAGCCTTCTTCAACCCTTTTCATATATAAACTCAATAGCAATACATTATTTGAACAAAATTATAACTCAAAGTCATGGCAAGAGATTCATTTGGTCATTGTGGTTTTTCCATAGAACATAATGAGCGAACTAGTGCGGATTCTTGTTAAATTATATAAACCCCGCATATAAGCTTTAAACGTGTCGTATGATTAAAAGTGTTCCAGTACGGGTGAGTTGGAAAAGTAGACTGGATTTTCTCCTCAGCTGGAAGGTCTCAACCGATTTACTTTTGTTCTCCCCATAGTCAAATAAAATTTTCACAGTTCTCCTGTCATTTGAAACGTGACTTTGAGCGAACCGCAAACGGAAACATGAGATGAAAGCAGAAAGTCAGTTTGTGTGCGATGATGTGTAGTTTTAAAGTCTCCCTGACCTCCTCTCGGTCAAATCTACTTTTTTTATTGAGTTTCATAAAACTTCCTACCCGTGAGCACAAGCAAACTCGCTACAGGAAACGTATGCAATATATTATGCGTACTTGTATATTATTCGAGATTCTTGGAATTCATGTAGTTCTTCAAAGCATATTAAATGTCTCTCATTTAACTTTACTTTTTCCAATCGTGTACTAGTATATATAAATTAGAGTTACATAACGATGTAATTTCATACTTAAGTAATTGCTGCTTAGTTTTCAAATTCAGTGCATATTTTGGCCGTTTTGGTACGACTGGTGCAGTAGAGCTGAGCAAAAATAGCAAAAATAATTAAAAGCGGAAATACTAAGAAAGTGTCTCTAGTGAAATAGTAAGGTACTTGTAGGATATACTGGAGGATAAAAGATTTATTTAATGTGATCCAGTTAGACTATACCCATTATTGTGTAATGTTTTCTTCATCTAACTCAAATAAATATCTCTGCAGTACAGTTCCTTCCTTCATAATACCCTCTCGTCTACTTAAGAATAAAATATCTGTTGCATCAACATCATAATTCTATGAATAAGAGATCGAGCCGGACTTGACACGTGTGAACTTTAAAACGCCTTTCTTAATGCTCAAAGAAAACCCTCAATGGAAATGACCTTATGTATACAAAATCCCTTCGTAGTCAATTCTTCTTACACGATTAAGATAATTTTAAGCTAGAAAGAGAAGTCATTTGGTTGAAAGCAGCCGAGTAGGCAGAGCAGAAAGAGTTGAGAGAGAGTCAGTTAGACTCAGACTGAGAAAACTAGTTTAAGCATTGAGCATATATATATGTATGCATCAGATCGAACGATACATATATATATACATAATATATATGCCTCCTTCCTGAGCTGCTGCTGCTGTCGACTCGACGTCCACCGAAGAAGAAGTAAAGCATACTGTTCAGAATCCTGTTCAGACTATCCTGAGAACGGACCTCTCTCTCTCTCTCTCTGTACTTATAAACCACAGGTCGACTGTGTGTGACTGGAGTGAAGTCAGAGTTAGACCTGCTGTGTGTGTATGCTCAGGCCACAAGGTTTCCTGGAGAAAGAGATTCATGTGAAAAGACATGATAGGAGTTGACATAGGTCCATTAGTTAAATGTTCTTTGCTTTCTCCGTAGCTTTACTAAGTAATCAGCTATATTATTTGTGGTCCTGTGGCTGGAGTCCCAGCCCAACTTTCTCTATGTGAAACTTCATTTCCCCTTCGTCATTCAAACTACACAGCTCTTGCTCATCGATTCACGTGGAATTAAATTGTTTCGAGTTTTGATTTCTACTCCGTTTATATACGTAGTAAGACTCTAGAATGAATCACTCTCGGTACTGATTCGCGTTATAAAGGTTTTGGAATTAAAAGTACTTTCTCTGTCTGCTTTAGTTTATACTTTCCTTAATCTGTCTGTATTGCGAGTGCTTACCTAACTTCTTTTCTATCTCTCTACTTTCTAATAGATTAAATACCACGAACCTCACACATATTGAAAACTGAATAGAGTATGTATGTAGAGAATTGTAGTTGGGAAAAACAATTTACTACTACTTTCTCTATAAAAGTTCCCTGAAGTAAAAATCAGAACAACATTCCTTTTAAATAATATTCAAGCTCGAGTGTAATCTCCCTTTACTTTTCTTCTCTTCTTCTTGCATCTTCTCCAAACTTTCTCTCCTCCTTTCCAATCTAGCCTAAACACACACAATAAAAACAATAGATATGAAGAATGTGCGGTTTACTAAAATATAGTTTAGATTTCATTTGAATTCTCTCTCAGAGGAAATCCTACGGAAGATATATACCCATACTCTGACTGAGATTAGAAGAAAACACGCGATAGTAATTGGTCTAAAGTAGCAGACACTCCTGCATGTATAATTTCAGGAAAGATCACCAGCAGATACATTTACTATTTATGTGAATTATAATCAAATCTGATGGAATTAAGTGAGACCGAATAGGCTAAAGTTTAGTTCTCTTCTTCCCATTAGACCATCGTGGATGGAGGAAGTGTGTGTTATACCCAAGACAAGAGAGCTAGTGAAAGTTTCCCTAAATTGTCTTCTTATCCTTCTCTCTCTATGTATGTGTGTGTGCTTCATTTTAGTAACTAACTTTGTCCTTGAGCTACACACTCCTGGTCCAAAAGGGTGTACATTAGCAATATATATATATATATGTATGTATGTAGGTCTCCTTTTGCAAAGTTAGTCTTGGTGTGCACAAAAGAGAAAGTGAGAGAAAGCACTTTCTCCAGAAATTATCATCACACACACATATACACACTATCATACCTTCCCTGTTATGAGACACTGTGTAATGTAAAGGACGTATAGCAATGGATTCATAGAAGAGTCTAAGCTTTAAGTAATGAATCGGTTGGCAGGGATAACTCAATTAGGAAGATTCTCCACTTGTACTTCAATTATCCATTTGCTCTCTAGGGCTGCGTGGGCTCATGATAAATTACTCTTGAATCAATAATTCATCTGGGACACTTGGGCAATATAAGATTTCCCAGAGTTATTCCATGCAGCGTGTTGCATTATCATCTTACGCGTTCTCCAATAATAATTTAACCAATCAGGGACTTTTGTAGAATGACAAGTGCAATACATATTTCCCCACTCTTCATATACATGTGTGAATTCAAAATGTATTGACTGAATACTTTGTCCAACCAGTCAACACAATGTTATTGAATAATATGTGGCTCTATGGTCCTTCGCACTGTTTTTGCACACAGGCTTATCAACAAAAGAAAAAGGAGAGAAAAGACTCGTCTCTCTCTTGGATCGATATTGGTTGTGTGTGTGTGTGTGGCTCATCTTCTTTCACTATGAAAACTCTTCTTGGTTTGCCAAAGGATCTTTCTACTTCCAGCACCAGTTTTGGTGTTGGCTTGATTGGATTGGAACGGTTCTTCTGTGGATCTCCAACGAGTAGTACCCAAGTTGACGAGATGAATACATAATTTCGATGCGTCCAAATTGTTCCCTCTTCCTAGTACAATGAATGCTCTATATACTCCGATATACTTTGTCCTGAATCAGTTGTCACCTAGTCTGCAGATGATAAGACTATTTGCACTAGTCTACAGGAAATTGGAATGTAACTCTCGTACTTTCCATTCCCTCTACTTACGTAAAAGACACACAACTAGAATTCCACTACTCTATCTTACTCTTGTAGTAATTCACCACCCTATCCTATACACGTGTGGCATGTCATTTGATCATCAAACTTCTCTTAATTAGTAGACACAGAATTTAAAATGCCCACAGCCCACACAGTTAAATTACATAGACATAAGACGTAACTATACATTGTAGCTACCACCGAGTAAATGATAAGAAAAATGTCGGAAACAAAATCGATAGCATTTCCCAGGAGGGAACTTGTGTGTGTGTGTGTGTGTGTGAATTTAGGTTAGCAAAAAAGAACCTGGAAGAACACTTTTCTTTACAATTGCAAGGATTCGTTTTTGTAACTAGAGAAGTGTGTAAATCAAGGTATAACCTAAATGTATAGAGTCCACGTACGTGTTAGTCTATGGAGGAATAAGTGTAGGGAACCCCTTGGGCAATTTTTCTTGTCTTTCTTGATCCCCATTTAACCATTTAAATTTGCATTCTACTCTCAACCTTTGTCACTTCGTGTGACTTGACATTTCTCTTCCTTTTCTTTCCCGTTCAACTTGTCTTTCTTTTAAAAATTATGTGGTTTCCCATATAAATAACGTTTAATCGAGTGAATCCTCCACCGGTTTTATTCGAGGTAAAAAATCCGCTCCCTAAAAAATACTTGTAATTTATTTCTTTTACTGTGTATTCCATTGCGAACCCTTAAACATTCTTTTGGGTTATGTAACATTATTTATGCTCTAGATATTGTCCCACTTGAGTAAAAATGCAACCGCGATGCACTTAAGCCCCAATATCTGTTCTGTTCTTACGTTCACCATTGTTTAGAATGGTTTTTGCAAGTGAATTGTTGGATCTGCTTATGATACACATTCGAGTTATGGGATTGCACAGAGTTGAGTGCAATTTAAAAGCACTATATACTCATAGTTTTGTTTCGTTATGGACAAGTTATTTTGTGTGAACAACTCCTGAGCTGCATAAATACAACGGGGGAGATGCATGGAAAGTTCTATATAGAATTGAGCAAATGCTTTGGCTCAAAATTGACCTGGAGGAGGAGTGTATGAGAGATAGTGTAGAAAATATATGGGGCAAATTTTATACGGAGGATATAAAAGTAATAACAATAAAGATGAGACGAAGTGATAGTAGTACGGCGGTGGCGGCGGATGCCAGGTAATTTAATGTTATGTGTGTGTATGCGCTTTCTCCATTCTCGGAAGTAAGTGTCTATGCAAATGGCTATTTGTTGTTCTTTGTTGCTTTCTGCTTTATGATTTCTAGACACACACATACACACACTAGACTAACAATTCGGTATTCCGCCTCGGGAACACTTTCTAAACGAACCATCTCTAGCTCCGTTATGAACTCTCCTATCATTCGTGTCTAACTAATCGACGCTTCAACGGATATTGCTTGTATATTTAACCATAAGTACTGATGATATCGCTTTGAACTATTTGAACAATCAACAAAGGATATTAAATTGAGTAATTGAGACTGTGAAGAAATATATATGTACAGTTCTCTACATAGCTATATCTGTATATTTCTCTTATTTCCAGGTTCACCAGCTGACAAAGCAGATTTGGAAGTGGGAGATGAGATCTTGGAAGTAAATGGAAGGTCTTTAGAAGATGCCACGCATACCGAAGTCATTTCACATATCCACCAGGTGAGCGTTCATCTTCTTCTTATCTTTAGTACCATCTTATAAAGGAATTTCATGTGTGTTTGCATATAAAATATTCATGTCAAAGAGGAAGTTAACTTTAATATGAATTTATATATTGATGTGTGTTCTCTATTGATTTTCCAGTGTATAAGATCCCGTACAATATGTCTACGGGTAAAAAGAAGAAGCGGAAACAAGTTGGGTAAGATTAAGATTGAGCTATTTTCTTTCAAAAGACTGCGACTTTACAAGTTACACAACACAACACACACAGGCTTGCATATTATTAGTATACAATTTTATGCTTCCACGTTCAATTTCTTATGTAAGAAGAAAACTCCAAAGTACATGGATGAAGTTTTATTATGTACAATCTCGTTCACCGTCCCTATAAACATAACCGTATGTACGTAAAATGTATCGAATATCCATCATTAGGATTTTCCTCATATTACTCCAAAAGTACCAAAAGCATCTTTTTGTTTTTAAGGTAATAAGAAAATACTCTTCCAGACTACGATTTTACCTTTATTTTGAAAGGCCTCTCTCCTCCTTTCTCCCAAGTAAACAAAGTTTTTAAACTGAATACATTTTAAACTAGTGCCTGTAAAATACTCCCAAAAACTTCTCAGACAAAATCTATATTATACCTAAAGCTTCACTGTGAATTTGCAATTTTAACCTCTTCGAATGCGAATCCACCAAGGAATTGGAATTTCAGATGCCTAGACTTCTTTTACTTACGAGCTTCCAAGTAGTTTCTGTCAATAAGTAAAGCAAAATCGCAAACAGAGTGAAAGTGTATGAACTAACTGTTATTGCTATTGATCGGCATGAGGAAACGAAGAGAGAGAGGAAAAATCATTTGGATTCTTGGTAGGTGGTACTTATACACGTAATGAAATTGCCTTTTTATGTACATCCCCAGCATCTCTCTCTCTTTCTCTATACTTTCTCCATGTGGTCTTAGCATCAAGGAGGAGGCTCTGGTTCTGTAGCACAAGGACATTCGTAATTTTATTATATTCTCCTATCGAACATACAACTTCTTTTTCTCTTTAGGTTACACCATATTATTATTAAATTGCTTGTTCTATTGTGTATAGGTTTTTTAAAGTGTGAGTGAGTGTATAGGTTAAACAAAAGTGACTCTGTGTCTATCTTCCTTTTATACATAAGAAGATCGTCTTCGAGCTTTTTTTCATTGCCCTCGTGTATAATATTGCCAATAAAACTAAAAGAACAGAGAGAGCTAACTTAAAAGCATTCTCCCATTTTGTCCTTTAAGTGTCAATTTAAATTTATGCTTCGTAGAACAACTTGACTATGTACGTACATACATATATTTATATTTTCTCGAAAGCTCTTTACAAAACTGACATTGATTAAAAGATGGAGTTTTGTGATTATTGCTGCTTTTACAGTAAACATATTTTGAAGCAGGAGTAATTACTTATTAACTCTCTATTTGGCACTGCCCGTGTAGCCTCTTCATTATAATCTAAATCATAATTTCGCCTTGATTATTAAAAATGAATAATCAGAACCAATTCTACTTCAAACGCTTTGACTTAATTGTTATTCTTTGTATTACTTTCGAGATAGCCTGTGTGTATTTAAATTCACAGCTCATCCGACCTAATGCTAAATTCTAAACTAATTGTAAGCAGTTAAACCACCTTAATGAAAGATTCAAAGAAGCAATGCAGAATATTGGACACCAAGCTACATACATATTGTAAGTGTGGGGAAAGCGGAAGCATAGGGAAAGTAGTTGTGGATGAAAGTTCACATTAAAGATACAGGAGAGCAGCATAAGGAGAAAAGGGTTGAAGGGAAGAAAGAAGACGAGGTTGGCCGAATGGATCATAGATCGAACAACAGTCTCTCTCACTAAGAACATTCCTACTACAACTACTCCTTCCTCCTTCAGGCATCTCTCTCTCAGATTACACAATGGATCCGTTTTTTGTCCCTAGGAATGTATGAACTAAAGGGTTATCTCTCCTCGGCACACTTTCCACATGGCTCTTAACATTTTTACGATGGAACCAGGAGAGGTGTCACAGATATATCACTATATACCTCTCTCATATGCTCTTTCTTATGTATATCCCGTCTTGTCATGTCTTTGTCTCATCCATTTGTATGCATGAGCAAGATAATCCTCATACCTTTGAGATTTTAGCTTATACCTCTCTCTCTCTCTCTCTCTCTCCACGTTTATATACATTCATAAATGCAAAAACAAAAAGTCTTTCTCTCTATTCGCAAGGCTCCCAATCTACATATCATACTCAATATAGTGTGAGATATACTCATAATCTTCTTATATAAATATATAATCTCCCTCCATCACTTTTATCTCTCCAGTGCTCTCTCTTACTCTTCCATTATACATCCACAGCGAAGGGCAGAAGGTAGATTTATTTTCTGAGTAAGTGCAGCTTTGAAAAGATCAGGTTATTCTTAAAGAATGCACCTTGCACCTTTACAATTACAAGCAACAAGTTATTAGCAAGATGCATGTAATAAAGTTTGATGATGAATGATGACGAAAAGGAAGAAGAAGAATAAGGAGACCTTTTAGTTCAGATCTAACACTTATACGCACTCACATGCTACGTAGTTTTATTCCAGGTTAATCCTCTACACGCTCAATTTTTTACGTGGTTTTCCTTTCATCCTTTACGTGGTATTAAAGAAGAAGGAAAGAGAGGGATGGTAATAATAATAATGTGTGGAGGGTTTCTATATATATATATATATATATACATGCCTGGTCAATTCTTTCTTCTTCTGCTTCGAAAGAGAGAGAGGATTGGACTCCCGAGATTTGTGAAGGGAAGATGAAAGTCAAAAGTATAAAATGCATCTCATCTCTCTCAGTATATTATTTGTTCTCTCCCTCTCTGCCTATGCTAAAGGTTTGGATCAAGATTTCTTTAGGGATTTCTAGTATAGAAGAAACCTCTCTTGTTTCTTCCTCAACTACATTTCCCATTTGAAAGCTTATTAGCCACAGTTTCCTTCTTCTGATTACGCGTGCACTCTCTTATAATTTGCAAGTCAAATTAATCTCTGTGTGTAGTTTAATGAAAGATTTTCTCGAGTTTAATTTATCAACTTCCACGAGCATAATATTATTTCCATGAACCCTGTGTAAGAGGGTGATTCAAAGTAGAAATCTCAACTGCCATCGGTTAAATAAGAGGTGGAGGTATCACAGTCTGTAGTATACAAGAAGGGATGATGATGATGATGATGGAAACAGGTGAACAAAAAGTTCGGTTGACGGGGAAGCAGGTGGAATTTAAGTTGTTCTCGTGGGGGTGGCGATTTACAACAAACCAACCATACACCAAACTCTCTTATATATTATTATTCTACCTGAAGTTCCTGTGTATAAAAAAAAGTCCAGTCTCTCTCTCTCTCTCTCTTACCTGACGATCAGGCAGCAGAGGCAAGCAAGCAAGCATAGTTCGTTACCAACTCCATTTCACGAATGTCCTACTGGTTTTCTTCATACACACAACTCACCTGTCCTCCTCTCACGTACTTATTCCATTATATATACCTCAAGGCTTATACGCAATGCATACACAAATCCTATTCACTCTCTCATATGATCCCTACATAAAGCAAGAGTAGGTATAAATGAAATAGTAAACCCAGTGGAATAAAAACCACCAACCACTTTTCAACAAAGAATGCATGTATACATGAACATTTGCCTTCTAGTCTACCCGGTACAATAATACTATTCCCTATCAACTCACACACACACACCTGTGTACTCATCATCATCCTCATCATTATATTATACAGAGACTTGGTTTCAAAAATCCCATCCTATGTACAATCTCATAAGCACAACAATAAGCAGCAGGTTTAGATATATGTCTTGGTCTCTGCTTATTTGTACACACCTCACTCGATTATCTAAAGTTAGTGTGTCCGCATGAACCAAAATGCAGTACACAATATAACGTCGTCGTTCTCTCAGTAAATGAGAAAAGTAAAACTTGTATTTTGACTGAGAAAACTTATACGTGGCCTGAGTGTTTACCTGAGATTTACACTATATAGACGATTCCCAACATTCATGTATAATACTTCTTGGAGACAATTATATATATATATTGCTGTTCAAGCAGTAGAAAAATAATATAGGCACTACTCTTTAATACATAGTATATAGTGTGGCTGTACGTAGCACACAGTCCAGTAGTACTTTTAGTGTCATTGCTATCTCAACTGTTGTGCGAAGTACTTCAAGTACATTTTATGTATAAAGTGAAGGTTCCGACGAATCTCAACCATTACTCTCTCATTTGCGAAAACATTTTACTATTTAGTTCTACGGTGTGGACGAAACCAACAATATTATTATAAAAGTTTGTTTCATTTAATATCACATTTCAAATTCTATTTTAATATCAAGTTATATCTCCACTAAGTAAAACAGAATGTATTGAATGGGAAGCAGCAGCAACAGATTAAATTACGAAATGTGAGATTCCTTCAGTATATTTACGATTCAAGTGCAGTTTCAAAGTTTCAAGTGTCTTTTACCGACTTGTGGAGTTACTGCATTCTTATCCTATATTATTGATTCATATCATACAACTCATCGCATGCCAAGAGAACGTTTACAGAAGACAATATTCTTAGTAACAATAAATGAATCAAACACACTGGTAATAAAATAATGTGTTTGTAGAAAACAAACCTATAAGGAATTAAGGTGCATTATTGAAAGGCTAAAACTTTATAATATTTGTATTATCAATTTGAATAACAATATTCAAACAGAACTCTGTAAGGAAGAAATTGCATAGCTGATATTTTGCATAGTTCTGTGAATGCTGGAAAGTTATTACAAATATATATGTCTAGAGTGCGGTATGCAAAATGCAAAACAAATGCTAATTGACAGAAATAAAGCTCATGCCAAATGTGTATTTACGACTTCCTAACTCCAGTTTAGCACATGGACACACAAACTATTAAACTATTTCTAATTTAGGCTTCAGCTGCTCGTTAATACTCTATTTTACTCCACGCAGACCTTATGTGATGTGGATTTACTTTTTTATTAATGCATGCAACACAACTCCAGTTTAATATTAAGTTGTAAAAATCAGTGCAATTCTCTCTTTTAACTTCTGTGTGTTTTTAACAACCTTATTTAATACAATCCCTCTTGTCTCCTCGTATCAGTTTGGATCTTTAGTGGTTTGGTGATTAAATTTTAAGCAAGTGTGAAACAAATATAATTCAGATTGAACTTTGAGGAACTCCAATTGGATAAGTCTGTCTGCCTTAATTTTGTAAGTCCGCATTTTGATTCCTTATTACCTGACCTACAAAAAGGTTTAAGATTTCTAAGACTTGTATATATGATTTAGAAATACGTATAATTATTTATAAATGCAATTAATTCGTTTATAAAATACATCTGTAGCCAGTTTTATTTACAAATAACGCTGTGATTTATAGGGACGGTAGCATTGCTAGATAAAACTGCACTTTTTATCTCTTCTCAAGGCTACAAATAAACTACAGCATGAGAACTATAAAAACTATCTCTGAACACTTCCTTCGTAATCAACAAAATGACATTTTCATACAATTTGCAGTACAAACCTTCACTTAATTCTTCTTCTGTCTTAAATATTAGCTTAATGTACACCTTCTATGCCAATTAAAACGATATATCTCTCGTGATGGAAGTCATGTGAGACGAAGGATGAAACATTTTCCTTTCAATGGAACAACCAACAACTATTCTATGTATATGTGTAACATCATCTTTTGCATGTTCATGAGTTCGCCAAGTACATACACGGTACGGCTCCTTATACTATTATTACTGAACAACTTAGATCTTAAAAAGGCCGGAAACAAGATTCCCAAATGCTCAAGACGTCAGGTACTTTTTCTCAAGTCTGCAAGACTGGAAAGGATAAAATAAGCCCGACATGCAATGAGGAACCTTTATTGTTTGTTTTTTTTCTTGTGCTTTATGAGAGATGCGTTCTACACTCTGTTTCAAATCTCACGAGAGAGCACAAAGTATAAACTACTTATTATTATTATTACTATACATATACGTCCTTATTACCAGCCCTTACGCACAATATAAGAATACATGAATGATTGTGTTTTAAACCATAAAAAGATGAGTACAACATTCGGCAAAATCTCGCAGACTTTTTACAGTAGTGATGACATTTTTATGCAGAGTAAAAATACTAATTTTTACCAGGATTTTTATACAGCACTATTTTATGAGAAACAGACTTCTTGGACTGTGTTTACTTATTTCCAAGTTCAAATATACTCTGGAAAAGTACAGGCAAACTTCTAAAGAAGAGTATAAAAGTAAATTCTCCATGAGCAAGAAGCTTTCTATATGCCTCTAATAATTGAATTTCTAGGAACGGAATGTTTTTCGAAGGTTTTCTCAATCAAAAAAGCAGTAAAACTTTTAAAATGTGGACACATTCCTATCGAGGAAGCCCTTAAGGCAAGCGAGATATTACAAGTGTAGTAGACTTAATTTATGAGACAAACTGTGTGAGTAATGTACTTTCCATGTAGTTTAGATATACACACATTAAGGAGACAAAAGGTCATGAAGTCACTCTCATATTGAATGCAAGCGATAATCAAACATTTTTTGAATTCCTCGCAGGATTTCCTAAACTCCCCCTTGAAAACACTAACGACGATGCAACTCCAAGTCTATTGTTTCATATTTTTCCTTTTGTTTCATTGTTACTAATATACTAATATGAAGACTACTCTCAGTCAGTATATAAATTCACAATCGTAAAAATTGCATGTTAGAAAAGGTGGAATAAGTAAAAGTAAGCACTGAGCAAGAAGCTGTGCTCTCGTTAAATGATTTATTTCCTTCAGCTTACTTACTTAACTAGTCTTCCATTTTGCAGGAGACACGAACACAGGTTACGCATTTATATGTCACTCTCTCGATTTTTCATTCATACTCTTGAGAATATTATTCGCTCACGTGGGATGTTTCATCCGTTTATAGTTTTACTCAGTACAAGTTTGTAAAAAAACACAAGGTTGATTTCACTCTTTGCCAAATGAGAGGTAGAAGAAATAAGAGAGGATATATAAGATTTAAGTAGTGTTGCTCTTCGTTCGGTTGTTTGAATATAGCAACTGGGAGACGAAGAAGAAAACTATCCAGCTTTGCGAGTACATTAAAAAGTAGCTTTAATGGCGATGTATGTGCCAGAAGATATACACACTGCTCTATTGTTCTTAAAGTGAGGAGACGTGTGGTGGAGGAGAAAAATAACCTGACAAGAAAAGTGTATAAGAAAAAGGTAGGCGGGTTCTCAACTTCTTCTTCTGTAAAAACTTCCTTCCCTATATATACGAGTACATGGATATTATATACTCAATGTATACATATATCTTTATATTCCAATGAGTCTCTGTTACCTGAAGAAAACTCACCTGTGAAGGTATTTTTATTATTGTAGTTACATAATCACCTATGGCACGACGTGTTGGATGAAATGGACCATGGACAGATTCATTTCTATTATAGGTTTTTGTTTTAACCTCACTTTTTGCTTGTGTGTCTTTCTTCTTGAGGAAGGATTTCTTTTCACCTATTCAAAGTGTGTACGCATGAGTCTCTTTTTCATATTCAGATTTTTTTATCCAAATCTTTAATCCACGTCCCTGCCATGGTTTGACTATTGTAAGTATAGGCTCATGTTTCATTTAGAATAGAAGGAAGTAAAAATAATGCCCAAATGGATTTACTTCAGTTAATCCGAGGTGATTTAAATATGACACAAAGTCTATCTTTATAATTCTCGCGTTTCTTACATCATACGTGATTCATACGTGAACTGACGCTCATGGGTTCGCAGTTTAGTTTTGAGAGCTCTCCATTTAATTTGTTAGTGTGCCAATGCAACAATAAAGTACAAATTAATAAATACGTGATGAGCGGTGCATTTCACTATTCACAATGATCTCATTTTTTGGTTTACATACAAGTTTACATCGTTAGCAATAATAAGTTAACTTATTCAGGTTTACTGAGTAATACTTTGAGCACTAAAACTTGTTTTGCTGAGATGACCGAAATCTTTCTATGTTTTAGGTGAATGTGCGAAGAGCCATATGATGATATGTGTGGTTATAAGCTTAATCATTTCTACTTGATTTGCATAGATTACTCGTATCAAAGAAATGGAAATCTTATTTTTATTTTACGCCGTTATAAAGGCCAC
>Ga0194135_10000747_pt1 | contig 18933 bp, 9 predicted proteins | sample LitLau_LLRF_2013_FD_134024 | JGI IMG/M metagenome (GOLD analysis project Ga0194135, IMG submission 134024) | Freshwater sediment microbial communities in response to fracking from North America - Little Laurel Run_MetaG_LLRF_2013 (version 2) | ecosystem: Environmental > Aquatic > Freshwater >...
TAGTTTTAGTGCTAAAAAAGAACCGTGTTAAGCCAACAGGAAAACAAGGACAGTTTGTCAGTTACTCTCAATTGCTGTTGACTTTCTCTTATTCCTTACTTGCATTACTTTACTCGTAAGCAGTTTTTACAACAGATGAAGTTGTATATAAGCTCCAACGCTTCTACAAAGTTAGTATCAAAATGGCATACAACCAGATAAACCACCAATCAATATGATAATTAATCTACCAGATAGATTTACCCATGCCTAACTACTTTAATCTTCACTGATTACTGATTGCGTACAAAGAATACTTGAAGTAAAACAGTATATATTGTTACCAGTGAATTATGTAATTTATATAATTCAAAGATTCAAGGATGCAGAAATAATTGATAGTTATTCAAGCATTTCAAGTTCATGTTCAGTGTATATTTCTCACAGTTATGGGAGCTACACGATTCTAATATTTCCTACGGCTGTAGAAGCTGGAATTAGGAAGAACCTATAAAAACAAAAGCTTGTGATTGTTCTATTATAATGTCCAAAGCCAACCGGACCATGCCCTCGGTTGGTTCTCCGTCATTGGTCCACAATTAACTTCACCTAGAATTCCCAAGAATCAGACCATATTCCTATTTCAATGACTTTACAAGTTCTACATGTGGAAATTCCTTTTGTACCTGCAATCATCAATAGTCAGACTATGGGAAATCCTGGTCTTACGGCAAGAATGTAAACATACGAGGTACAGACAGGCAACGGAATTTGATGCATTCTCATAACGATATTATTTCCACCCACCCTTCAATGATCACACCATCCAAGCATTTCAAAACACGCTCAATAAAAACCCCACGAGCATCAATCTTATTAGACTTTAATAATCCATTTCAGCCGTAAAGTACAATTTAATTTGTATACATCAATTCACGGATGAAAAACACCTTTTAAAGGTGCTCGCATATATTTTATCAGATCTTCAATCATAATGACTATTCTCACACGAGTCACACACCTAAAGAATTGGCAAAATTACAAAATTATAAAAGTACAATCTCATACTGAATACAAACCGGCACGAGCTTATATCTGGCATCTACGTCATTACAAAGATGTAAATAAATGGTATAAAAATAGTTTATTGTACTTAATATCAACAATCTATGTGTGTATGATTCATGCCAAACAATCTTATCTTCTTATCACATGCAACCTTTAACGTGGACGTCCGTCAGTTCCCAGTTAATCCCCAAATACACTGAAATACAAACAATGCACTTAAAACACTCAAAAGTTTAAAGAGCTACCGAACAAAGCCTCACACACACACTCATTCATTACTATCATTAAACTAAATGCATCTTATCAATCCCAAATCCAAACATAATGCATGAAGTGTAGAAGATCCATCATCATCATCATATTCATGAGATACAATGAACTACGCTGGCACAGCTAGATCGATAAAATCATTCATACAACTTTACTACGTACGACTACTGTGCACAGTACAGCATTCCCTTCCACGTCTTGTCTTACATAAAACCTTCTCTACAAACCTACAACGACTTAAGACACGCTTACAAGATATTCACCCACGGCGTCCCCACGCCAAATTCATAACGTCTTACCATCCCTTCGAATCCTACACTCCCTTTATCCCATACTTTCTCCATGATACTTTCCCCACCCTACCTTATCGGAATTCCATCCGTATCATATGATATTATATGATTCATATTCCCAACCGCCACTGACCCTCAAGCTCAAGTGTGTCTACAGACTCCTATGAAAGAAGTATTGCCCTGTATTCGTTAAGAGTTCTTCTTGCTACTACTACTAATAGGAAGGAACCTCACCTGTTTCTTTAGGATGTCTTTCATTGGTTCCTCGATGATGGTGCGATGATTTCCACCAATCCCATCACTCCCCAGCACCCTTCTGTCTCGACTGCAATGAACTGATGATGATATGGTGGTGGTGGTGGTGGTTCGTTTCACCACATTCACATGCTAAGAAACTCTCCTTAGCCTCTCTCTGTGTATGTAAGTATTGCATATAGTCAGTCTTCTTATATTACAAGCCGCATCCACAGATGCATGTGTGCGAAAATCTCACTTTTTGCACGAGATACCATTTCGCAAAGAGACTTTGCACTCGATCAAAGAGTTCCCCACATCATCACGACGTACAGTTGTTGTATCGTCATCATCATTAAAAAATCTAGGCATACTACTAGTCAGCAGAGTCACATTGACTTACCTAGATAAATTACATATATACTAGCTGTGTTCTTGAGTATATGTATCGAGTGTGGAGTTGACGTAAAAAGTATCTCACATGTAAATTATTAGACCGTTTGTTTATATGAAACCGATCTCACTCTCCACTCATCCGTTGACCTGAGCGGTGTGCATGTGTGGTGACACGATATTCAAAGAAACCTACGAAAGTATTAAAAGTACCAAAGTCCCAAGTTCATCTTGAGCTTATCTTTTCACAGAGTAATTAAAGGTTACTGGAACATACACATATAGAACTTAAATTATATATATTAGTAGGCTTATCTGTCCGCTTTAAAACGCCGGACCATTTCAGTTCTCCTGTTTAGTAAACACTTGACACTTGAAGAGATAGTTTGTCACTGAGTTTTTGCAATATAAAAGGAAATCAGTGTGCAATATAAATCTACGAGAGAGAAAGAAAGCTTTTGAATTAATGTGAAGTATTTCAATTCAAAGAAAGACAATTTGTTAGTTTTTTGAACTTTTTTGAAAATATACACAAAAGTAATAAGAGGAAGAAGAATACAAACAGCAATTGAAGTTTTTGAGCCCCGGGTTTTTGCATTCAACAACGAAGAAAGAAGGTAAGCGAGAATTTTCATGGAATTTTGACGTTTGTTTGTTTTGGTTTTTGAGTGTGGGATTGTTTTTGAAAATGTCATCAATTGTTTGGGTGAGCATATAGAATTTTAGGATTATAGAATGTGTAGATTCTAGAATTTTAGAATCTTTAGTCAACCAAAAGTACCTGTGGTGTGGTGGTGCACTTTAAAAGGGCAGTTGAAAATTGATTCATACATGCAATAATATGAAACTTGTTTTTTAGTTGTTTGTGTGTCCTGTGTATTATGTACTTGTAGGTACACACACACACACACAGTCTTTGAAGCATTTAGAATAAACTAGTTAAACGCTGAATTCATTCTTCGAGAAGAATTTCGAAAACAAAGAGCATGGTGCTTAAAAGCTTAAAATGAAGGATGGTGGTGTGAGTGTGTTCATATTCTTTCAAGATTAGGTAATTATGTAGAAGGATGTTGGATATTGTGAATGAAGGTTTAATTTTATGTTGAAAGATCATTGCGAGATTGGTGTAGGTTCTTTTACTTCTTTTAAGCTGTAGGTAGTAGTAGTAGTGAGTGTAGTGAACATTGACAGATATTGTTGTTGCAGTCAGTAGTGCAGTGGATGAAGGCATTTAAATTAAAGAGGCACTTTGATGCAGGACATGAAGGAACACACGCTTGTGTTTTTATATCGCAGGTGATCATGAACCATCGTATGATTCTTGGTAGAAAGTTACAGCATTTGTGTGCACTTGTGCATTTTTAATGCGAAAGAAGCAAATCTTATAACTATAACCTGCAAACCTCGCCCTATGCCAATAATGTTGAATGTATACGAGAAGAAATGAGAGATTTGATTGATAATAGATTTACAATACTACATAGGTTGTACTAGCCAGGATGGTTTCTTAAAATATATAACAGTTAGCAGTTCACATAAAATATCATTTTAGTTAGCGAATCTCGGATGGTTTCAGGCTACGTAAGGAAAAGAATAAAAAATAGTTTAGTAAGACAATTTGAAAATCCCATTGCAAAACAAAACTACATCTTAATCGAAACTGTGACCAATAAGGAAAATCTTAAGGAAGTTATAGAAGGATATTGGTGTTGCAGCAAGAGGCAATTACATTTTAATAATGAGAAGTATTATGCATTATAAAAGTCTTGTTCGTAGGATTAACTCAAATTGAAGCCGTAACAAATGCCCTTTTGATACCAGAATTGACAGCAATTCATTGATTTTTTCTATAGGATATAACTCGTACGAGCTATTAGGAAAACTAGGAATCGAAACATGAATTACTTCCTCCAAGTCTCAGTGTTAGGTTCACTAAATAGTACTAAATACTTCCATGGTACAAAATCTGCGTTCGCTTCTGACTCACTATCAGTTGGAAATGTCTGGCTAGAAATCAACCATATACATGCCCATGTTTTGGTTTGTTGTATTATCGATGTATGCCACTAGCTAATTAATGCTAAATGCATGACACAATACATCACACGTCCTAGCTTAGTAAATTCCAGGTTATGCATCCAACAGGATAATTCCATGAAAATTAATGAGTGATGTCACTCAATCGAACGATCATAACTATTATACTATGCAAGCAAGGCTCAATATTCATGCAAACAAATTTATCAATATGTTTATTCCGAACACATGGTTATGGTTATATTATATTGGAATGTTACATTCTGTAGGGAACGGAAACAATCACAGCACAGTTTGACTTATCTCTTCATGTTCATTTTTTGATAAGTTCTCAAAGACATCATCACAATTGTGGTGAAGGTGGTGTGATGCTAATGTGGTGATGTGGCGAGGGCTGTGTTTTATGCAAGAGAAGTTGTATTATGCATGTAAATATTCGAATGTTGGATCGGACGATATTCATTACGTAGTATGTACTTAACCAGATTGGTATTTCCTCCTTTCCTTGAATGAACATCGAATGATCTCGTTGATAATAGTCCATTGGCAATTTAATGCGCGACTTGAGACCGTTATTTAGTTTAGTAGTTTAGTTTATGTCAAACACAAATAATCGACTTACTATTTGTAGGACTGTATAATTGAAAAAGTTGACAGGGTATTTTCCTTCCTGGTTAGGCCATTCATATATTTTTACGTGTATAGTGCGTACATAAAGTTGATAAAGTACGAGTCTTATCTAGGACATCATCTGAAAAAACTGCACTTGTTTTATTTTCATGGAATCCGGCAATCCAGTTTTTTTGTTATGCAACTTCAGTTGGTAATTGTTGAAGCCGCAAGGCCGGTCTAGCCTGGAAAGTGCAAACTTATGATCAATTCTGCCTAGTATGTTTTGTGGGCAGATAGATGTATAGGGTTGGGTTAGGGTTGGTTCTTTCCACTTCTTTCTGTTTTATCCGGAACTGGTGACCTTAACGCCGACTCACTTGAACTCCAAAAATCCTTGCGTACGAATTACGACTCCAGCAGCCCAGTAGTCCAGCAGCACTTAGTATAACTCAACTTCACTGATGATTCACGGATTTTTTTGCTGGTATTTTCGCCTTACATGCTAGCACACTGATCTGTAAGAAGATTGCTTACGGCTTACGTGGATTTGTTTATTTACATTCATGAGTTTCATACATACTAAGTCATGAATGAGTCATTTTGCTCCCTTTGTGAAATACGATCATCTGATGCAAGTTTAATGTGTCATGGCTCATATTTACTACTTATGCTGCTTGTTCGCAGTTCCCAGTCTTCCCAGCGTCAGAGTAGTCCACGTAGAATTGATCACGCCACCACGTAACATGTTCAATATAAGTGCTTACCTTCCATATGAATTTTCCACAGTCCGCAACTGACATAAGACAAAGAAACTACAACAAGCTCACTTTTCATACCCTTATCCCAGCTAACCTTACATTCTGTGAATTTACTAATTTACATTGAAAAACATTTCTTCATGAAAACAAAAGCAGAAGTAAAGAGTTGCCAGCTATTTGAAAATCATTTTAAGTATTGCATTAAGTGACATTTTAAACAATTTTGCTAGTGAAAAAGTTTGAAAGTACGTAAATTATCATTTGGATTTAACGTTAATAAGACATCATGAAGTACGAGAGAAGGAGCTACCAAAGTTCAATGGTTAGTTTAACTTATATTTATCTTCTAGCCCAAGTATTTCACATTTGTCTAGCTATAATGATCATATTTAAAGTGTTTTCTGGAGTGAAGAAGCTGCTGACGTATTACAGAAGAAATATTCTTCTCACAATTTCATCCAAGTTTGCATTATAATGTGCACTAACCACGCATTTAGAAAAGTCTCACATTAATGTTTTATCAAGTCTGCTGAAGGTGTGGGAGTTTATGGGGCACATTGAAAGACAGGTGTGTGTGTGTGCATGCATCATATCATGGTTAAGGACAAATATAATTAGTCTTGAATCGTAAAGGATAATTCCCAATCTTCCCAGTAAGATGGTATTTAACCGTAACTGTTTCCTATACTCAGCACTGAAAAAATTCAGTTTCATAGTATGAAAGAGGAGGGAGCAAGATTCTTGAATTTACTATTAGATTAGCTCATACTCTCTAACTGAAAGATTAGTTTTAATTCTTGACTTGACTAGAAAGCCTTGAGCTGCATTGAAGAGTCTCTGAATGCGTAACTGATGATGAAAATGAGACTCGTACGATCTTCGCCTCCTATGCCAAGTCCAAAGTTCAGTTTTTTTTAACTTCATTTAAATGTATAAATATGCACATACTCGTCAAATCACATCAGACAGGCGTTCATAGTTCCAAGTAAGCAGACTTTGGAATTTGAAACTTTTTGTAGCTTTGTTTACACAGCCTTCAAAATGAAAATAGAATTTTAAATATTAAAGGTATTATTTTGTAGGAAACCTAAAATCAAAAGCAGTTGCATTGTTCTCTTCATGGTTTCTTCACGGGAACAAAGATTTAATTCATTTAATGTAGGACTGCAGCTATAAAAAAAACTCCTTATCCAACTATCCGTACTTTGAAGTATTTGTAGAACTTAATGCCAATTTTTCTTGGCACTGAAAATCTTGAGTTGATTTTGAATTTTGTGGTCTGATTCTTACACTCCAAATTCCAAACAATGTTTAAGGTCACGTCTGGATATTGACAATTTAGACTGTAGGTAAATGTGGTGATGCAATTAACTTATGCAATGAGAAACAGTTTACGTAGAATTGATAAGAAAATTTTCCTTAAAATCATTCTTTATTTTAGTAAATCTTGCTTGGCATATCTGGAGTTGATTAGGCATTAACCATTGATTTGAATCTTATCAACAACTTCATTCATTTCATACATTCAAGCTGCATTTTCATATCCGTCCCATAGAAGAGCATATTCATGTCATCACACCATTCGTGTATCAGGGTCATGGTAGACTTCAGAGAGAGATGAAGGGAGGGCTCACAAAAATATCGTACGATGAATTTCATTAACCTAGTGAAGGCTTAGGTTGTCCTATCCTTTCTATCTTGAAAACATTGATTTTAAGGGTCTCTTTTATAAAGGTCAAGGCAAAAGGCACCTCTTAAACCAGATAAAAGAAACTCTTAAGAATAAAAGAACTGAATCTGAAGAAAATTCGTGAAGAATGCTTCATTTTTGACAACTCTTCAGAAAAGAACCTGCTTTTTTATCTTAATCTCATGGACCAGACTTGTCTCACTGTCTGTCTCAAAGTCACCAAGACCGATAAACTGGCTTTTCTACAAATCAGTTTATGTCCTGCTTCCGACGATTGAAGTTGGCCTAGGCTCGTCTCATTCCTTCTAGGAACTGATAGTTACAGTCACTTTAACTTTTACTCTTAACTGGCTCTTCTATTAGTTTCATAATAGACAATTCGTCAGTTTGACGAGTTTCCAGCAGACTTTAAATATTTGTTGAATAGTTGAACTCTCCAGAAATTGTTGAAGCTTGAATAGGATTGCAGAGATGTCTTGAGTCTTGCTTACAGAAAAGTCTTGAGAAGATCCTGCTTTTTTCTTCACGCGTGAAGCAATTTTATAAAAATCAAACCCACTCGGTTTTCGGTCATTGATTTGAGAGACTACAGCGTAGTAGAAAACCTGTTTCAATACCACTTACATTACATAAATATGAATTGCATAAAAAGTTATAACTCTGTAAGTATCACCACATTCTATCACATCTCATTTCAGATATATTCTTGTGTTTAAGCTTCAAGCAAAGATTTTTTGCATTGTTGTACCGGTCAATGAGAATCGGTTTGTTGCAGTCGTATATTGCAAATGCAACTTTTGTTTTATTAGGGCTAGAATTTTTCATTATTTTTCCCCAAAGCTCATGCCTAATACATAGAACATTTTAATTTTTTATTTTCAGAATAGAAACATGCCATCAGTAGCACAAATTGACGAAAGTCTGCCGGTACTAACGGCGTTTGAACTGCCTCTCAAGAAGACAGAAGATAATAACCGGTTTCAGAATGGAATAGTCAACGCTATTAACAATAAGCACCACCTTAATGGAATCGAAAATTATGAAACTGACAATCTGAAGAATTCAGAAAAGAATGGAAATCATATTGGAAACGGATATACCAATGGTCACGCTATCAATGGCAATGGTCACTTTAATGACAAAGGCTTAGAGGTTAGTAATTTTCAATTTGGTGATAACATTCCAAGGCTTGGTTTATAGCTAGAAGTACATAAATCTCCATGAGAATTTGTTGGCAGAAATGAGAAAGTGGAACACATGAGCTGAGAAGAAACTCTTAAGACTAAATCTTATTTAAAATGTAGTAGCCAATTTTGTTACTTATGAATGCCTCAGTAATCAGGCAAAAATAGCTTACTAAATTCGTTGATATGTTTTTCAATGAGTCCCTCCCGGACCAGAATCAGAGTAGTGAAGCTGCGTCATATTTCACTACATAAATCCCAGTTAGCTAAGCTTTTACATAACTATTTTCAAAGAAAAACCATTTCTGCTGAACCTATGGCAGACGATCCAAAACAGGATTCCGCTCTGGACGGCTGGAATATGATCAGGGATGCCAAAATAATACCTGTAAAAATTAGGAATAACGAGTCAAGTAGAGCAGATTCAATTACTAATGGAAAAAAGCATGATAAAAGTCATGACTTCGATGATTCAATTCAGAACTCTAATCGTGAACGCTTTAGTATATACAAGAATCCAAAAATATCTCCAGACATGATTGAAGATGTAAGCAAATTATAATACGCCTCCAGTTCACGATGAAATTTTATAGTGTGAATTCTAAGCAGGAAGTAAGAAATATTGCATTATGCCACACCTCCGCAATTGCATGTTTGTTTATATTTCCTTTTCTTGGATTTGGAACAACTAACCTAGAACTACCATTATTTAGTGTTCTTTAAAGTATGCCTTAGTTGGCATGTGTTGCTTATCGTATGATGTACCTAGACCCTGACTACAGAGAAATTCTAAATTTTCCTTTGTTTTTATGAAAATGCAGATTCTTAACGAAGATCCATTGAGGAAAGCTAACGGATATCACTTGTCGACAAAACAGCCATTGCACACAACGGCAGCCAAAGTGGCGAAACCAGAAGTGATTCCCACAGCTGTTGACCCCTCAATCGCTTGGAAGTTCGATGGAAAGAAACACAATCAAGGTAAGTTGTCAAAATTTATTGATAGCAAGTTTTAAAAAAGTGCAGTTAGAAACTAACTTTACTCTTTCTTGATTACAGGGCCAGATCAGATTTTACCAACAACAGCAAAGTGTACCTGGCATCCGGATGGAGCTACCAGAGTCAGTGATATGGGAACCGGTGAAATGGCTGAGAGAAAGCCTATTTCAGTTCCAAGCTTGCTTGTTCGAGCAGCCGCTCGAGCTCCAGAGCGTATAGCATTGGCAGTAAAAAGGAACGGAGATTGGGTGAAATGGACTTACAAGTAAGTGGCAATGAATCATTGCTTGAATTGTAAAAGAATGTAAAACTGCAGGAAAAAGTCACTGGACATTCAAATAAACGTATAATATGGCAATTCGTAATATTATTCGTTTTTGGTTACAGGGATTACTTGAAAGATGTTCGGACGATTGCAAAGGGATTTATCGCTCTGGGATTACAAAAATATCACGCAGCTTGCATTTTGGGTTTCAATACTCCAGAATGGTTTATTTCCGACTTGGCTGCCATTTTTGCTGGGTAAGTGACTTTCATTTAAAGTGTGCTTATTTTTTGTCTCAATATGTGAAGTATAATTATTCATTACTAATTCTGTACTTGATATTTGAATTGTAGTGGATTTGCTGCAGGAATTTACACAACAAATTCACCTGAAGCTTGTGCATTTGTTGCATTAGACAGTAAAGCCAACATTTTTGTTGTCGAAGATGATAAGCAGCTTGCCAAAATCTTGGAAATCCGAGATCAACTTCCAGAGCTCAAGGCTATTGTGCAATATACTGGCGAACCCCCTAAAATGCCTGGAGTATATTCTTGGACACAACTTTTAGAAATAGGAATGAGTCAAACCGACGAAGTTCTCAATGACCGGCTGAGTCACGTTGCCATCAATCAGTGCTGTACTCTAATTTATACCTCTGGAACAACCGGAAATCCGAAGGGTGTTATGTTATCTCACGATAATATGACGTGGACTGCTCATGTCAACGCTAGGATTTGTGGGTTCAGGGATTTCATTGAAGAGTACATCAGTTTTCTACCCTTGAGTCATGTCGCTGCTCAACAAGCTGATATTTACTGTCCTCTCACATGTTGCGCTACGGTGTACTTTGCGGATAAAAATGCTCTCAAAGGGACATTAATTGACACCATGAAGGAAATCAAACCAACTAAGTTTTTAGCAGTTCCACGTGTTTGGGAAAAAATGTATGAAAAGATGATGGATATCGGACGTTCTACTACAGGAGTCAAGAAAATGATTGCTACCTGGGCCAAATCAAAGGGATTGGACTACAACATGAAGAGAATGGCTGGGTAATTATTTTTTTAATTTTAAAAATGTGTTTACGTAATACTTCGTAATCTGAATTTGTGAACTAATGAATTTTTTTTCTTTCTTTAATAGAGATGAGAATCCAGAAACTTTAGGCTTCAAAGTGGCAAACAAACTTATTCTCTCAAAAATTAGAGATGCCCTCGGGCTTACACGTTGCGACCTTCACCTGTCGGGAGCTGCTCCAATCAACCCTGAAATTCTTCGATACTTCTACTCTTTAAATATCGTTGTCACAGAAGTATACGGAATGAGCGAGTGCAGTGGTCCTCATGCTATGGCAGTTGAATCTGCGTTCAGACTAGGCAGCTGTGGAAGAACAATTATGGGAGCCACGACAAACCTCCAGAATCCTGATGCCGATGGCAATGGTGAAGTTTGCATGGGAGGACGGCACGTCCAGATGGGATACCTTCACCAAGAGGAAAAGACCAAGTCCGCCATTGACGACGACGGCTGGTTGCACTCAGAAGATATAGGAAAAATTGACGAAGACGGATACCTGTACATTACTGGAAGACTAAAGGAGTTGCTAATTACTGCTGGCGGTGAAAATGTCGCACCTGTTCCAATTGAAGATAATGTTAAGACAGCGCTACCTTTTGTTAGTCAAGCCGTGCTTCTCGGTGATCGTCTTAAGTTCCTTTCAATCCTCCTTACAGTAAAGGTATGCTCGGAATAACTTGATTTGTACATCAGTGGATTTAAAAAAGCGTCATTTGTAATCAAACGCTCTGTTATTTGCAGACTGATGTTGATAAAGAAACACAAGAGCCCTTGGATAAGCTACTGCCCGTTACCAAAGACTGGTTGAAGAAGAATGGAGACTGTAATTGTGAAACAGTCCAAGAGGTTCTCTCTGAATTGTATGAGAAAAACAACGCGAAGGTAAATGCAGTTCTTTTTCTGTCATAATTACCTTACTATAATTAATTCTAGTATTAATCTCGTTTATTTTTTCCCGAAAATATTAGTTGACAGCAGCCATCCAAGCCGGGATTAACGCAGCAAACAAAAAGGCACCTTCACAAGCCCAAAAAATCCAGAAATGGGTTGTACTTCCTAGAGACTTCTCTGTTCCGGGAGGCGAATTAGGTAAGTTGCGAACTATAGTCGTATTCTTTATCCTAACTGGTAGTCACTGAACCATTGCACTTTGGCATCTTTTCGAAGAAAGGCACGAAGAGTTCTTCTCAAATACATTATTGTATTTAATTTTAATGAAAGTTATGCGCATGGCTAGACAAATTCATAGATTCAAGATGAAGAAAAGGTGAAATTGTACCGTTATTTGTCAGTATAGAATAGCTTTAACTACATTTTGAAACCGTTTTAGGTATCATACTGAACAGAAGTTTAAATTATAGTCCAGAGTAATCCGTATCGGTATCGAGAGAGCTTGTAATAAAAATAAAAATTGAGTACACTCTTACATGGCAAGAAGAAACCGTAGAATAGGTTGTAGAGTCGAAGAAAGCTAGCTATGGAACTTTTGTACAGGAATATCTAGACGAAGACTCTAATGGCATTTATAAAGGCAGCAGATGAAAATGAACATTCACAGAAATGAGGGGGCTCCTTTAACATTATTATTCATTATTTCGTATAGTTCGGAATTTCTATCACGTTGGAGGTTAAATCCTCTCGTCTTTATTTTATTAGCAAAAAGTACTTTTGAGATTCGGTTTTTGTAAAACAGGATGGATCATTAAGAAAGTTCAAATTAGAGTATTAGATGATCCATTATAAAGCAATTGAGACCAGAATTGTCACCATCAACACCATTATTATATGCAGATGACGCAATTCAATAGAAGATTTGCTAACGAAACCAACGAAAGTAATAAGGACTTCGGGTGAATGATAGGTATGAAAAGAGAAGTAATAAAACGAAATGGGGTGAAGTAAACTGCAGACAAGTTGCGCATCTCAGAGAAAGCAATAGTTTACAGCAGTCTTAGTCAATTCAATTTCAAATTCCCAAATCGACTGTGTCACTTAGAAAATCTAACAATGACTACGGCGAATTTTAAACTTCTGTATTCATTGCAAACATGCAAGCATTGAAGGCCAATTTTGTTTTGAAAACTACATCAGGAAGAAAAGTATAGGATTCTCTTTGGTTGACATACCAAGAAAACGAATAATTATTAAGCATTAGACGAAACCCTTTGACTCCAAATTGGATTGCATTCTCAACACATGCCAAATCGGAGTAATATGCTTGAAAATATCGAAAATCCATAAATGACTAGAATTTTCTTTGTTATTTCATTCAGTTTTGTCTTCCACTTTCAAAGTCCTCTTGTTTGTGTTGTATGAAGCTAAAATGCAATGAAAGTGACAATCAGGATACGAAATAATAGCAATAATAATAAAAGTTTCACGAGTTTTTATTTGTATTTGTTTTTCCTTGCAGGTCCAACACTCAAGCTGAAGAGACAGACCGTGTACGACAAGTACAAGTCAACAATTGCCAGTTTATACGACGTGTAAAAATTTAGTAGAATAACCTAACTTGTCGTTAATTAAAATCACGAAAAAGTAGGTCATGATTAAAATAGTGTGTGATCTTGTTGTAGTCATGTTTCCATTCACGTAAAAGTAATTTTGAGCTCTCGTATCTCTACACGTTTGTAATTCACACAACACAAATATGTAAGATCATCGCTTCATTTGATACAAACTATACCTTGTCGAGGAGAAGAGTACTTAATCTACACTACAACTATGAATCTGCACGTCTTGATCTGTTAGTTAAGTAAATTATCCTAGTTAAATAGTTATGATTGAATGACCAGCGAGATCTTATTTGTCGCTTTATTTCGGGTACATATTATTATATTTGTTTGGAGATAATTGTCGTTACGATAGTTTAGAACAGAAATGTAATTCCGTTAATTTTATGTGAACTAAGCTAGATTTAGTATTGTTAGTTAAGTCGGATAATAATAGTTATACATCGTTTACTACACACGCCACTAAACTAGAATTCTTCGTCATGTATTGTAATTAAAAGTCATTTAATGCGCTTGTGGCTTTGTTGTAGACGTGGATAGAATCACAAGTTACAAAATATATCCATTGAAAATCAATAAAGAATGAATTAAAGAAAGAATATTCTGATACTCGAATATCTACACGCATCCAATCAATCATGTTGCATGTGTTCATATTCCTATAAATACTAGATTTCCTTCGTTGGTGGTGTTCGCCCTCGTTTGCCCTTCACAACATGTTTTGAGTGAAAGCACCTTTGACCAAATCGTTACCCTTTGATCACAACCAAATACCTTCCTGTCTTCTTTTCAATTTCAACGAGTTCGGAAACGGTTAAACTAGACTTTCATTCTTCTTGCATTCCACAAGATCAGATCACGAAATTGCATCAAATATCCCAAAGGACTCTTCTTATGTCTATCGATGTGAATAAATGACAGGAGAACATTCGTCTGTAAAAGTAGAAAGGCTGGCTTGCACAGTCTGTACGTGAAAGTGGCAAGGTGGTGTATTTCCTTCTGTCCTTTCTTCCATATAGACACTTAAAGCTGTCTATTAAAGTTCAAAAGAAGAAAACATCACTACCATCAACTCCGATACACACCCGTATAGATTCCTCAATCTTCCGAATAGACCGAAGTGTATTTATACACTTCGGAAGTAAGGAAGTGTTGGCTCTTAAAGAGAGATGAGTGGTGGAGATATGGGTAGTTGAATGTGAATCGGATGCACTCTGAGGATGTTGGCTGGACCAACAAATCAGATACTAAGGACCTATAGCACATCCTACAACTTTATCACGTTTTATTATTATAACAAGGCAAGTCTCACTATTCCCAACCTTATTACTAGACACCCCCACAAGTGACTTTCACCTTACACTGCTGCTGATCACAGTCAGAGTGTCCTCAGATATCCATTCCTTCCACATCCGTTGTCACCCTCTTTCCTTCATCTCTTCGCCCTGCCTGCAATACCGTCGTCCCTCTCTTTCTCTGCTCTCTTTAAGCCTTCTCCAGCCTTTCATTACCACTTTCTCTTGTACCTATCCATCCTAAAGAAAAAGAAGAGATCCAAACTGCTTCTTGTAGACCAAAAAGAAGTTACAGGAGTACAAGTAAAAGGCACAACCCTTCTCTTCCCTTACCTACTCTCCAAGTGACACACCACTTGACTTAAGACTTGTGAAAATATTGGTATTGGCATTTCCCCACTCTTTCATATTTCATATGCCTTTCATCTTTGCACAAGACTTTATTTACTTTTTACTCTGATGGTCACTTATTGGACGTCTTTACAGTGAATGACTTGACTAAATATTTCTATGTGCACTTCCTCAGGTCTCCTGGTATCTCTCGTCGAGTCACTTTCTCTTGTCACGTTGTCTCAAGTGGTCGCCTCGTATATACACAAATAGTTCTTCATATATGACTCATGTACTGCCAGACGCCACCAAATATAATACTGTGTGTACTTTTACTACAACTACACCTTCCTACTTGTTATATCATCTCCCGATGTCTTCCTGTACTTGCAGATCTTTCTTCTTCTACCAGTACGAAGACACACTCACACAATGGATGGATCGGGATCATGGTTGACTGAGTATATTTTATCTGATGTGGAAATGAGACTCCACACAGGCTTTTAAAAGCACAGAGGGGTGCATTTAGGTGAGAGAGAAAGAACTCCAACTTCTCCCAAGAAGTCGACAGTTGACAAAAGTTCACCTAAAGTATGTGTGGAGAAGTGGAAGTTGAGATATTGAGTTTTTCATCCCTCGTCCATCCTACAAAATCTCTCTATTATTTTTATTATTATCATTATTATTATGCAACCCAGCTTTTACTCAACACTCCTTCCCAGTTCATCACACAACTAAAAACGACCCTCCTCTTCAAAACGAATGAGTGAATGTTCAGTCCATACATTCTACAGCTAATATACAAACAACGGGGACGAAATTCCTATTCCGTTTCGGAACTATTCTTCACACTAACTGAACAGAGTCAAGTCTTCAAGTCTTTCATGATCGTTGTAGACTAGACATCCAACCTTATAATATTATTTTACTATACATAAATGTCTACAAGGGACGAGGTATAATACATGCGACTTTCTTTTTCTCTCATGCTGGCATCTTATTTAACCCTGTTCTCTTCAAGATGTGTTATAATAACAAGAACGCGAAGTATAGTAGTGTAGGATGAAGGAGAAAGCAAGTACCAGTTTCAGTAAGCGTCAACTACACCAAAGATATGTACGAATGGCTGAGAGTCGTCTTGCATACCGGATCAGGTTCACTTACTCTCATTTCATTTCATCTCCAAAACTTATTACGTTTTACATCTCCAGAATTTTTTAGCATAAAAGGTTGTCTGAATATATCTTGAGATGAGGAAAGAGAGAGAGAGAGAGAGAGGGAGAGTGACATTCGAATACACGTCTTCTTTTTCTACCGTTTCTTCGGACACGTCGACATACGAGTGAACACTCCTACTTCCTTGTATATTCGAGTGCCTTGTATTGTAATGAACTAGAGAAATTCGATATAAACTTCGTTTTCATTTTGCACCCTAAGGATGAGAGACCATGGAGCGTAGTAAATATCGTCGGAAAGTCGTCTATACTCAAGAGTGGGTGGGTGGGTGTCGATAAGAAGTGAAAGCTTCTACCAAAAAATGATGATTCTTTTGGCTTTGAATTTACTATAATCTAGTCAAATTAATTTGCTCTTAGATTAGATTTATATTCTCCATGAGAGGGACAATCTGTTACTAGTCGTTTTTAGTAGGTGGAAATACAAAAAGTTGACTTCCTTTTAGACTTCTCGTACTGCCAACTCTTCGTCGTGGCCTCCTCTGCATCATCATCTTGTCTTCCAAGGATAAAATAAATATGTTTGTATTATTTGTAGTATTATTAGTTTCGGTCTTATGCACACATTTCTTTTTCCTAGATACTTGGCTTAACTTTCCCACGTCCGATTCTATCCCGAAAGAAAAAATGCTCACAAATATTGCTGCTGCATCCAGCACCAATGAATAATGTATTACATTTCTTACTCCAGTGAACGCAATAAACTGTTTTGTAACATTTGCAAAAATTGACGAAAATGCATCCTTCCCTTGGTAGAATTGTGCTTCCAAAATCTGTTCTTCCTTTAACTCGTTCTATTTCTTTCACTTGGTTCTAAACGAGTGGAAAATTAATATTTCTCCAAGTAAATTCATCTCATTTGTGTCCTCCTTACTTCTTTAAAACGGAATTGACTTAGTTTTCTATTCCAACTTGGACAAGAGCCTAATGTGTTTCTCCAGCGTGTAAAGATCATTCTGACTCGTCATACATCCTGCTTGAAGATCTTAGGATAAAAAGTGTGTGTATCTTATTTGGCTTTGTCGTTCCTCGAGAGATTTCAACCCCCACAAACTCCACTACATGTTATGTACATGCTCTCAAGACATTCAAAAGCCAAGTTCAATTCCTCGTACACATCTTCGATTCCCAAGGATGCAGAGTTTGCCCAAACACCTATAAAAATCAAATTCCCAAACAAGACGAAAGATTTTACTTTCCTAATCCCCAAGCACATTTCTTCTCTTAAATAAAACTCATCTAGTTTAGTTTAAAATCACATTCAATCTTCTACTTTGCTCCTTCATTACTCCGTTTTCTCGTTCAAACACACAAATTGAACTGAAGTTTTAAATTTTAAAATCAATTTGGCGAAAGCACAGGCTTTCCCTTGTATTACTGATACACTTTATAATATACACGACGTAGCGATACTTGAAAAACAAAATGTTCAATGAGAGTATGAAGAGTTTTTTACTCGTGCCAACGAGGAAATGCAGTCAACATCCTCTTTTACAAAAAACAACGTTTCCTACATTCACTATATACCAGCTGTAAAAGTGTTTGTGCCTCTCTCTAGCTCATTTCATTGAGAAGACACACGCTATGGATGATGCTAAAGAGAAAATGTTTTTAAAGGAAATGACAAGAAATCTCTGGAGAATGTCTAGAAAAGCGGAAGGACATAGTACACACGGAATAAAAAGACTTTCTTCTTGTCGTCGTTTCTTCGATTACTCTCTGTGAGACTCTGACCAAAGCTAAAATGCACATTAACTTGCTGTACATATAGTAAAGTTCACAAGAGTTCGAATTACATGCAACTCTATGCGACGATGATATTTAGACGAAGAAAAAAACTAGCAACACATACACACACGCCTATATTCTGATTATGTAGTGAGAGTGTACGCAAAGCCATTTGACAGGCCAGTTATTGATAACACCAAAAAGCTCGTTAATCACCGTCTAATCGATTTCGACAGGGGGAAGTCTCCCAAACTGAAGAATAGCTTGAGGAACACTCCCACGCTCCCTTAGTATACTAGTAAATCTCTCCTCTCTCTACTTTCTCTCTACAATTACTCCTCAACCTTAAGAAATTCCCTGAATCAAATCACACCCGATGATTTTCAAACTCTGTTAAAACCTCTTCAGTCTTATTTGACACATGACATGGAACAACTTGAAGAGAGTCTCCATAAAATAAATATTTCTGCATCATTTCCTTTCCCCCTACGACCAAGGCAATTTCCCCATCCATTCTTCATACGTCTTAACTTAGCGTGCATCGATAATCTAATCAAGATGAACTTCAGTCTTCATTATAAATATATTACTTTTCGAGTTTATTACTCCCACATGCCATTTCTAAGGAACGAGCTCGCCTGATTCCGCTTTCCTGAATCACTTGAACCCCCTTACACATATATGTATATTCTTCCTGCTGTCTCTGCTTGGAAATCTTAATTCACCCAAACTTTCTTTCTTCCTGTCATTATTAAATTAACTCTGTAGTCTGCACCACACAACACATACCACACTTCTCTCTCATACTGACTTTTGTGCAAACAAGATTAATTTCAACGATAAGCTATTGAAATCAACTAAATCAAACTGACAACACTCTATTTACACACACTTGGCATTGGCATAATAACTTCCCACATTTCTATAAAAACTTCCTTAATTTACTTTGATGGCTCGCAGTTAATTCTGAAGA